>k87-63618_pt1 | contig 15871 bp, 8 predicted proteins | sample MGYA00084031_6733416 | MGnify analysis MGYA00084031
TAGAATAAACATGTTAAATGAAATGAACATGCATGGCCCTCGTTTCTCGTTTTTTCTTAGTTTACCAAAATTTCAAAATTTCGTCACTCTTTTCTTCAGAAAAAACGAATTTCAAAGGGGTTAAAAGAAACTTTTATAAAAAAGCCTCCTTTTTTGTGTGAAAATGCACAAAATTTCTGGAATCGTTTGCTGTTAAAACCAGATACTGGTAAAATAATTATTGTATAAGAATCATTTTAAAAAACGATTTTTGTTACAAATAACGTATTTGTTGAAAAGGCACTGTGAAGTAGTTAGAGACGACAGCCAAGTGACTTTTAATGACAGCCGCCCAATTAATTTCATGGAGCCTTTTCGTAGAAAACGAGGAGGTTATTTTGCGTGAAAGTGAGTATATTTTCGACATGCGTGGTGGATTTACTTTTTCCAAATGTAGGGCAAGCAATGGTAGAGGTTTTGGAACGTTATGGCTGTGAAACGGTTTTACCAACAAGCCAAACGTGTTGTGGTCAGCCAACGTATAATAGTGGCTATGTGACAGAGAGCACGACAACGCTTAAGAATCAAATTGATAGTTTTGACGGTGCCGATTATGTGGTGGGACCTGCGGGGTCTTGTGTCGGCATGATGAAAGAATACCACAAATTTTTAGCAGATGATCCTATTTATGGACCAAAAGCACAACGTTTAGCTGAGCGAACTTACGAGTTTAGTCAGTTTCTTTATCGTGTCTTAGGGGTCAAAGATGTTGGCGCAACGTTATATGGGAAAGCCACTTATCATCGTTCTTGTCATATGACGCGAATTTTAAATGAACGAGAATCACCCTTTGTTTTGTTGGATCATGTGAAAGGATTAGAAATGATTCCTTTAGGACATCTTGAAAATTGTTGCGGATTTGGCGGAACGTTTTCAGTGAAAATGCCAGCTATTTCTGAACAAATGGTGACGGAAAAAATGAACGATGTGATTGATACAGGCGCAGAAATTTTAATTAGTGCGGATATGGGTTGCCTGATGAATATCGGGGGTAAATTCAATCGTGATGGGAAAAAGATTAAGATTATGCATATTGCAGAAGTCCTTAATCACGAAGTGGATGAAGCACGCATGGACCAACCACAAATCATATCGGTAGGGTAAGGGGGAAGAACTGTGGGATTATCAACGAGCAATAAGCCGTTAAGTGAACGAATTGAAGAAAGTAAAAAAGATGTGTTTATGCAAAAGGCTGTCGCTAAAGCACAAGATGCCCAATGGGAGAAACGAGAAGGTGCACGGGAAGCTTTAGGCAATTGGCCACAATGGCGTGAACTGGGAGAACAAATTCGCCAACATACAATTCAGTATCTGCCTGACTATTTAGAAGAGTTCAGTGATAACGTCGCCAAACGAGGTGGCAAAGTCTTTTTTGCTCAAACCGCCGAAGAGGCCAATGAATATGTGAAACAAGTGGTTCTAGAAAAAAAGGCGAAAAAAATTGTGAAATCTAAATCAATGGTGACGACCGAAGTCGATATAGATCCAATGTTATTGGGATTAGACGATGTTAGTGTGATGGAAACAGACTTGGCGGAATTCATTTTACAAATGGATGACTGGGATGAGCCGTCACATATTGTTTTCCCAAGTATTCATAAAAATCGCGAACAGATTCGTCAGGTTTTTGCGAAAAAATTAGGGTATCAAGGGGATAATGACCCGGTAAATTTGGCACGCTGTGCACGAGAAGTGATGCGCAAATTCTTTTTGGAAGCGGAGATTGGCATTACAGGTTGTAATTTCGCTATTGCGGATAGCGGCTTAATTAACTTAAATACAAATGAAGGAAATGCTGATCTGACCATCAGTATTCCTAAGACACAAATCGTGTTAATGGGAATGGAAAGAATCGTACCAACAATGCGTGAAGCAGAGGTTTTAGATAACCTTATAGCCAGAAGTGCTGTTGGTCAAAATTTAACAACGTATGTGACGTTTGCTGGGCAAAAAAATGCGGATGAATCCGATGGTCCAGAAGAATTTCACGTGGTCATTTTGGATAATGGGCGTTCAAAAGCGTTAGGAACAGCCTTTCAGCCGGTCTTACAGTGTATTCGTTGTGGGTCTTGTCTGAACGTTTGTCCGGTCTATCGCCATATTGGTGGGCACGGTTATGGCTCTATTTATCCAGGCCCAATTGGTGCTGTGCTTTCTCCAATTTTAGGTGGATATAAACAGTTTGGGGAATTGCCTTATGCGTCTAGTCTTTGTGGGGCATGTACGGAAACGTGTCCTGTGAAAATTCCATTGCACGAATTATTAATTGAACATCGTAAAGTGATGACCGATGATCTGAAAATGAAACATGGATTTGAAGATTTCCAAATGCGTATGGTAGGTAAAGCCACTGGTTCACCAGCAATGTTTAAAGCAGCCATGAAAGTCGATCATGCTGCAGCGGGCATTTTAAGTAAACAAAAAGAAATTACTGTTGAAAACATGTATAATCATGGGGGCTACCTTGATAAAGGACCAGGGTTAGTAAAAGGTTGGACCGATGTTCGTGATTTGCCAAGACCACCAAAATCTTCAGAAAACTTCAGAAGTTGGTTCAAAAAACATCAAGAAGGTGAAAAAAATGACTAACGAAGCGATTCAAAATCGAGAACCTTTTTTACAAAATCTACGAGAAAAATTAGGCGTAGAAAAACAGCCTGTTTCGGCCCATCCATTTGAGCCAGTTAATCATTTACCAGAAGAACAGTTGGCAGATAAAACACCAGCAGAGCTATTAACGATTGTGAAAGAACGTGTGGAAACGATTCACACGAACTTAGTGGAAACCACACAAGAAAATTTACTGACGACGATTCAGCAAATTGTTGCTGAGTTTGGTGGGGGCAATCTTTTATTGCCAACAGATGCACGTTTTGAAGCCTATGGATTAGCTGATTTAGCTAAGTCATTAGAGGCTGTTTCTGTTAAGCAATGGCAACCTGGAAGTGAGCAACGAGAAGCGAATATTCAAACAGCTGCTCAGGCAAATATTGCAATTGCCTTTGCTGAGTTTTTACTAGCTGAATCAGGAACGATTGTGGTGGAGTCCAATGCTGGACAAGGCAGAGCCTTACATTTTTTACCGAAGCATTATATTTCAATTATACCGTTTAGTAAACTCGTTCCACGTTCGACTCAGCCAGCAGCTTTTTATACAGAAAAAATAGAAAAAGGCGAAAAAATCGGCTCAGCGATTCACTTTATTTCAGGACCTTCTAATTCAGGAGATATTGAAATGCAACTGGTTGTCGGGTTGCATGGTCCTTTAGAAGTTTGTTACGTGGTTGTGATGGATCGCTAAAACGCTAAAAGCATAATCAATTCAGTCCTTTTTAGAATTGATTATGCTTTTTTTATGAGCAGGCTCAAAAAAGTAAGAATCAAATTTGAAAGAAATACGTTTTTTTTCTGACCATTTTGTAAAAAAAGCGTACATAAAAATTAATTGGGTGTTAAGCACTATAGGATTGATTTACTTTGTGGTAGAATATGAGACATAAGATAATAAGGTTTTTGGAGGAATGAGTTTGAAATCAAAAGAATTAATTAAAACAGTCGTCTTTTTTGCCTGTTTAGCTTTGGGTCTGTTTTTACTGAGACGATTTGTCTTTACGCCTGTCGTAGTGAGAGTTCATTCAATGGATCCAACGTTAGCAGATGGTGAACGGGTAATTACATTAAAAAACACAGAAATTAATCGTTTCGATATTATTACTTTCCCAGCGCCAGATGAACCAGATAAAAATTATATTAAACGTGTGATTGGTTTACCTGGAGATACAATTGCGTACAAGGATGATACGTTGTACATCAATGGAAAAGAAGTTGACGAACCCTATTTAGATGAATTTAAAAAAGCCTTAACAGATGGTCAACCTTTGACAGGCGATTTTTCATTAAAAGAAAAAGTACCAGCAGATAGCTACTTTGTTTTAGGCGATAATCGACGGAATTCAAAAGACGGTCGTGTCATTGGTTTTATTCATAAAAAAGATATTTTGGGTGAAGTGAAATTCGTTATGTGGCCATTCTCACGGTTTGGTCCAATACCAGAAGTGTCAAAACAATAAAAGAGACAATGAGTAAAAGAGAAGGACGGAAATGTGTAAAAACAAACACATGTTTCCGTCCTTCTTTTGTGGTAAAATAAAGGCAGTGCAAAGGAAAAGGATGTGAAACCATGAGTGTGCAGTTTATTAGAGGAACCGCCGTGGCAGACTTAGAAGCGCCACTTATACAGGCGACAAAACAATGGCTAGAGGAAGACGCACAGCATGAAGTATTCTATTTAGTCCCGAACCATATTAAGTTTGAGCAAGAAATTCAAGTCTTGCAAAAGTTACGTCAATTACAGACAACTACGTCTGATTCAATAACCAGTACCCGTCTGCAGGTTTTTAGTTTTTATCGTTTGGCTTGGTACTATTTACAACATACACCTTTTTACTCGGCAGATGTTTTATCTGATGCAGGCGCTGCGATGATTTTTCGCAAAATTTTAGTAGAAGCAGAAGAAGAGTTACAAATTTTTAGAGGTGAAATTAACAAGCCTGGCTTTATTCAGCAACTATTTCAGCTTTATCAAGAAATGCGCGAAGGCAATATTGAAATTGCGGAGCTTTATCCATTTTTAGAAAAACAAACGGAGAACCCTAAAGGACAAGATTTACAACTTAAGTTTCAAGATTTAACGTTAATTTTTACGCGATTCCAATTGCAAATGAGTCAGTATGGCTATGAATCAGCGGAGATTATTCAACATTTAAGCGAGTATTTACAAACGGTTGATTTGTCGAATGTTCAATTCGTTATTTCAGGCTATCAGCAGTTTACTGCCAGAGAATTAAAGTTGATTGAAGTACTAATGGCGCAAGCAGGTTCTGTGAAAGTAGCCCTCTTATTGGACAAACAATATCCGCATGACTTACCTGATCCGCGGTCGTTATTTTATGAAGCGGGACAAACCTATCATCAGCTTTATCAACTAGCAAGACAGAAGCAAATCCCGATTCTTTCAGATTATGTGGAAAAGAAAGAGGTATTAATTACAAACCCAGACTTGCAAGGATTAAATGATTATTGGATTCAATCGCAAGAGCACCTGCCTCCATTAAGCACAACTGACTGGAGAGGCGATGGCTTATTTCTGTGGCGTGCTGAAAACGTTAAAGAAGAATTAACACATGTTGCAACCGAAATTCGCCGTTTAGTAGTGGAAGAAGGGTATCGGTACAAAGAAATTCAGGTGTTGACTCGTGATTTAGATTGTTATGAAAATTTATTAGAACCGATTTTTGCGGAACACGAGATTCCTGTTTATGTCGACCGAGATATGGCTATGGATCGGCATCCTTTAGTCGAATGGATTGAATCTTTATTTGCTATTCATTCGTACAATTATCGTTATCGCGATGTGCTCCGTTTTTTGAGAACGGAATTATTTATGCCAATGAATCAACTCGCTACTTCTGAAGAAAGCTTGACTGATTGGTTAAACCAACGGAACGCTTGGCGCAGAAAAGTTGATATTACCGAAAATGTAGTCCTGGCATACGGCTATGAAGGTTATTATTGGTCGCAAGAAAAAGATTGGGAATTTATTCGGTATGATTTTGAAGCGGAAGAGCAAGAAGATGTCGCTACGATGGAAGAAGAGTCAAATGCGATTCGTCAATCGCTTCAACGGCTGCTACCTAGTTACTTTCAAGCAATGATAAGTGCCAAAACTGGTTTGGAAGCAGCGACCGTCTTCTATCACTTTTTACTGCAAAGTGGTGTGGCAACACAATTAAAAATGTGGCGCTTACAAGCTATCGAAGCCGGTCAACTAGAAACAGCTCGTAACCATGAACAGACTTGGGATGCATTGATGTCGTTACTAGATGAATACGTCACTGTTTACGGAGAAAGTTCGTTTGATTTTACAACGTTTCAAGAAATATTTGTTAGTGGCTTGGAAGGTTTGCACTATAGTAAAGTGCCGACAGCGATTGACCAAGTACAAGTTCGCGCAATGGATTTAACTCGACCTGGCGCTGCCAAGGTTACTTTTGCTATTGGGATGACGGAAGAAATTTTTCCACAAAAGATTGAAAATAAAACACTATTGTCTGATGAAGAACGGCAGACAATCAATGATACTTTAACGGAAAACCAATATTTACGTGGGACAACCGGACGCAAAATTGCGCAAGAACCTTATGTTGCGTATCTTGTCTTTTCTTCTGCGCGAGAACGGTTATATTTAACCTATCCAAGTGTTAAAGATACCGCTCAAGAAGTCAAACCGTCTCCTTATTTTAAAAATATCCAAAAAGATTTAAACTTGCCCGTTTTTGAAAAAAATGAAACAACCATTTTCGATGATGAAACGACCAGTTTAGCCCATATTAGTACGTATCGGACGTTAATCGGTGAATTAACGCGTTTGAAAAGACAACGGAAAGAAACACAAGAAGGATTGTTGCCTTTCTGGTTAAATATGGAAAAAGCGCTAATGAACCAATCAATTGCGCCGCTAGCCAAGCAAGTTTTCGAAAGTTTAACGCATCAAAATATTCCTGAAAAGATTGATGAGGTCTTAGCAGAACCTTTATATGGTAAAGATATTTATACATCCGTTTCTCGGATGGAGAGTTTTTATCGGTGTCAATATCAATACTTTTCTCGCTATGGCTTACGTTTGAAAGAAAGAGATGTCTTTGGGCTTTCGCCAGCAGCTACAGGGGAATTTTTCCATGAAGCATTGGATCAGTTCTTTAAATTATTGATTATGAATCAACGGAACTTATCTGAATTAACCGATCAGGAAGTCAATTTATTGGCGGAGGAAGTACTAAATAGTATTTTAGGGGATGCGCGTTTTTCTGTATTAACGACCTCTAGTCGCATGAACTATATTCGCTATCAATTGAGTCAAACAATTAAAAAAGTCAGTTGGGCGCTGAAACGCCAAAGCCAACGAAGTGGCATGACGACTGTTCAAACGGAAGTGTTATTTGGCCAAATTGCCGCTAAAAAAGGAATTTCTGGTTTGGAATTACCATTAAAAAATCAAGGGAAGATTCATGTTCGGGGAAAAATCGACCGGATTGATCAATTGGTTACACCCGAATCAACCTATTTAGGTGTGATTGATTATAAATCGAGTCACCGTAAATTTAATATGACAGAAGCATATTACGGCTTAGCCATGCAAATGCTGACGTACTTGGATGTGGCTTTAATGGATGCTGTGCAATTAGTTGGTCAAGAAGCTAAACCTGCTGGCTCACTTTATCTGCATGTACACAATCCTACGTTATCTTATGAAGGCAAAGACGACATTGAACAACAAATGCTTAAAAAATATCAGTTTGATGGTCTTTTGATGAAAGACCCAGATTTATTGGATCATTTAGATACGAGTCTGCAAGCCAAACAAAGTTCGTTGCTGTTTCCGATTGAAGAATCCGCCAAAGAACAAATTAAACCAGGTCGTCGCCAAGAAGATAAATTTGTGACAGAACCAGAATTAGGCGCGTTGCTTTCCCATAACCGAAATAAATTTATTGAAGCGGGGAATCAAATTATTGGCGGCGAAGTTCAACTTAATCCCGCTTATCAAGGCAAGGAACGGATTGCTTGTCGCTATTGTCCGTTTCGAAGTGTCTGTGATTTTGATGTGATGTTAAAAGAAAATAATTATCATCGCATTGAGAATTTATCCAAAGAGGAAATTATGGCGCGCTTGTTAAACAAAGATGAGGAAGGAGCAACCGAAGATGAGTAAAACAATTCCACTACGTCCAGCCAATGAGCAATTCACCGACAGTCAATGGCAAGCGGTGTTTGATGGCGATGAAAATATCTTAGTTTCTGCTTCGGCTGGCTCAGGAAAAACCACTGTTTTAGTCCGCCGTGTCATTGAAAAAGTCAAAAGCGGCGTCGATATCGATCGTCTCTTGATTGTGACGTACACTGAAGCCGCCGCCCGTGAGATGAAAGAACGTATCCAAGTGGCTTTACAAAAGGCAATGAATGAAGAACAAGATCCAGAAAGAAGACGGCATTTTTCTCGTCAAATTACTCTTTTGCCAACAGCCAATATCAGCACGTTACATGCCTTTTGTTTAACTGTTATTCGTCGTTTTTATTATTTAATTGACATAGATCCAGTTTTTCGGATGTTAACAGATGAAACAGAAACATTGTTATTAAAAGAAGATGTTTGGGATGCATTACGTGAACAATTTTATGCGGAAAATCAAGAAGAATTTTACCAATTAACAGCGAATTTTTCCAATGACCGTAGTGATGACGGACTCACTAACTTAATTTTTTCTTTTTATGAATTTGCCAAAGCCAATCCTGATCCAGAGGCGTGGATTAATGGCTTAACACAAGCCTACGAAGTAGGGGATCAGCTAGGCGAATCAACGTTATTTCAGACGTATTTAAAACCGCTAGCCGTTGAGACGTTACAACGAACTCTTCAGCGTTACGAAGAAATGGTGACCTTAACAGAGGGCGAAGAGAAACTTCAAAAGATTTGGTATTTAGCTCAAAATGAAAAGGAACAAACAAAACAATTTTTACAATTTTTAGAGAGAAATGATTTAGAAAGCGCCTATAATTTGACTGAATTGTTGAGCTTTGACCGCTACCCAACGGTTCGTGCCGAAGAGTTGAAACCAACCGCGGAACAAGCCAAACAGTTACGAGAACAAAATAAAAAAGCGTTAAATGATTTGAAAAAGCAACTGTTTACACTTTCTCCAGATGCCATGAAACAAGTCTTGAAAGAGGCCACGCCCATTGTTCAAGAAATGGCTCACGTGGGGAAACAATTTATGGAGGCCTATGGCGCAGAAAAACGGCTTAAAAATTTAGTGGATTTTAACGATTTAGAACATTATACGTTAGCTATTTTAGCGAAAAATCAGGCAGATGGCTGGCAAGCATCAGAAGCCTCTCTTTACTATCGCGAAAAATTTGATGAAGTGTTAGTCGATGAATACCAAGATATCAATCAATTACAAGAATCTATTTTGTATTGGTTGCGCCGTCCGCTTAGCACAGAAGGAAACCTTTTTATGGTAGGGGATGTGAAACAGTCTATTTATTCTTTCCGCTTGGCAGATCCTACATTGTTTATTGAAAAATACAATCAGTATGGGCAAGGCGAAGAGGGTAAACGAATTATCCTAGCTGAAAATTTTCGTTCCCGCAAAGACGTTTTAGACTTTACGAATTTAGTATTTAGTCAATTAATGGATGAGCGAGTGGGCCAAATTGCTTACGATGAGTCAGCCGCTTTGGTTCATGGTTTTGATCAATTTTCGGAGGCGGCTGATTATTCAACTGAATTGCTAATTTATGAAAAAAAAGCAACAGAATCAGTTGAATTTCCAGAATTACAATCCCCTGAGTTGTTGATTGAAGATAAGACAGAAGGGGAACTTTACGTTACTGCTTTGAAAATTCGTGAATTAATTGACCAAAATTTCTTGATTTATGATAAAAAGCTGAAAACGGATCGACCGATTACTTATCAAGATATTGTCTTATTAACGCCTACGAAGAAAAATAATTTAACTATTTTAGATGTTTTTAAATCATTAGAAATTCCAGTTCAAGTCAATGATGCTCAAAATTATTTCCAAGCAACGGAAATTCGTACAATGATTGCCTTGCTTCAATTGATTGATAATCCCTATCAAGACATTCCTTTGGCAGCTGTGTTACGTTCACCAATTGTTGGATTAAAAGAAAACGAATTAGTGCTTATTCGTTTGGCTAATAAGGAGACCAGTTACTACGAAGCATTTTTAACGTTTAATCAAAAGATGGAACCAACCATGGAGGAAGCAGTTGTTCAGGAAAAAACTATACGTTTTGCTGAATCATTAGAAAAATGGCGGGAACAGGCTCGACGCAATCAGATTAGCACCTTGCTGTGGACGATTTATCGGGAAACGGCCTATCTTGATTATGTTGGCGGGTTGCCTGTTGGCAAACAACGCCAAGCCAATTTATATGCGTTGGTCGATCGGGCCGCGGCGTATGAAAAAACAACCTTCCGCGGATTATTTCAATTTGTTCGCTTCATCGAAAAAATGCAAGAAAAAGACAAAGATTTAGCAGAACCAGTCGTTTTAAGTGAAGAGAATGCCGTACGCGTCATGACGATTCACGCTAGTAAAGGGTTAGAATTTCCGGTGGTATTCGTTTTAGATATGACCAAAGAATTTAATGTCAGTGATTTGAATGAACGCTATATCTTTGAAGAAAATTTAGGGGTAGGCATTCGTTATTTACAACCTGAAGAACGAGTTATGTACGATACTTTACCATTTTTGGCGATTAAACAAGTACGATTGAGAAAATTACTATCCGAAGAAATGCGGAAGTTATATGTGGCGTTGACACGTGCAGAACAAAAACTTTTTCTGGTGGGCTCCTATAAAGACCAAGCGGCGATGTGGAAAGAGTGGCTGAAAGTTGGCGATGTAGAAACACTGGTGCTACCAGCTGAAAATCGCTTGCAAAGTAAAAGTAGTTTAATGAATTGGGTTGGGATGACATTGGTACGCCATCAAAAAGCCGATGAATATCAGCAAGAAGTAGTAGTAAGTAACGTTCCGCAAGTCAAAAAGCACCCAGCTAACTTTCATATTCAGTGGTTCAACGAAGAACAACTACGAGCAGCCATTCAGCAATTACAATTGCCAGAAAGACAAGCAGAGGATTTAGCCGAAAAAGCGCAATTATCTGCTGACAAAATCAATCGTGGCCTTGCACGGTTAAGTTTCAATTATCCGTTTGAAGTGGCTACTCGGACCACCAGTTATCAGTCTGTTTCTGAAATCAAGCGAGTATTTGATGACCCCGATAACAAAGAAATTGGTAAAATTGAGGTTCGGGAAGACAATACTATTCAAGCGCAACCGTTGATTGTCAATCGAATGATTGAAGGAGATTTAAGTAAGCCTAAATTTTTAGATACGGTTCAAGCGCCCTCAGCAGCTGAAATTGGGACAGCAACCCATTATTTATTACAACTAATTGATTTAAGTAAGCAACCTTCTTACGAGGAAGTGCGAGCTGTTCAAGAACGCTTAGTGGAAAATAAATTGATTTTACCAGCAATTGCTGAAAAAATGAATCTGGAACAAATCGTGGCCTTCTTTGACACCGCCTTAGGAAAACAATTGATTCAACACCATCAAACCGTTAGAAGGGAACAACCTTTTTCTATGCTGATTGAAGCTGAAGAGCTTATTCAAAATTATCCAGAAACGACACAAGATGATTTATTAATTCATGGGATTATTGATGGCTATATCGAATTAGACAATCAATGCATTTTGTATGACTATAAAACCGATCATGTAAAAGGCACCTCTCCCCAAGCGATTTCTGAAATTGTCGAACGGTATCGCGGACAGATGAATCTTTATCGTAGAGCGCTACAAGAGGCAACGCATAAAGAGGTGTCGCACGTCTATTTAATTTTATTAAATGGAGGAGTAATTATTGACATGCAGACAGGAAATGTTGTAGATTTTATAAAGTAGAAAAAATTAGAAGCAGAAACACTTACATTTTGTAAGGAATGTGCTATACTCATTGAAGAGGTGAGGAAGATGGAAAAAGTAAAAACAGAATCGTTTGTACTTTGTCCCAAATTTGAAAAATCATTTTCAATACTTGGTAAAAAATGGAATGGTTTAATTATTGATGTTTTATTAGAACGAGGTCCTCAACGTTTTGGCGAATTAAAAGAAAAAATTCCAATGTTAAGTGATCGTGTCTTAGTAGAGCGGTTGAAGGAACTAGAAGCTGAAGGAATTATCACCAAAGCTGTTCGTTGCGGTGAAGGAAATCGCTTAGAATATTTCCTGACCGAAAAAGGCGAAGACTTGCAATTAGCAATGGAACAAATTCAACATTGGGCAGAAAAATGGGTAAAAGACGAAGAATGCAGTTGACCGCAAGCAAAACTTCTTGTAAACTAAACGTAATTAAATAACTAAAAAAACAGTGATGGAAACAAGTAGTTTGAATTGACGTGTTTTAGGGAGAGTCAGCCAGAGACTGGAAGCTGATTTACACAGTCACCAAGCGAAATTCACTTCCTGAGTTTGTTTGTTTTCAAGAAGAAAGCAAACCGGTAATTGCCGTTAAATGAAATGAGTGCATGACAACAATTTGTTATGAATTAGGATGGTAACACGATAGCTCGTTCCTTTGAAAGGAATGGGTTATCGTTTTTTTTAGTTTAAATAAAAGATAGAGGGGAACGCATAATGACATTACAAGCGCAATTAGAAGCTCTTAGAGACAATACGCTCAAAGAAATCGCACAAGTTGCTACTTTAAAAGAATTAAACCAAATTCGCGTAGAAACATTAGGGAAAAAAGGGCCAATCACCGAAGTATTAAGAGGCATGAAAAACCTTTCACCAGAAGAACGACCAGTGGTGGGGGGCTTTGCAAATGAAATTCGTGATTTATTAACAGAAGCAATTGAAGCGCGCAAAGTTGTTTTAGAAAACGAAGCGTTAAATGCGGCACTAAAAGAAGAAAGTTTAGATGTAACTTTACCTGGAAAACAAATGCCTCAAGGCACACGTCATATTTTGACACAAGTTATGGAAGAGATTGAAGATATTTTCTTAGGCATGGGTTATCAAGTAGTGGAAGGATACGAAGTAGAATCGGATCACTATAATTTCGAACGCATGAATCTACCAAAAGATCATCCGGCACGCGACATGCAAGATACGTTTTATATTTCAGATGAGATGTTAATTCGTACGCATACTTCACCAGTTCAAGCTCGAACAATGGAAAAACACGATTTTTCAAAAGGTGCATTACGAATGATTTCTCCTGGGAAAGTATTCCGTCGTGATACAGATGATGCGACACATAGTCACCAATTCCATCAGATTGAAGGCCTTGTTGTCGATAAAAATGTCACAATGGGTGATTTAAAAGGGACGTTAGAAGTCATGATGAAAAAAATGTTTGGTGAAGATCGTAAAATTCGTTTACGTCCTAGCTATTTCCCTTTTACAGAACCTTCAGTCGAAGTAGATGTTAGCTGTTTTAAATGTGGCGGCGCAGGTTGTAACGTCTGCAAACATACAGGTTGGATTGAAATTTTAGGTGCGGGGATGGTTCATCCAGATGTGTTACAAATGTCAGGGATTGATCCAACAGAGTACTCAGGCTTTGCCTTTGGCTTAGGACCAGATCGCGTTGCTATGTTACGTTATGGTGTAAATGATATCCGTAATTTTTATCAAAATGATTTACGTTTCTTAAATCAATTCAAGGTAAAGGAGTAGTTGAAAAATGTTAGTTTCTTATAAATGGTTAAATGAATATGTTAATCTTTCAAACGTTACTCCGCAAGAATTAGCGGACAAAATGTCTGTGACAGGTATCGAAGTTGAGGGCGTTGCTGTACCTGAAGAAGGCTTAAAGAAAATTGTTGTCGGTGAAGTAAAAGAATGTGTTCCTCACCCAAACTCTGACCACTTATCAATTTGCCAAGTAGACATCGGTGAAGAAGAATTGTCACAAATTGTTTGTGGAGCACCAAATGTAAAAGCAGGAATTAAAGTCATCGTAGCGTTACCTGGTTCAAGAATTGCAGGAAATCAAAAAATTAAAAAAGGTAAAATGCGTGGCGAAGTCTCTAACGGAATGATTTGTTCGTTAGAAGAGCTAGGATATTCAGACAATGTCGTACCAAAAGCCTATGCTGAAGGGATTTATTATTTACCTCAAGAAGCAGTGAATGGGACACCTGTTTTCCCTTATTTAGACATGGATGATGCGATTATTGAATTATCAATTACACCAAACCGTGCCGATGCATTAAGTATGAGAGGGGTAGCCTATGAAGTTGGCGCAATTTATCGTCAAACGCCTCAGTTTAATGATCCCGAACTCAAAGAAGATGCTTCAGATAACGTGGAAAATTACGTAACAGTGACTGTTGAAGATTCACAAGATGCGCCAGCGTATCAAATTCGTGTCATTAAAGATGTGACGATTGCAGAAAGTCCTCAGTGGTTGCAAAATCGATTGATGAATGAAGGAATCCGTCCGATTAACAATGTGGTGGACGTGACAAATTATATTTTATTATTATTTGGTCAACCATTGCATGCATTTGACTACCAAAAATTAGATAGCAAAGAAATCTTAGTTCGTCGAGCAACAGCAGCAGAAGAACTAATTACATTAGATGGTGAAACACGTCAATTAACAGAAGAAAATATCGTCATTACGAATGGAAAAACGCCTGTCGGCTTAGCCGGTGTAATGGGTGGGGCTAATTCTGAAATCAGTCAAGAAACAACAACTGTGGCTTTAGAAGCGGCATTGTTCAATCCATTGTCTATTCGCAAAACGTCTAAACAATTCAATTTACGGAGTGAATCTTCAAGTAGATTTGAAAAAGGCATCAACCAAGCGACAGTTGGGCTAGCTTGTGATGTGGCAGCCGCGATGATTGCAGAGTTAGCCAACGGAACAGTGGTCTCAGGCACTGCAGTTGGTTCTGAAGTGGCCGTTAAAGAAGCGCAGGTAGCTGTGACTTTAGAACGAATCAACCAATATTTAGGCACTGCATTAGATGAAGCAACGGTGAATGAAATTTTTGAAGCACTCGGTTTTGCTTATGAAGTAAATCAAGGCGCATATGAAATTACGATTCCACCAAGACGTTGGGATATTGCGATTGAAGCAGATATTATTGAAGAAGTGGCGCGCATTTATGGATATGATCATTTACCTTCAACATTGCCAAGTGGAGAAACAGTTGCTGGAAGTCTAACCAAAGCACAACATGTTACGCGCCAATTAAAGAGCTTACTGGAAGGTCATGGTACGAGTGAAGCCATCAGCTATGCGTTGACAACAGAAGAAAAATCCCGTCAATTTATGATGAAAGAAAGTCAAACAACACGTTTGCAATGGCCAATGAGTGAAGAGCGTTCTGTGTTACGTATGAACTTAATTTCTGGTTTATTAGATGATGTCGCATACAATGTGGCGCGTAAAAATAATAATATCGCCTTCTACGAAGTAGGACGCGTTTTCTACCAAACAGAAGATCCAACAAAAAATTTACCTACAGAAGAAAATCACTTAGCACTTGCTTTAACTGGTAATACAATGGTTAAAGATTGGCAAACAAAAGCAACAGCCGTTGATTTTTATACAGTAAAAGGCTTAGTGGAAAGTATTGTAGCTGTTTTAGGATTAACAGAAAAAATCAGTTATCAAGCGACAACGGCGATTCCAGAAATGCATCCAGGCCGGACAGCATGGATTTATTTAGAAGATGAAGTGGTTGGTTTTGTCGGACAAGTTCACCCAACGACAGCAAAAGCGTACGATATTCCTGAAACATATGTTGCTGAATTAAACTTGCAACAATTAGTAGCTACAGAAGCAGGCGGGGTTACTTATGAAGCAGTGTCTAAATTCCCAGCAGTTTCTCGAGATATTGCTTTATTAGTCGATGAAACAGTTACCAATCAAGAACTAGTTAAAACTATTTCAGATAACGCAGGTAAATATTTGAAAGAGATTCATTTATTTGATGTATATCAAGGTGAAAAACTAGGCGCTGGCAAAAAATCAATGGCATATAGTTTAACTTTCGTTAATGCAGAAGCGACATTAGTGGATGAAGAAATTAACCGTTCAATGGAAAAAGTTGAAAAAGCGCTAATTGAAAAACATCAAGTAGAAGTAAGATAAAATAAAAACAGGAAAGTGGGGCATAAGTCGAAATGACTTATGCCCCACTTTCTAAATCTTAAGA
>k87-110870_pt1 | contig 15869 bp, 13 predicted proteins | sample MGYA00084031_6733416 | MGnify analysis MGYA00084031
CTCGAACCGACCCCGGGATCACGTGCAGGATGGGTCCCGCAAGCCACACGCGGCGAGCGCCCGACGTCAATTCGATGAAGAGCTGGTATGCGCCGGCCTCCATCTCGCGTCGCGCGCTCTGTTCTACAAACGCCGCCCCGCCCACGGCCTCCCGGGTCAGGACCCAACCGATTTCACCCCGGCCGGGCTCGCCCAGACGGGCCAAGTGCAGGGTCGCGGCGCCGTCAGATAAGTCGGTGCCGGCCGTCCAAACGACGGAGAGGGGGCCTTCCCCGCGCCACGCAGCCCCATTCACCCGCAGCGGGCCCGCGCCGACCCGCGTCTCGCCCGCCAGGTGGAGGCTCACCTCAAGCTCCGCCCACAGGTCGATCGTGCCTGCGTCGTGCACCGGGCGCTGGGCGGAGAGTTCGACCTCCACCGCGTAGCGGTGCAGCGGACCCTCCGCCGCTCCTTTGGGCACGACCAGCCAATAAGACCCCGGGGAGACTCGTTCAAAGGCGAAGGCGCCGTCGGCCGATGTCTGCACGCTGGCCACCGGCTCCAGCCCGTCCGTTGCCGGAATGCTGCTTCGCCGGACCAGATAGAGGGGGTGTCCACTCACCGCGCCTCCAGCATAGGTAATTCTCCCCGCGATCCGGGTGACCAGCACCTGGACCAACACCCCGTTGCTGCTCCCTTGCGGGCTGTGGACGCGGAGGAGATAACTTCCGGCCGGCATGTCAGCCGGGACCTGCACCCACAGCGTCTCCGGCGCCGGTTGCGTAAAGGGAACGGACAACTCCCCCATGGTCACTCGATCGACGTCGCTCAAATTGAGACCCCGCACTTCAAGGGGATCGCTGGCGCCGGCGACGACGAGCGACGGGGAGACGGAGGCCAGGCGCGGCGCTCCTTCGACGACCGGCGGCTGAGGCGCGCAGATCACCGCCGCGGCGATCCAGAAGCTCCACCGCAAAAGCGCCCAAAGGGCGCGCCTCGCCTCTCGGCGGCGATCCGGCCGCGTCCGCCGCATCCCAATGACCGCGAGTCCCAATCCATCGCCTCCATCCCGCGCAATCTTCCCTGGCCCAACACCCACGAACCGTCGCGACCGGGCCCGGGAGCCGCCCCGAGCCCTGGCAGTCGCTTTTCACCCGGCCGGCCAACGCCTCCTTCCCTCGCGGCGCCCAACGCGAAAAAGGCCATCCGACCCACTGTCCGATGGCCACTTCCGACCGGGCGGCGGCCCGCGCCATGCATCGCGCGCCGCCGCTTCACGTCCCTATTCCGTAATGCCGCCACGCCAGCTGCTCCTCAAAGGTGCGCCGCTCACTCCAAGAAGTCCTTCAACTTCTTGCTGCGGCTGGGGTGGCGCAATTTACGCAGCGCCTTCGCCTCGATCTGGCGAATCCGCTCCCGCGTGACGCCAAAGACCTGCCCGACCTCCTCCAAGGTGCGGGCCCGGCCGTCGTCCAGCCCGAAGCGCAGGCGCAGCACCTTCTCCTCCCGGGGCGTTAACGTATCGAGCACCCCTTCGAGCTGCTCCCTGAGCATTTGGAACGAGGCCTCTTCCGCAGGAGCAGGAGCGTCCTGATCCTCGATGAAGTCGCCGAGGTGACTGTCTTCCTCTTCGCCTATGGGCGTCTCAAGGGAGACGGGCTCCTGAGCAATCTTCATGATCTCGCGCACGCGCTCCGGCGGAAGATCCATATGCTCCGCGATTTCCTCGGGCGTCGGTTCGCGGCCGAGCTCCTGCAAAAGGTGGCGCGAGACCCGGATCAGCTTGTTGATCGTCTCCACCATGTGCACCGGGATTCGGATCGTCCGGGCCTGATCAGCGATGGCCCGCGTGATCGCCTGCCGGATCCACCAGGTCGCGTAGGTGCTGAACTTAAAACCCTTTCGAAAGTCAAACTTTTCGACCGCCTTGATCAGCCCCAGGTTCCCTTCCTGAATCAAATCGAGGAAGAGCATGCCGCGACCGACATACCGCTTGGCGATGCTGACGACGAGCCGCAGATTCGCTTCGGCCAGACGGCGCTTCGCCGCCTCGTCGCCTTGCTCGATCCGCTTCGCCAGCTCGATCTCTTCTTCGGCCGTTAGGAGCGGCACCCGGCCAATCTCTTTCAGGTACATGCGCACCGGGTCGTCGAGGCCAATTCCCTCGGGCACGGAAAGATCGAGATCGTCGTCATCCTCCACCTTGGCCTGTTCCGTCGCCCCGTTCTCGGCGCCGTCCGGCACGATATCGATGCCTTGATTGGTGAAGCGCTCGTAAATTTCGTCGATCTGATCGGCAGTCAAATCGACATCCTGGAGCGCATCCATAATTTCGTTATAGGTCAAATTCCCTTGCCGCTTCCCCTTCTCCATCAACTCGCGGATGCTCTCGCTCTCAACCACATCGTCCTTCCCGCTCATATCCAACCCTCCTTTCTTCAACGCGCCTGCAACCGGAGGCTGCTGTCTGCCCTCGGGTGAGCCGGACCGCGCGGGCCCGCCGTCCCCGCCCTTAACGGCAGCGCGCCTGGCTGCGCCCCTCGCGTCCTGGGGCGCAGGCGACTGCGCACCCGACGGTACTCCAGCACCAACCGGTCGATCTGCTGACGACTCATCGATTCGGCGTTCATCAGTGAGCCTAATTTCGCCTCCAACCCTCGTACCTGGCGGCGCACGCTCTCTTCTAATGCCTTCTCAAGGTATGCTTCAAAGGGACCAACGGGCGTTTCTGCGCCCAGCAGAACCTCTCCTGCAACCCGGGCCAACTCCGGATCGGCGATTCGCCCCACGACGCCGGCGGCGTCGTCTCCATCCCGCGCCTGCCGTGCCAGCCAGTCGAAGATCTGGTTGTACCGCCGGTCGCTGAAGGGCGCCTCCCCTAACCGCTCTTTCACGCGGTCCACCAGGTCCGGCTCGCGCAGCAGCCATGCCAGGAGCGCACGCTCGGCCCGGGGCGGGCTCTGCTCTTGGTCCTGCGCAGCTCCCGCCTCCTCGGGGGCTCGCTGCGGGGTAAGGCGCGCTCGCTGAGGGCGGAAATCCGTAATAGTATAACGACTTCTTGACAAATTATACCGAAACCTGCTCCCGGACTGGCCCCCGGCTGTGCCTTCGCGCCGGCCCGCCTCAAATCGCAAAAGCTCTTCGTGGATCGCTCGTGCGCTCACTCCGATCCGTTCGGCCGCCCAGGCCACGTACTCCTCGCGTCCCACCGGAGTCTCCACCGAGCTGAGGACGGGCAAGATCCGGCGCACCGCCTCGATCCGCCCTTCCACTCGTCCCACGTCCACTCCGGCGAGCGCCGCTTCCAATTGATACTCGGTGAGCGGCAGCGCCGCTTCGAGGAGGCGCTCGAAGGCCTCCTTGCCGTGCGCCCGGACGAAAGAGTCGGGGTCGTCTCCCTCCGGTAAGCGCGCGACGCGCACCCTGAGCCCCTCTCGAGCCAAAAGAGCTAGGCCCCGCTGCGCCGCGCTCTTTCCTGCGCCGTCCGCATCGTACGCTAAGATCACCTCGTTAGCGTACCGCTTAATCAGCCGAGCTTGAGACGGGGTGAAAGCCGTCCCCAGCGACGCGACCGCCGGCCCGATGCCGTGGCGATAGAGACTGACCACATCCATGTACCCTTCGACCAGGATCACGCGGTCGAAGGGGCGAAAGGTGCGCAGCGCTACGTCCAGGCCGTACAGGTGCTCTCCTTTGGTGAAAAGGGGCGTCTCGGCCGTGTTGATGTACTTTGCCCCTTCTTCCCCCAGGGCCCGGCCGCCAAAGGCGACCACGCGCCCGCGCGCGTCGCTTACCGGGAACATGATTCTACCGCGGAACCAATCGTAAGCTCCCCGCTGGCCCTTCCCCAAAAGGCCTGCGAGGACGCCCACCTCCACGGGGATTCCCCGCCGCTCCAGCTCCTGGCGGAGCGCCCTGCCGCCCGGCGGCGCGAAGCCGATCCCAAAGGCCTGGACCGTCTCCTTGTCGAGCCCCCGCTCTTTCAAATAACGCCGCGCGGGCTCGCCCTGCGGCGAGAAGAGCGCACGGATAAAAAACTCCTTTGCCACTTCGTTGGCGCGCCGGCAGCTCGCTTCTTCCCGGCGGCGCCGGCTCTCTTCGGGAGAGAGCGGCTCTTGGTCCAGGGGCACCCCGACCCGCTCCGCCAGGCGGCGCACCACCTCGACGAAAGGCGCCTTCTCGATCTCGCAGAGAAAGGTGAACACATTGCCGCCTGCCCGGCAGCCAAAACAGTGGTACAGCTGCTTTTCCTGATCGACGTAAAAGGAGGGCGTCTTTTCCGCGTGAAAGGGGCACAAGCCCCGAAAGCGCCGCCCCGAGCGCTGGAGCGTCACGTACTCCGATACGACATCGACGATGTCGACCCGCGCGCGCACCTCGTCGATCAGATGATCAGGCAGACGGGTCAAGAAGATCACCCCTGTCTTGCCAGAGAAGTTCGGCAAATAGGCGATCTTCTCCTGCCCGTCCGCCTGAGCAACGCTCTCGACCGGCCGCGGCCTTTACGTCACCGCGGGTTCTCGATGTTCGCCTGGGCCGCCGCCAGCCGGGCGATCGGCACCCGGAAGGGCGAGCAGCTGACGTAGTCGAGACCCACACGGTGGCAGAACTTGACCGAGGCGGGATCGCCGCCGTGCTCGCCGCAGATCCCCACCTTCAGGTTAGGACGCTTGGAACGGCCTCGGGTGACCCCGATCTCGACCAGCTCCCCGACGCCGCGCTGGTCGAGGCTCTGGAAGGGATCCTTCTCCAAAATCCCCTGGTCGAGGTAGGTTTCGAGGAACGTGCCGGCGTCGTCGCGGCTGTACCCGAAGGTGAGCTGGGTCAGGTCGTTGGTGCCGAAGGAGAAGAACTCCGCCTCCTCGGCGATCTCGTCGGCGACCAGCGCGGCCCGCGGCACCTCGATCATGGTCCCCACTTGGTACTCGAACTTCACGCCGGTCTCCGCCATCACCTGTTCCGCAACCCGGACGCACATGGCCCTGGTCTCTTCCAGCTCCCGCTTCGTCCCCACCAGCGGGATCATCACCTCGGGCACGACCGTTTCGCCCTCTTTGACCAGCGCCGCGGCCGCTTCAAAGATGGCCCGGCACTGCATCTCGTAAATCTCGGGGTAGGTGATGCCCAGGCGGCACCCGCGGTGTCCCAGCATCGGGTTGAACTCCCGCAGCGACTCGACGCGCCGCTTCAGCTCCTCCACGGTGACGCCGATCTCCCCGGCCACCTCGGCGATCGTCGCCTCGTCGTGGGGGAGGAACTCGTGCAGCGGCGGATCAAGGAGCCGGATCGTCACCGGAAGGCCGCGCATCACCTTAAAGATCTGCAGGAAGTCCTCCCGCTGCATCGGAAGAAGCTTGGCCAAAGCCCGCTCGCGGCTCTCCTTGTCTTGGGCCAGAATCATCTCCCGGACGGCCGTGATGCGCCCTTCGCCGAAGAACATGTGCTCCGTGCGGCACAGGCCGATCCCCTCGGCCCCGAAGCTGCGCGCGACCTGTGCGTCGTGGGGCGTATCCGCGTTGGTGCGCACTTTGAGCACGCGGTACTTATCCGCCCACTCCATCAAGGTGGCGAAGTCGCCCGACACCTCCGGCTGCTCCAGCTCCAACTTGCCCAGGAACACTTCGCCGGTGCCGCCGTCCAGGGTGATCCAGTCGCCCTCTTTCACGACGGTGCCGTTCACGGTGAACTGGCGCGCCTTCTCGTCGATCTTCACTTCGCCGGCGCCGGCCACGCAGCACTTGCCCATCCCGCGGGCGACGACCGCCGCGTGCGAGGTCTTACCCCCGCGGGAGGTGAGGATCCCCTTGGCGGCGTCCATGCCGCCGATATCCTCGGGCGAGGTCTCCGCCCGCACCAAGATGACGTCCTCCCCGCGCGCGGCCCACTCCTCCGCGTCGTCGGCCGTGAAGACGACACGCCCTACAGCGGCCCCGGGAGAGGCGGCGATTCCGACCGTGAGGCATTGGGCCTCGGCGCGGGCCTTCCTGCTGATGTTGGGGTGCAAGAGCTGATCGAGGGACTCCGGCTCCACACGGGTGAGCGCCGTCTTCTCGTCGATCAATCCCTCCCGCACCATGTCGACCGCGATGCGCACCGCGGCCTGAGCCGTCCGCTTGCCGCTGCGGGTCTGCAGGATGTAGAGGGTGCCCTCCTGGATCGTGAACTCCACGTCCTGCATATCCTTGTAGTGCGCCTCGAGGCGGTCGAAGATCTCGGTCAGCTGCCGGTAAACATCGGGCATTTGCTCCTCCAGCCGGCTGATGGGATCGGGAGTGCGAATGCCCGCGACGACGTCCTCTCCTTGGGCGTTGATGAGGTACTCGCCGTAGTACACCTTCTCGCCCGTGGCCGGGTCACGGGTGAACGCGACGCCCGTGCCCGAGGTGTCGCCCAAGTTCCCAAAGACCATGCTCTGCACGTTCACGGCGGTTCCCCAATCGTGGGGGATGTCGTGGATCTTGCGGTAGCGAATGGCGCGGGGCGTATTCCACGAATCGAAGACCGCATTAATCGCCCCCCGCAACTGCTCATCGGGATCGGAGGGGAAATCGCTCCCTGTGTGCTTGCGCACCAGCTCTTTGAAGGCTTGGACGAGTCCCTTCCAATCGTCCGCGGTCAGCTCGGTGTCCAGCGTGACGCCGCGAGCCGCCTTCACTTCGTCAATAAGCTCTTCGAACAGATGATGGGGGACGCCGAGGACGACGTTCCCGTACATCTGGACGAACCGCCGGTAGCTGTCATAGGCGAAGCGGGGATTCCCGGACTTGGCGATCAACCCTTGGACCGTCTCATCGTTCAGTCCGAGGTTGAGGATCGTGTCCATCATGCCAGGCATGGAAACCCGGGCGCCCGAACGCACGGAGAGGAGCAGCGGATTTTCGGGCGAGCCGAACTTCGCCCCCATCGCCTGCTCGACCTTGGCGAGGTTCTCTTTGATCTGCTCCTCAAGGCCGTCAGGCCACGCGCGATTGTTCTTATAGTACTCCGTGCACACCTCGGTCGTGATGGTGAACCCGGCCGGCACTGGCACGCCAAGGCCGGTCATCTCCGCGAGGTTGGCGCCTTTGCCGCCCAGCAGGTTTCGCATCGAGGCGTCGCCTTCGGTGTTGCCCGGGCCGAAAAAGTACACCATCTTCTTACTGGACATCGTTCATCCTCCTTTACTCCCCTGCAGACACAAGGAGACCGGGCGGGACAAAAAGCGTACCACCCGGAACACAAAGGTGCGTATTACCTATTCGGTGTCGCAAAGCCGTTTCCTGCGCTTCCACCCATCGCCAAGCGCCGTGGAACGGGCGGAAAATCTAACTCATGTATGCCACCGGAAGGCCTTCCTTAATCGCCCGGTGGTGCGACCCGCTCCCAAGCCGCCACCTTGCGCAGGGCCCGCACGACCCGGGCCAGGAGGGCCAGGCGATTCGTGCGGACGGCGTCCTCGTCCACCATCACCATCACGCCGGCAAAGAAGGCGTCGAGCGGCTCCTTCAAGGTCGCCGCCGCCTCTAGGGCCTCCCGATAGCGCTGCGCGCTTGCCAAGGCGTCGATCTCCCGCTCAGCCTCTTGCACGCGCTCGTACAGAGCGCGCTCCGCCTCATGCTGAAAGAGGGAGGGATCGACCGCTCCGTCGCCCTCGTACTTGGCTGCAAGATTCGCGGCCCGGGTGTGCGCGGCCAGCGCCGCGTCAAAAGCGGGCGTCTCCCCAGCGGCGACCAGCGCCGCCAGGCGCGCCTCGGCCGCGACCAGGTCCTCGACCCCCAGGGCCAGCGCGGCGTCGACCAAGTCGTAACGGAACCCTTCCTCTTCGAAGAGATTCCGCGCCCGGGCTTGGAAAAAGTCGAGCACACGCGCTTTCACCGGCTCATCGATGTGGAGGCGACCCCGGTACGCCGCGAGCGAGGCCGCCAGCAGCTCGCCCAACGTGAAGGGAGGCCGGTGCCGGCGCAGGATGCGGATGATTCCCAAAGCCGCCCGGCGCAGCGCGTAGGGATCGGCCGAACCGGTGGGGACGAGCCCGATGGCAAAGCATCCGACGATCGTATCCATCTTGTCCGCGAGGGCGACCAGCGCTCCGGGCAAGGTGCGGGGCAGCTCGTCGCCGGCAAAGCGCGGCAGGTAGTGCTCAAAAATCGCCTCGGCCACCTCGGGCTCCTCGCCGGAGGCCAGCGCGTACTCCCGCCCCATGACGCCTTGCAGCTCGGGGAATTCGTACACGACGTGCGTGACCAGGTCGGCCTTCGCGAGATAAGCCGCCCGATCGGCGACCGCCGCCACGCGCCCCTCAAGGCCCTCTTTGCCCTGCACCACGGCGCGCACGACGCTGCGCACGCGCTCCACCTTCTCCCAGACGCTGCCCAGTTGCTCCTGAAAAAGGACGGCCCGCAGCTCCTCCACCCGCTGGGCGAGCGGCCTTTTGCGGTCTTCGGTGTAGAAGAACTGTGCGTCGGCCAAACGGGCCGCCAGCACCCGCTCGTTTCCGGCCCGCACCAACTCGAGCCCCTCCGTGCCCCCGTTGCGCACCGCGACAAACGCGGGGAGCAGCGCGCCGTTTTCACCGCGCACCGGGAAGTACTTCTGGTGCTCCCGCATCGTCGTCACCAAGATCTCGCTGGGAAGCTCGAGGTAGCGGCGGTCGAAGGAGCCCAACAGGGGCGTGGGATACTCCACCAGATGGGTCACTTCGGCAAGCAGCTCGTCGTCAATGACCACGTCTCCCCCTGCCTGCCGCCCTAGCGCCGTGACCCCTTCACGAATCCGCGCCTTGCGCTCCTCGACATCGACCAGCACCCAGCCCCGCGCGGCGAGGACGTCGACGTACTCGGCCGCGCTCTTAAGCTCGATGGGCTGAGGGGCCAAAAAGCGGTGCCCGTAGGTGACGCGGTCCGAGCGGACCCCTGCCACCTCAACGTCGACCACCTCCTCGCCGAGGAGCGCGACCAGCCAGCGGATGGGCCGGGCGAAGCGGGTCCCCTCGTCGGTCCAGCGCATGGACTTGGGAAAGCGCAAAGCTTTGACCACTTGAGCCAAAAGCTCACCCAGGACGGCGCCGGCGGGACGGCCCGCCTCCCGCCGCACGGCAAAGAGGTACTCCCCGCCCTCGATGCTCTTTCGCACCAGGTGGTCGACGCTCACGCCCTGGCTGGCGGCAAAGCCCAAGGCCGCTTTGGTGGGCCTCCCCTCGCTGTCGAAAGCGATTCGGACGGGCGGGCCCTTCACTTCGGCTTCCAGATCCCGCTGACGCTGAGAAAGCCCGTGGACGATCACGGCAAGCCGCCTGGGCGTGGCGTAACGCTCGACGCGCTCGTAATCGAGGCGGGCGGCGGCGAGGGCCTGCTCGAGCCCCGCGGCCAGGTCTTGGAGGGCGCGGTCGATGAAACGGGCCGGACACTCCTCCATCCCGATCTCAAACAGGAGAGGCAGGCTCACCGGACCTTCACCCCTTCCGCTGCGCTCCCCGTTTTGAGGAGCGGGTAGCCCAGCTCCTCCCGGCTCTTCAAGTAAGCCTGCGCCGTGCGCCGCGCGAGGTGGCGCACCCGGGCGATATAGCTTGTCCGCTCGGTGACGCTGATGGCCCCCCGCGCGTCTAAAAGGTTGAAGGTGTGAGAGCACTTGAGCACCCAGTCGTAGGCGGGAAGTACCTTTCCCGCGTCGAGCACCCGCTGCGCCTCGCGCTCGTAGGCGTCGAAGAGCGCAAAGAGGCTTTCGGTGTCGGCGAGCTCAAAATTGTAATACGACTGCTCCACTTCGTTTTGGTGGAAGACATCCCCGTAGGTGACGCCGTCGACCCATTCCAGATCGAAGACGTTGTCGACGTTTTGCATGTACATGGCGATGCGCTCGACGCCGTACGTGATCTCGGCGCAGATCGGCATCAGGTCGATTCCGCCCACCTGCTGGAAGTAGGTGAACTGGGTGATCTCCATCCCGTCCAGCCACACTTCCCATCCCAGGCCCCAGGCGCCCAAAGTGGGCGACTCCCAGTCGTCCTCCACAAAGCGGATGTCGTGGCGCTCCGGCTCGATGCCCAGCCGCCGCAGCGACTCAATGTAGAGGTCTAAAACGTTAGGAGGCGACGGCTTCAGGATCACTTGATACTGGTAGTAGTGTTGCAGACGGTTCGGGTTCTCCCCGTAGCGGCCGTCGGTCGGCCTGCGGGAAGGCTGCACGTACGCAGCCGACCACGGTTCCGGGCCGAGGGCTCGCAAGAAGGTGGCGGGGTGAAACGTGCCTGCCCCCACCTCCATGTCGTAAGGCTGCAGCAGCACGCAACCCTGCTCCGCCCAGTACCGACTGAGTTCGAGTAGGAGTGTTTGAAAGTTCACGCACTCATCCCCCCTTCGTGTCATCCCCTCGCGCCAACAGGGCAAAAGAAAAAAGCCTCTGCCCCAACCTCAGGGACGAAAGGCTCCTTCCGCGGTTCCACCCTGGTTGACCCGCGCCCGCCGGGGCACGAATCCACTCGTTACAGAAACGGCATCGAAAGCGCCTTCGGCGTGCGCACACTCCCGGGGCTTGCAGCCGGTGGCCCAGGTCTCTACCCCGGTCCGGTCGCCCACCGGGCCGGGTCCAGTGGCGGGGTTCGCCTACTCCTCTTTCTCATCTGCCCGTATGGCGTTTTACTGGGGAATTTACCACAGCCTCACACGGTTGTCAACGGCTGCTGGCGTCCGTTCGCTACGCCAGGTCCTTCAAGGCGGCAAGGAAGCCCAGCGACTTGAGAGGCCGCTCGATCCGATAGTCGACCCAGGCGCGAGCCACCGCCTCCAGCAGGCGCAAATCCTCGCCGCCGATCCGCAGCACGTGCAGGCGGTCGGCCGGGCTCTCAGCCAACCGGCGGATCCACTCCAAGGTCGAGCGGCGCACGGCGATCGCCGCGCCGTCCCGGTGCAAGCACCTTGGGCACAGGAAGCCGCCCTCTCGCGTGCTGAAGGCCCCCTGCTCCCCATACTCCCCCGGCGGCCGACCGCAGCCCACGCACGCGGCGATGTGCGGAGCGTACCCCAAAAGAGCCATCAACCGCAGCTCGAAGTGGCGACTGACCACCTCCGGCGGCACCTGCGCCTCCAGCGCGCGAAACGAACCCAGGCAAAGGTCGAAAAGGTCTTCACTGGGCTCGCCCGGCTCCACACTTACGTCGAGGAGTTCGGCCAGGTAGCTGGCGTAGGCCATCTTCGTCAAGTCGTCGCGCAGCGCCGCGAAGCTGCTTACGATCTCCGCCTGGCTGAGCGTCTCCAAAGAGCGGCCGGAAAACAACAGGAAGCGGCCGTGTGTAAAAAGCTGCGTCGGCCCCGTGAGGCGGCTGCGCACCCGCCGGGAGCCGCGGGCGACGCACTCCACCTTTCCCTGCTCCCGGGTGTAAAGCGTCACAATGCGGTCCGCCTCTCCGAGATTGCGCGTGCGCAAAACGACTCCTTCGGCTTTGTAAAGGGACATGGACTCCCGCCTTTCGCCCACTAGCGCGGGGTCGCGTCGGCCGCCTGGTGGGCCGAGCGCTCCTTGTCGACGCGCCCTGGCTCATCGACCGGCCAACGCCACGCGGCCCTCCCCCTGGCGCGCCGGGCGCGCTGCTGCGCGCGGTCGTAACTGCGGTAGAGGAGGTATGCGCCGACGTGACCCGAAAACTGGAATAAACGCCAGAACAGTTCGCTCTTTGTGACCATGGGAAATTAGCGTCCCTCCCAAGCCCGCGACCCAGTTCTAGCGTGGTGCTTCCCCTCCCCCTTTATGCGGCATCACCTGCGGAAGAGGGAAAGCAGCAGCGACAAGATCAGACTGAGCAGGATGGAGGTGGCCAGGGGAAAGTAAAAGGTGAAACCCTCGCGCCGGATGTAAATGTCGCCGGGAAGGCGGCCGATGTACGGCAGTTTCCCGGCCAGCAAAATCAGCACGCCGAACATGATCAAAATTACGCCGGCAATAATGACGAAACGCCCCATCTCCGCCATCTCTCTCACCCCCGTCTTTCGCCGCGCCCCCGTTCAGTCGGAGAAGAGGCCCCCCTGCACCGCCCGCTCGCTTCCCTCGGTGCCGGCGGTGCGCCCGAGGTGACGGTAGGCGGCTGCCGTCGCGACCCGCCCCCGGGGCGTGCGCTGCACGTAACCCAGCTGCATGAGGTAAGGCTCGACCACATCTTCGAGGGTGGCCACCTCTTCACTGAGGGAGGCCGCAAGCGTCTCAACGCCCACCGGCCCGCCCCCGAATTTGTCGATCAAGGCCTCCAGGAACCGGCGATCAAGCCGGTCGAGGCCCAACGCGTCCACTTCGAAAAAGCGCATCGCCTCCTGGGCGACCGCCCGGGTGATCCGCCCGTCCGCCCGCACTTGGGCGAAGTCCCTCACCCTCTTTAACAGGCGCAGCGCGATGCGGGGCGTTCCCCGAGAGCAGCGGGCCACCTCTTCGGCGCCGCCTTCATCGATCGGCACCTGCAGCACCCGGGCTGCTCGCGCAATCACCTCTTGCAGCTCCTTTACCGAGTAAAACTCCAAAGATTCAATGACACCGAAGCGATCGCGCAGCGGCGAGGTGAGCATGCCCGCGCGCGTGGTCGCCCCCACCAGCGTGAACGGCGGCAGCTCCAAGCGGATGGAGCGAGCGCCGGGGCCCCGGCCGATCACGATGTCGACCGCCCGGTCCTCCATGGCGGGATACAGCACTTCCTCGACAACCCGGCTCAAACGGTGGATCTCGTCGACGAAGAGCACATCCCGCGGCTCCAGGTTGGTCAAGATGGCGACCAGGTCCCCCTGGCGCTCGATGGCCGGTCCCGAGGTGACCCGGATCGAAACCCCCATCTCGGCGGCGATGATGTGCGCCAGCGTCGTCTTTCCCAATCCCGGGGGACCGTGGAGCAGTACGTGATCGAGGGCCTCTCCCCGCGAGCGGGCCGCCTCGATGAAGAGCGCCAGTTTCTCTTTCACCCGGGTTTGGCCGACGTAGTCCTGCAGCCGCAGCGGGCGCAGCGAAGCTTCCATCTCCTCCTCGCCCGGGCGCTTGAGCGGGCCCACCAGCCGCTCCTCTTCTGCCGCCATCGAACGGCTCACCTCCTGTCGAGCTTACGCAGCGCTCGCGTGATCAACCGCTCCAGCGGCGTTGACGCCGGATCGACCTCCGCCAAGGCGGCTTCCGCCGCCGCGGCCGCCTCCTCCTCCCGGTAACCCAGTGCCAGCAGCGCGCCGACCACGTCCTGCCGCACCCCTCCCGGCGCGGGGGGCGGCGGCCCCTCGGCGCCGGTCTGTTGAAGCTGCCAGGCGCCGCCCCGGTTCAGCTTATCCTTCAGTTCTAAAAGGATGCGTGCCGCCGTCTTCTTACCAATTCCGGGAATCCGCGTCAGCGTCCGCTCGTCGCCGCTGAGCACGGCCCGGACGAAGCCGTCGACGGACGTATGGGAAAGGATCGCGAGCGCCAACCTGGGGCCGACGCCGTCGACGCCCAACACCGTCTCGAACAGGCGCAGCTCCGCTTTGCTCCCGAACCCGTACAGCTGGATCGCATCTTCGCGCACGTAGGTGTGAACGTAAAGCGTCACTTCTTCCCCCGGAAGGGGCAAAGCGCTTAACGTCGAGTCGGGCGCGAAGAGCCGGTAGCCCACACCGTTTACGTCGACGACGACGCCCTCCGGGCCCGCCTCGACCAGCGCGCCGCGCAGCCGCGCGATCAAGGTGCGTTCCCTCCCCGAAGCGCCCTGCGGGTCCGGCCCTCGGCGCCCGCGCGGTAGGCGTGGCAGAGCGCCATCGCCAAAGCGTCGGCCGCATCGTCCGGCCGCGGCGTCCGGTCCAGCGAAAGGAGCGCCCGCACCATGAAGGCGACCTGCTCTTTCGTTGCCCGCCCCTGCCCGGTTACGCCCACCTTCACTTCCATGGGGGTATACTCCACGACGTCGACGTGACGCTGGGCGGCGGCCAGCAGCAGCACCCCCCGAGCTTGACCCACTGCGAAGGCCGACGTGGTGTTGCGGCTGAAGAAAAGCTGTTCGACCACGATCACGCTCGGCGCATGCTCATCGAGGAGGCGGCCAATATTGTCGTAAATAAACTTGAGCCGTTGGGGAAGGGGAACGCCCGCAGGGGTGCGGATCACCCCGAAATCGCGCGCGCCGATCCGACCCTCGCGCAGCTCGACCACGCCGTACCCTGTCGTCGCCGTGCCCGGGTCGATGCCTACGATGACCACGCCGGGATAAACCTCCCAAGAAGCTCCGGCCCGCCGTCAGCGCGGAAATCTCCATTATCGTCTGTGCGTATTTCGGCGGCCCGCATCGCCGTTCCTTTCCCGGCGCTCCGGAGCAAGCGACGCGGCCGGCTCAGGACGACGTTCTCAGCCCGTCCAGAACCTGAGGCAGGTCTTGCTCGTCGCGAAACCGGACGCCTTCCTGGAGCTGCTCTTGGGCCATTGAGGAGAGGCTGCTCAAGGGAATCGGAAGCATTTCGAGCAGCCGGTGGCACCCGTCGGGCTCGCCCAGGTAAATGCCGACGAATCCGTCGGTGGCGCGCAAAAAGCCGCCCGGTCCCACCGCTTCCGGACACGGCCTGCTGGCGACGATCCGGTGGGGAGCGAAGCTCACAATCCTCCACTCAGGCCGCAGCGCCTGGATCTCTCCCATGCTCTTGCCCACCAAGTCGGCGCCGGCCCGCCCCACCTCCGTCTTGGCGATCCGGCCTGTCGACAGAAGGTAGTGGATGACGGTCTCAGCTCCCTCCGCCACCACGCTCTGCGAGGGTTGCGGCGAGCTCGCCCTCGGAGCCTCCGACTGAAATCCGAACCGGTGCAGCGAGAGTGCGAAGGCGGCCACCAGGAGCGCCAGCGCGACACCTCCGATAATCAGCCGCTCTCTACCGGACATCAGGGCTCCTCCTTACGTTCAAGGATTGGCCCTTATTCTGCCCAAAGCGGCCAGATTTTATGAAAACCGGAGGAAACGGTTACGCTTCGATCGCCTCCAGCGCTTCGGCGGAGATGTCAAAATTCGCATAAACCTCTTGTACGTCGTCGTGGTCTTCCAGGGCGTCCAGCATCTTCAGCAGCCGCTTCGCGTCGTCCCCGGCCACTTCCACCGTATTCGTCGGCGCCATGATCAGCTCGGCCGACTCGATGGGCAGCCCTGCGTCGCTCAGCGCCCGGCGCACGGCTTCGTACTGCCCCGGTTCGGCCGTGACGACGAAATAGCCATCGTCCAGGACCACGTCTTCGGCGCCCGCTTCGGCCGCCGCCAGCATCACATCGTCCTCCGCGACGCCGTCGGCCGGAACGCGGATGATTCCCTTCCGCTCAAACATCCAGGCGACGCACCCGGACTCGCCCAGGCTGCCCCCGTGCCGGGAGAAGATGTGGCGGATCTCGGAGGCCGTTCGGTTGCGGTTGTCGGTCATGATCTGCAGCATCACGGCGACGCCGCCCGGGCCGTACCCTTCGTAGACCAGCTCTTCATACGATTCGGCCTCGAGCCCTCCGGCCGCCCGCTTGATGGCGCGCTCAATGGTATCGCTCGGCACATTGACGGACTTCGCCTTCTCGATGGCGTCCCGCAGTCGGAAGTTCGAGGCCGGATCGGGCCCCCCTTCGCGGGCGGCCACCGTGATGAGGCGGATCATCTTGGTGAAGATCTTGCCGCGGCGGGCGTCTTCCTTCGCCTTCTTGTGTTTAATGTTGTCCCACTTGGAATGTCCGGCCACGCTCACTCCCCCTTCACGCCGTAAAAAGGGCCTTCGCACAACACTTTATCACAGGAAAAAGGGAGTTGTCGAATCAGTCGCCAGCTCGCCTCGGCGGGCCCAGCGCTCGCAACCTCCGGGCGACGAAGCGGTAAGTGACCGCGACCACGGCCACCGCAAGAAGGGGATGCGCGAGCCGCTCCAAGAGGAAATAATCGTACAGGCCGTGCAGCAGCGCCGCGGCGC
>k87-646844_pt1 | contig 15849 bp, 13 predicted proteins | sample MGYA00084031_6733416 | MGnify analysis MGYA00084031
CGTGATCCTGGTCGACGAGACGAGCAGCGAAGTCGTGCGGATCATGTCCGACATGATCTACCGCATGTGCGAAGGCGAAATCGCCCAGCATGCCAGCCTGCACGACATGTACCAGGATGATGACGATTACTTCGACCGCATCGAGAAAAAGACCGCGCTCTTTTTTGCCGCCTGCTGCCAAGCAGGTGCCCTCATGGGCGGCGCAGAGCCCGAGCAGGCCGGCGCGATGTGGGCGTACGGCAGACACCTTGGCATGGCCTTCCAAGTCGTCGATGACCTCCTCGACGTGAGCGCCGATGCGGAAGTGGTGGGCAAGCCCGTCGGCAACGATCTTCGCTCCGGGGTTTTGACGCTGCCGATCCTCCATTTGCTCCGCAGCCAGGGATACCAGGGCGAAGCGGCAAGCCTCGTGGCCAAAGGTGCCGATATGACGCCGGCCGACATCGATCGCGTCCTCAAGCTGGTGCGCGAAAACGGGGCCGTCGACTACGCTTTCCAGGTCGCGCAAAGCTTTGTGGATCAAGCGAAAGCGGCGCTGAAGGAGCTCCCGGACAACGAGACCCGGACGCTCCTTCATCAGATCGCCGACGGCGTGCTGACCCGCACCTTTTAACCTCTTTGCCCGGCACTTTGCCTCGGTGGACGACCGAGGCATTGGTGTCTCCCTGACAACGCTTCGACCCGCCGGCCCCCGTTGTGGTATGATGGGATCGTCACCCACGCAAGGAGGAGCACCAGCTTGAGGGTGGGCGTCGTCACCGTCAGCGACGGTGTGTTTTACGGTCACCGGGAAGACGAGAGCGGACGAGCGATTTGCGAGGTCGTCCAACACGCAGGGCACGTCGTCGTGTCGCATCGCGTCGTGCCCGACGAGATGGAGGCGATTAAAGCCGCCCTTTTCGAGATGGTGGACGAGCTCGACGTGGACTTGGTCCTCACGACTGGCGGGACGGGCGTTGCTCCTCGCGACGTGACCCCCGAAGCGACCCGCGCCATCTTGGAGAAGGAAGTTCCCGGCATTCCCGAAGCTATGCGTTACCATGGGCTGGCCAAGTCGCCCAGGGCGATGTTTTCGCGGGCCGTCGCCGGCGTGCGAAAGCGGACATTGATCGTCAATCTCCCAGGGAGTGTGCGCGGCGTCCAGGAGAGCCTGGAGGCGATTTACTCCGAGCTCGAGCATGCGGTCGCGCTGATCCGAGGGCAGCCCGTCGACCACTAGGAAGGAGGGGCCCGAGTGCGGAAGGTTCCAGTCCAACAGGCTGTGGGAAGCGTCCTCTGCCACGACATCACGCGCATCATCCCCGGCAAGGTGCAAGAGGCAGCGTTTAAGAAAGGACACGTCGTGCGGGAGGAAGATATCGAGGAGCTTCTCAAGCTGGGAAAGGACCATGTGTACGTCTGGGAGCCCCAACCTGGCATGCTGCACGAGGACGACGCGGCGCTCCGCATAGCGGCCGCAGCCGCGAAAGCCGGGATCGAGTGGGACGATCCCAGCGAGGGAAAGGTCGAACTCAAAGCGGTCCACCCGGGAGTCTTGCGCGTCGACGTGGAGGCCTTGAGGCAGGTCAACAGCGTCGAGCAGGTGACGCTCGTCACCAGAAGGAACCACGAACCCGTCTTGCACCGTGGGGAACAGATCGCCGCAGCCCGGGTGATCCCCCTTTTTATCGAGGAAGAGAAGGTGGCGGCCGCCGAAAAGGTCATGGCCCAAGCGGGGGGCATTCTCGCGGTGACGCCGTTCCGCCTCAAGCGGGTGGGGGTGGTGATCACCGGAAACGAAGTGTACTACGGGCGCATCCAAGACGGTTTCGGCCCAGTACTCCGGGAGAAGTTTGCCGCGCTGGGCTGCGAGATCGTTGGCGTGGAGTATGCCCCCGACGACCGGTCGGTTATCGTCGACAAAATCCTCTCCTTTGCTCAAAGCGGCGCGGAGATGATCGTCGCCACCGGCGGCATGTCGGTGGACCCGGACGACCAGACTCCCGGTGCGATCAAAGCAGCGGGTGTAGAGATCGTCTCTTACGGCATTCCCATGCTGCCGGGCAACATGTACTTGGTGGGCTATCTGGGAGACCTTCCGGTGATGGGGCTTCCCGGCTGTGTCATGTTTAAAGAGAAGACGGCTTTTGACTATCTTGTGCCCCGGGTGTTGACGGGTGAACGCTTGACCCGGGCCGACATCGTCGAGCTGGGCCACGGCGGCCTTTTGAACCACTGCTGACGGCTGAGCCGTTGACCCGACAAGGTCTGACGAGGCCGCCGAAAGGAGAAGCGCGCGTGTTTGGAAACATCGGTGCCACTGAACTGATTATCATCCTGGTGCTGGCGCTCATCATTTTTGGACCGGGAAAGCTGCCGGAGGTCGGCAAAGCCATCGGCCGCAGCATCCGCGAGTTTAAGAGAGCCCAAAGCGGGCTCGATGAAGCTGATGAACAGGGAGGCGCAAAGCTTCCGCCCAAGGATGGCGCCCAGCCGGGTGATCGCCCTGAAAAGTGAGGTGGACGAGGGCAAGGAGCTGGAGTTGGAGCAAGGCGGCCAGCCTTTCCCGGGCCCTCTGGGAAGCCTCTTGGCGGTGCTCGAGCAAGAGGCCGAAGGCCTTGTCGAGCACCTGGCGGAGCTCCGGATCCGCCTCATCATCTACCTCGTTGCGCTGGGCGCGGGATCGATCGCCGGCTGGTGGCTGACACCGCACCTTCTCGCGCTGTTTGCAAAATCGGTGGGAAGACTTATTTTCATTGCGCCGGCGGAAGCTCTCTTGACAAAGATCAAGATCGCCTTTTCCTTGGGATTCGTGTTTTCGCTTCCCGTCGGTCTCTTCCAGCTTTGGCGGTTTGTAGCGCCGGCTCTTTTTCCCGAAGAAAAGAGCCTTTTCCGGTGGTTTCTGGGGCTTGGGAGCTTCCTGTTTGCGTCGGGGTTGGTGTTTGGCTACACCGTGGTGTATCCGGTCGCTCTCTCGTTTTTCTTACGATTTGACACCGAGGGATTGCGGGCAGCCATCGTCGTGAGCCGGCACCTTTTGTTTTTCTTGGGAACGACGCTCTCGTTTGCCCTCGCCTTTCAATTGCCGCTGGCTCTCTTGATCCTGGTGAGAGCAGGGATCGTTTCAGCGGCGAGGCTGAAAGAGATGCGCCGGCCCGCGATCTTTTTTTGCGCCGTCGCGGCAGCGGTATTGACGCCGGCAGACGCGGTGTCCCACCTCCTGATGGCCGTTCCTCTCGCCATCTTGTACGAGCTGACCGTTTGGCTCGCGCCTCGCTTTGAAAGGAGAGAGGATTCTCCTGAGCCAGGGATTTAATGTCCTCGATCATCTTGATTATCTGAGGCTCCGCCTCATCAGGGCCATCCTGGCTTTTTTGCTCGCGTCGGTGGCCGGGTTTTGGCTGGCCCCGTGGGTGGTCCAGTCTGTGCTCCTCCGTCACGTCGGCCTCGACGGATTGGTCTTTCTCAGCCCGGCGGAGGCGCTGCTTGCCCGGCTCAAGCTCGCGTTCTCGATTGGGTTTGTCTTGGCCCTGCCGCTCATCCTTTACCAACTATGGGCTCTCTTTGTGCCCGCCATGGACCAAAAACAGCGGCGATGGACGCTCTTATTGATTCCCGGCGTCTACGCCCTTTTTCTCTTGGGGATCGCTTTCGCGGTCGGGGCGGTTTTGCCCACGGCGCTCCGCTTTTTACTGGGCTTTGGCGGGGAGCACCTGGAGCACGAGATCTCCATCGCCAACTACATCTCTTTCGTGATCAATTTCGCCCTGCCGTTCGGCATCATCTTTGAGCTGCCGGTGGTGGTGGTCGGGCTGACGCGCCTTGGCATCCTGCGCCCGGCCGCGCTCGAGCGCAACCGCAAGTACACCATCTTTGTCATCTTTGTGCTCGCTGCGATCTTGACGCCCCCCGATGCGGTCTCCCAAATCATGCTGGCCGTACCCATCATCCTCTTATTTGAGTTGAGCCTTCTTCTCGCCCGTTGGACAAAACCCAGGGAGGAGAGGCAAGAAACGGAGGTCTAAGCGTGTTTCCCACCCACCGCATGCGCCGGCTGAGAAAAAGCGAAAACGTGCGCCGTCTCGTACGCGAGACAGGTTTTTCCATCGATCGCCTGGTCTATCCGCTCATCGTCGTGCCAGGCATGGGGAAAGCCGAACCGATCCCCTGGATGCCTGACGTCTACCGTTTTTCCGTCGACCGCTTGATGGACGAGATTCGCTCGATCGTTCAACTGGGCATCCGCTCCGTGCTGCTCTACGGGATTCCCGAAGCCAAGGACGAAGAGGGAAGCGAGGCCTACAGCCCCGCCGGCACGGTGCAGCGTGCGGTGAGGGCCATCAAACACCTGATTCCCGACCTGGTGGTCATCACCGACGTATGCCTCTGCCAGTATACGACACACGGTCACTGTGGGATCTTTGAGGCTGGGAGCGTGCAAAACGACGCGACGCTCGAGATCCTGCAGCGCGTGGCGCTCTCCCATGCGCAGGCCGGCGCCGATTTCGTCGCCCCTTCCAGCATGATGGACGGGCAGGTGGCAGCTTTACGCGAAGCGCTTGACCGGGACTACTTTGAAGAGGTGGGCATCGTCTCCGTTTCGGCGCGGTACGCGTCGGCTTATGATACTCCCTTGTACCAGGCGGTCGATGCCGTGGTCGCGGACGACGATCGTCGCGCTTATCAAATGGACCCGGCCAACGCCTACGAAGCCTTGCGGGAGGCAGCCCTTGACATTGAGGAGGGCGCCGACGTGATCATGGTGCAGCCCGCTCTGCCTTACGTGGATGTGATCCGCCGGGTCAAAGAGGCCTACCAGATGCCGGTCGCCGCTTGCAGCACCGGAGGCGAGTACGCCATGATTAAAGCAGCCGCTCAGAATGGCTGGATCGACGAGCAGCAAGCGGTCTTAGAAAACGTGCAGGCGATGCGGCGCGCCGGCGCCGACTTGATCGTCACGTTTCATGCAAAGGCGATCGCCCAATGGCTTGCGTAAGGTGATACGCTAAAGAAGTCAGGGGCAATCAGGAAGGCCCCGCCGCCGCGACCGAGTAATCTACAACGTTGTGCGTTACAAAGGCAAGAGTGAGGAGGAGCGCATCACACGATGGAAACGCAGCAAACATTTATCATCATCAAACCTGAAGCCGTCGCCCGCGGGCTCGTCGGCGAGATTTTGAGGCGCTTTGAAGCGAAGGGGCTCAAGATCCGCCGGCTTGCCATGAAAACCATCGAGCCCGACGTCGCCCGGGTGCACTATGGTCACCACGCGGACAAGCCCTTTTTTCCAGAGCTGATCGAGGCGATCACGGCTGGTCCCGTGGTCATCGGCGTCCTCGAAGGCCCTGGCGCCATCGCTCACGTCCGCAACTTGATCGGAGCTACGGATCCGCTCAAGGCGGCCCCTGGAACCATTCGCGGCGACTTTGCGTTGCAAAATCCCTACAATATGGTTCACGCCTCCGACAGCCCCGAGACTGCCCGTGACGAGATCGCCCGGTTTTTCGGCGACGAGTAAGCCAGTTGGAAGTGGCAAAGCCTCCGGCACGGGCTTTGAAGAAGCGCGCGGGAAGGCCAGCCGATCCCGCGCGCTTTGCTTTACACGGCGTCGCCTTCTCCCGGCTCCTGCTCGGCTTCTTTTCGCCGGCGCGCGAGGTATTTGCGAGCTTCCTGGGTGACATCGCGCCCCTCCTCGCGTGCGCGCGTACCGCTTGCGCCGGGTTGGGCTACTGGGGTGGTCGCGGCGAGGATCCGGGCTCTGAGCGCCTCTTCGTCGGGCAAGCGTTCCCCAGCCGCATCCCCAGTCAATTCCCGCTCCCTTTGCCGGCTGTCGAAGATGTGAGAAGGGAAGTAGCGGACGAGGACGTCGACGAAAAACAGCAGCAACGCTCCCGCCAACAGGAAAGGCGCGAGGGGCCGCGAGGCGTAGGCCGGAGAGGGGTGTCGCAGCAACGCTCGGAGCTCATCGGCTGAGCCCTCCGTCAAAATGATGCCGCCGGTTTGCTCCGCTAGAGCATAGAGGAGACCGGAGTCGGGACGCAAGACCCGGTATTCGTCGGGGTAAGCGAGCACGGCTCCCGTCGTCGTCGAGACCAGCTCGGCTCCGTCGCTTCCCGAGATGAACGCAGTGTACACCCCTTGGTTGGCAGCGGGAAACTCCCCTTGGTAACGCCCAGGGGCGACTTGCTCCAGGGGAACGACGAGGCGGGACCCGTCGGGGGCAATCACTTGGCCTTCAAGGTCGAGGAAGTTGCGAAATCCTCCTTCGGGGTCCAGCGCGTCGACGACCAGCCGGCCCGTGCCCGCTTCGATGGTCATCTGAGCCAAGAGACCCGTCGCCGGGTCGGGGCGCATCAACCACCGGACGAGCTGGCCAAAGAGCGCTCCGTAGCCTTCCCAATTGCGCCACTGGCCAAGCCACGCCCCTTGGGTGCTGGATGTAAAAGCCGCAACCTTGCCCAAGCCTCGACGCCACGTCGACAAGATCGGGCTCTCATCAGGAGCTTTCAGGTGTACGGCCGCCGCGGCCTTTGGGCTGGTGAGGACGTACCCTCCCAGAGGCGGAGGTGGGCTCGTGTCGTGCCAAAAGTCGGCTTGCTGGTGCCAAAGAGGAGTAAACTCCGCGTCGACCCGCATCGGCCGCGTCATGACGGTGGTCTCCGTCGCAAAGATCTGGGGTATCGCCCGGATGTCGTCGGTGTAGTAGAAGCGCCCGTCGCCCCACTCAGCGATTTGCGCAAGAAGCTCTCGATCGGCGTCGCGGCCGATGCCCACGGTGCTGACCGTAATACCGGCGCCTCGCAAATTGCGCGTCAAGGCTTCGAAATCTCCAGGGGTCGAGCGCCCGTCCGAAAGGACGATCAGGTGTTTGAGCGACGCTTCCACGTCCCGAAGGCTCTCGTAGGCAGCCGCCAACGCCGAGGCCAGGTTGGTGCCGCCCTCGGCGGTCAACGAAGCGATCGACGATGCGATCGCAATGCGGTTTTCCACCGGTTGCGGCGGCACGACCCAATAGGGGAGCGAGTCAAAGGCGAGGACGCCGATGAGGTCCTTCTCGTTCATTAGGTCGAGCACGCCAAGAGCGGCTTCTTTAGCCAAGTCCAGTTTAGAAAACGACCCTTGGGTCTCGGCCATGCTTCCTGACCGGTCGAGGGTGAGCACCATGGCGAGCGACGGCATGATCACATTTTGGGGGACGTCCATGGACACAGGGAGGAGTTGCTCCAGCAGCGTGCGGGCGTAACCGCCCAAGCCAAAGCTGCGGACGCCTCCGATGGCCAGCAGCCCGCCGCCGGTCTCTTCGACAAAGTGGGCCAGAACCTCAAGCTGCGCCCTGGAAAACGAGGTTGCAGCTACATCCACTAGGACAATAGCTCGATACTCGATAAGAGCTGGCGCGTCCAAGACCAAGGCGCCGCTCGTGCGCACGTCGACAGCAATCCCTTGGGCCTGGAGAAGCCGGCCGAAATCTTCCCCCGCTTCAGGGTCCCGGGCGATGACGAGGACCCGCGCGTCGCCCTCGACGCGCGTTAGGCCGTACCCCACGTTGTTTTGCAAGAACCCGTCTTCGACGGGGTTGACCCTCATCTCGTACGTTACGATCCCGTCGCCGGCCTCCGGCAGTTCAAAGCCCTCAAACGCAATGACGTTGCGGCCCGGCTCCAGCTCCACCAAACGTCGAACGACAAGCGATCCATCCCGATAGAGGGAGAGCTCGGCGGGCGTGGCCACATTGCTTATGATGACGGCTCTAAGGTCGTAGGGTTCGCCGGCGGCGACAAGCGGGGGCAGGGTTAGGCTCTCCACCAAGACCTCTGTATCGTAACGAGAGGAGAGGGGGTAGACGTCGATCGGTACGCCTTTCCTCTTAGCTTCTTCGACCAGGCTCAAGGCTGTATCGCCGGTTTCGACGCCATCGGAAAAGATCAGCACACGGGCGTTGCTCTGGGCCGGAAGCCGCTGGAAGACCCCCTCCAGCGCATAAGCCAGGCGGGTCGCCGAAGGATCCACCGACGCTTGACTCAACGCGGCGCTGGGCTCGAGGCCCTCCTGATAGGCGCCCAGTGAGACGACGTCGCGACCAAACATAAAGAGGTTCATCCGATCGTCGGGACCGAGCAGCGTCGCCAGCGTATCGACGACATCGCGCGCCTTGCGTTGATCTACTGCCGCGATGCTGGCCGAGCCGTCGAAAAGCACGTAGAGGTCGACACCCGCAAGCGGCGTCCGCAGTGTGGCGCCCGCGACGGCCAGGACGAGAAAGGCGAGCGCAAGTCCGCGCAAGGCCGGGAGAAAGCGATGCGAAGGTGGCACTCCAAGGAGCCGGCTGTAACGACGCCACATCCACCATGCGTAGGGAATCGCGATCGCAGCCAGCAGCCACCACGGCGATGAAAAGGTTATCCCCAACGCCACCGCAGCCGGCCTCCTCTCGATGGTTTCGGTACGCCTCTTGCCCTGCGTGCCGGGCCACGAGCAACCGCGGGCGCTCCGCTCAACAGCTCGGGCTCGGCAACGTGCCCCCCGTGCCGGGCCGTGTAGAGCCGCCCTTCCAAGAGCAGGAGAATGATCGAAAGAAGCCCGATCCAGCGCCATAGGCGCTCCGTCTGAGATGCAGCGGGAGCATCGCGGCGGATGGACGCCTCCGGGACGAGATCTGCCAAGCGGTCCCGGTCGAGATTGAGAAAGGTGGCGCCGCCTTGGATGAGGGCCTCCGTCCACCGGCTGTTGAGATTGGATTCTTCCCGGTCGAGGAGGCTCACGGCAAAGCTCCCCTCGCCGCTTTCGGCCCACCACCGGTAAACACCCGGCTCCAGCACCCACGCGTGGGCTTCGCGCGATAGCTCGCGGTCACCGGACTCCAGGTGGTGCACTTCCCCCGAAGGTTGCGCCAGAGTCAATGCCTCGCCTTCGTTCCACGCCTTTAAGACCGCGGCCGGGAGCCGACCCGGTTGAACCGGGTGAGGGACGCTCTCCTGCGCGCTGGGATTGACCCACTCTACGACGTTTTGCAAGAAGACGGGGAAGGCGATCCGGAAGGGCAGGTCGCTTTGAAACAACGGGATGGCCAGGCGAATGATCCTGCGTTCAGGCTCGTCAAGAAGAGTCAGCAAAGGACCTGCGGTCGATTGGAGAAGGACGATCTCGGTCGGGAGGGGGGTAAGCGGCTCCGCCATGGCAATCGAGACGCTTTCCCAATCGACGAAACGTGAAAAGGGGTGCCGCCGATCCCACCATGTGACTGTAGCCGGATACGCTTCCCGCAGCGCCGAGCCGCTCGTCACGACCAGTGCTGTCCCTTGGAAATCGGCAGGCACCTCTTCGTCGAGAAAGACCACCAAATCGTACGAGACGTTGGGATCGAGCGCCGCGGAGGGGAGGTATGCATGTACCGTCTCTACATTGGGGAAAGCTGCGAAACCTTGGTGGAGGAAGCGGCTCTCCTCGCCCACGACGAGAACGCGGGTCGCGCTTTGAGAGCCGACCACCAGGTACGCGGCATCGTCGACAGGAAACGGGTCGGTGGACGCAAGCCGCGCCTCAAGGCTGTAGCCTGGGCCAAGCGAGTGCTCGAGGACGATCCGCTCCCTTCCTCCCGGGGCCAGGGTCACCGTCGACTCAAACAACAACAAGCCACCGGTCTGATCTTGCAGCGACCCCGGTGCTGGGAACGCGGCCACCGAGACGAGTGGGGTTGCCTGCTCCTCTCCAAAGTTTTCCACCTCGAGCAGGATCTGGTGGTGGCCTTCGCCGCGCCCGCTGGGACGGGCCGAAAAACGGGTGATTCCGAGGTTGTCCACCGGTGTGCCCACATCGATGAGAGAGAGGCGAGTGCCCGGTCCCAAAGACAAAAAGGGCATCAAGGTGTCAGGGGCGACAGCGCCGTCGCTCACGATCACCACGTGCACGGGAACGTCGTCCGAAAGCCGGGCAGTCATCAAGCGGTGGAGCTCTTCCCACGCACTGCTTCCCGCAGGAGGCGGCAACGCCGAAAGCCGCGCTAGGAGTTCTCCTTTCTCCGGCCCATCATAAAGCAGATGATCTCCTGTGGTCGACCAGAGGAGGTACCGGTCCGCCTCCCCCTCGGAGAGAAACCGCTCGATGGAGGCGCGGGCCACGGTCGCCCGGGATTCTCCCGGCCCCACGGCCATGCTGGCCGATGTGTCAACGACGATCGCCAGGTGGAACGGCGGGCGCTGGAGTCTTGGCCGCGGGTCGGCAAGGCCCGTGGAAAGCACCGCCACGATGAGCAGCTGGACCAAGAGGAGCAGGCTCTTGGTAAAACGGCGTCGCCGGTAATCCGCCGCGAGGGTTCGCTCCACGCGTTCCCACAAGAAGAGGCTGGACACCACGTAGGGACGGCGCCTGGCTCTCAATGTGTGAAGGAGGATGATGACGGCGCCTGCCACCGCGCCGGCGATGAGCCATCCCCAGGACAAAAACGTCAGTGGAGCAGCCCCCCTTCACGAAAGGTCGTCACGAGCAGCTGGCGCAAGGGATAGGACGTGTCCAACTGATAGCAAGCGATCCCCAGCCGGTGGCACCGGTCGCGCACTTCCCGCATCCAGTCCCGGGCAGCTTCAGCGTAAAGGCGCGCCGCTTCGTCATCGACACTGACCACCAAGCGCTCGCCGCTTTCTGCGTCCCTCAACTCCAGTTCGCCGCGCTCGTGAAACAGCCAGTCGACGGGGGCGAGGAGGTGAACGAGGACACTGGTCCCCCGCCAGCGCGCCAACGTGGAGAGCGCCGCGTCCCAATTGCGGTCAAAAAGATCGCTGATCAACACGGCGATCCTCCCCCGGCTGGACGGATCACCGCCCAGCGAGTACAGCGCGGACGCGAGATTGGTGGGGCCTCGGGTCTCGCCTTGTGCCAACCGCCGCAAAAAGGCGGGCAGACGGTGGCGGCCCCGCCACCAGGGCGTGCACCACTCAAGGCGCGTTGATACCTCGGCCTGGCGGACTTCGTCGCCCCTGCGGAGAGCGACGTATCCCAAAGCCGCGGCGAGCTGGCGGGCGTAGAGCTCTTTCGGGGGATCGCCGATCCTCATGGAGTCGCTGCAATCGACGAGCAAGAGGAGCCGCCGGTTTCGCTCCTCGGTGAAAACCTTGACAAAGAGGCGATCGAGGCGGCTGTAGATGTTCCAATCAATGTAGCGGTAGTCGTCGCCCGGCTCGTACTCGCGGTAATCGCTAAACTCGAGGCTCGTGCCCCGGCTCTGGCTGCGATACTCACCCTTGTGCGCGCCCGACGCGTCCTCGGGCGCGCCCAGGCTCAGGCGGTCCAACACGCGCATGAGGTCGGAGGAGAGCAGCGACCGCATGGTCAAACGACGATCTCCTTTTTGGCCTGTTGGATCAACTCACCCAGGAGGTCGTCGACGTCAATCCCCTCCGCCTCAGCTTCGAAGTTGAGGATGATGCGGTGCCGGAGGGCGGGCGGCGCGACGGCAACCACGTCCTCCACCGCCGCGTTGAAGCGACCGCGGATCAACGCCCTCGCCTTGGCAGCCAAGATCAAGGCCTGAGCTCCCCGGGGGCTCGATCCGTAGCGGACGTAACGCTTCACGTCAGCGCTGGCCTCAGCAAAGGCAGGGTGGGTCGCTTGCACCAAGTGGACTGCCAAGTCGACGACGTGGGAGGCGACGGGCACTTCCCGCACGGCCCGCTGGAGGGAAAGCAACTCATCCCGCGTCAGCACCGAGTTGATGACGGGTTCGTGCTCGCCCGTCGTCCGTTCGACGATCACCTTGAGCTCTTGAGGCCCGGGAGGCTTGACCAGCAGCTTGAAGAAGAACCGGTCGACCTGCGCTTCCGGCAAGGGATAGGTGCCTTCCATTTCAATGGGGTTTTGCGTCGCCAGCACGAAAAAGGGGCGCTCTAAAGGATACGTCACCCCCGAGACCGTCACGGTCCCCTCTTGCATCGCCTCGAGGAGTGCTGACTGGGTCTTGGGCGTCGCCCGGTTGATCTCGTCAGCCAGCACCAAGTGGGCAAAGATCGGCCCCGGCTGAAACGTGACGTTGCGTCCTTTGCCATCGGCGTCGGTGAGGAGGACGTTGGTGCCCAGGATGTCGGCAGGCATGAGGTCAGGGGTAAACTGGATCCGAGAAAAGCTGAGATCGACTCCTCTGGCCAGCGCGCGGACTAAGCTGGTTTTTCCCAGCCCCGGCGCTCCTTCTAAAAGGACGTGTCCGCCGGCCAGGAGGGCGATCAACGTCTCTTCCAATAGCTGGGATTGGCCCACAATGACTTTGCCAATCTCTCTTTGCAGCCGGTCGATTTTACCCTGGAGCTCGACCAGCGAATTGTCGGGCGCCTCCATGGGGTTCGGCCTCCTTTCAGCCGTAGGCCATCATCTGTCGGGTTCGAGTCCTTGGAAGTACCTGCGGACTGCCTCTCGATACGCGAGGGGGACCGTTTCCCGTTCGACCGCACGGGACTCCTCGCTCCCTGGAGAGGCGGGCGAGGAGGGGGAGAGCCCGATGGGCGAGTCGTCCTGCTCACCGACGCTCGTGTGGACCTGGCCTACGTGGAGCGGCCCAGCCTGAAGCTCTCCAAAGAGCCGCTGTAGGATCCTCAAGCTTTGCGGCGGGCTTTGATACTCCCCATCCGTCCCCGTGCTCGTCCCGGTGTCGCCGACCCCGTGGGGAGAAGACGGACCTTGGGTGTCGGCTCCGTCCTGGACGGAACCGCCGGAGGGCGAAGGTAAGCCCGGCTCGCTCTCCTCAGAGCCAAGGTCGCTGCCGGGTTGAGCTTCGGCGGCGGCTTCTTGGCCTTGCCGTCCCGGACGGGGCAGACCGGCGCTTTCGGAAGCCGCGGCCTCATCCGCTTGGGGACCTGCCTCTTGGCCGCCGGCGCCGCCTTGGTTGGTCACCCCTGGTCCTGCCATCCCCGTCTCTCCTGGGCGGCTGTCGAGTTCAGCGATCCGCCGGAGCACTTCGAGCAATTCGGAAGGGAGGTCGGATTCGCTGACCTCCCGGGGGCCGAAAGGCGATAGCTGCCCGCTGTCGACGTTGGCACCGGAAGAAGGCGCGCCTTCCTGAACACCGACGACCAGCAACCTTTCGGCCAAGTCCTGAATGCGGTCCAATCCGAGCTCATCCGCGGCCGGTTGGTCTTGTAGCTGCTCGCGGAGCGTCGATTGGGCGCGGCGCTCAAAATACCGGAGGAGGGCGACCGCTTCGTCTTTCGGCAGCGCGCGGTCTCGAAGCCCCGCCTGAAGTTGGGCAAGGTCCCGGTCGAGCCGTCGCATCTCCGGAGTACGGAGCCCGGCGATTTGTTGTCTCAAGGACGCGATCCGCTCCAGCATTTCCAGCTCTTCCTGGTCCATGACCCCTTGGGCCGCCGTCTGGGCGGGCCGGAGAAAAAGGCCCGAGGGTAATGGCGCCGTCCAAAGCGCCACCAAGGCGGAAGCTAAAGCCAACCAGGCAAAGGCCTGACGGGGTGCAGGAACTGGCACCGGCACCACTGCTCGCGGATCCAGAAAGCGCGCTTGTTGGTCCGCGTCTTGGAGCAGCCACGTCACGAGGGGAGAAGCGCGGTCCTCCCATTCGACGGCTGTGGCGAGCCGGTCTTTCAGATCCAGGCGCTGGTCGGCGAGCCTGGCCAGGAACAACCGGCCGGGTGGCGGCCGGTAGCCCAGGGCAAAGGTCAGCGCCGCGGCGGCAAGAAACACTGCGATCACGACCACGAGGGACGGGCGATTCCAGCCCAGGCGGATCGCCGCATCGACGAGGGTCGTCACACATCCCCCTACAAAGACAGAGCGCAGCACAAGGCGGGCCAGTGTGACTCGCCGGTACCGCCGGCCGATTTCATCCAGTTTTCTCTCCAGCGTCTTGGAGATCACCGGGAAACGGCGCCTCCCTTCACGCCTCGGCTCTCATCGCCATTCTTCGCCATCAGCCCTGTCACCCCTTGCCGGGGGAGGAGGCGAGCCTTTCCCGCGCTCGTTGGCTTGGGCGCGCAGCTCCCGTGTGAGCTGCGCGGTTGTCAGCGCGGCGAGCACGATCCCCACGGGGGCGTAGAGGATAACCCACAAAGGCCAGGAAATTCCGGGAACCGACTCGTCCATCATCGCCCGCATCGGGGGATCGACGATGTACACCATCACTTTTAGAGGATTGAGGTAAAACGCCAATCCGTCAGTAGGCACATCGCCTTTCGAACCCGCGGCAAAGAGGAGGATGGCAAGGGCGAGCGCCAGGGCATCGACGGCGATCCGCCGGTTGGATCGCTCGTCAAATCGGCTGCCGATCCAGACCCCTACGATCCCGAGCAGCGTGAGGCTCGTCAGCGCCACCACGGTCCAGGCGCCCAGTGCGGCCGCCGGGACCGGCGACGCTCCATGAGCCATGGTAAAGATGGGGAGCGCGGTGAACGCCAGGAGGGCCAACACCTGCCACAACGCGACGAGCCGGCCCCCGAGCGCGGCCCAAGCAGGACTTGCTCCGTACGTGACCCAGTGAACGGGGCGAATCCGCTCGGCCTCTCCCCACGGCAGGCTGTCGGACGTGAGCACCAGCGTGATGTAGGCCAGCGTGGTCACTTCGACCAAGAGGATCCATTTTAGGGTGAAGGGGGGCTCGGCCGTAGCAAGGCGCGCTGCGGGAGGCCACGTCAAAAGGAGGGCTGCCACGAGCAGCGCGCTGTGCACCCCTGCCAACTTCCACAGGGCTCCATAGCGGCTTAACAGGCGGGTTTCAGCGATCGCGACGGCGAGGAGCTTCCTCAATCCCAACCGCTCCACCCCCCGGTGGACGCTTCATCAAAAGCCGGCATGATCAGCACTCGCTTCTCTACCCTTTGGCCCGTAGGCCGGTGCCAGAGCGTGGCACGGGGCTCGATCAGGGCGACGATGAAGGGGCGATCGGCTTCAGCGGCGAGCCAGGATTCTCCAAGACCGCGATCGGCTGCGAGGGCGAGGAGCCTTACGTCCACATCTTCGGGGCGGTGTTCGGGCCTTTGCCGCAGGAGCCCCGACTGCAAGGTCATGCCCATCCACCCCGCCGATGCCGCCCGGGCCGAGGGATCGGTCCAGCGCATGGTGGTGCGGGCGGGCACATGGCCCAGCGGCGCAAGGCGCGTCCGCTCGACATAATGGACATAACGCAGCTCGTAATCGGAGTTGTTGACGATCACGAGGGGACTCCTTTCGTCGACGCGCGGCCGGACGTGGATGTCGATCTCTTCGATCGAGTCGTGATAGATGCGGATGGGCTGGGAAGGCATCACCTTTTCAAACCGGATTCCCGTAGGCGTCACCGTGGCGTGGATATCCCGGTCTGCTTGATAAAAGGCCGGGAAGGGGCGGGGCATCGGCCCCTCGATTTCCAGGTTCACCGGATAGTGGGCCATCGACACCGCGAGGGCATACGAGCGGTTGAGGACGATGCCTCGACCCACGCCCCTGGTGAGCTGTACGTGGGCGAAGCCCACCTGATCCCTCACCCCGGTAACCTGGGTGTAGTGCCAAGCGTACCACGTAGCCCCCGCAATAAAGAGCACCAAGATAGGAAAGCGAGCCGGCCGCTGCAGCGTGAAAAACGCGATGGCTGTCATCGAAAGGGCGTACAGGATGGCGAGCACCGTCAGGAGCTGGTTGTTGCCGAAAGTCACCTCGATCTGATTGACGAGGTTCCAGATGTCGTCGTCCAGGATCTCCGGAACCTGCCCGCGCTGCCCTGTTCCCAGCGCGATTTGTGCTGCTAACACCCGGAGGCCTCTGGCCGTCCCGGTTTCGAGAACGGGCGCCGTGGGGTCGTAAGCGATGATCGTGGCCTGACCCGCTCCCACGGGCTGGGTCAGCCAGAGCCGGACCGGCGTCGCCTCTCCATCATCGGACTCGGGGCCGGCGAGCTCCCAAAAG
>k87-377131_pt1 | contig 15846 bp, 13 predicted proteins | sample MGYA00084031_6733416 | MGnify analysis MGYA00084031
CGTGATCCTGGTCGACGAGACGAGCAGCGAAGTCGTGCGGATCATGTCCGACATGATCTACCGCATGTGCGAAGGCGAAATCGCCCAACATGCCAGCCTGCATGACATGTACCAGGACGATCAAGATTACTTCGACCGCATCGAGAAAAAGACCGCGCTCTTTTTTGCCGCTTGCTGTCAAGCAGGCGCCCTCATGGGCGGCGCAGAGCCTGAGCAGGCTGGCGCGATGTGGGCGTACGGCAGACACCTCGGCATGGCCTTCCAAGTCGTCGACGACCTCCTCGACGTGAGCGCCGACGCGGAAGTGGTGGGCAAGCCTGTCGGTAACGATCTTCGCTCGGGGGTTTTGACGCTGCCGATTTTGCATTTGCTGCGCAGCCAGGGGTACCAGGGCGAGGCGGCGAGCCTGGTGGCCAAAGGAGCCGAGATGACGCCTGCCGACATCGATCGCGTCCTGGAGCTGGTGCGCGAAAACGGGGCCGTCGACTACGCCTACAAGGTCGCGCAAAGCTTTGTGGAACAAGCGAAAGCGGCGCTCGAAGAGCTCCCCTCCAACGAAACCCAGGCGCTCCTGCGCCAGATCGCCGACGGCGTGCTGACCCGCACGTTTTAGCACCTTTCCGGCGCTGCGCCTCGGTGGACGACCGGGGCATTTGTTGTGTCTTCAAAGCGCTTCCGCCGGCCGCTGCTGCCTGTTGTGATATGATGGGATCGTCACCCAGGCTTTCAGGGAGGAGCGCCAGTTTGAGGGTGGGAGTCGTCACTGTCAGCGACGGTGTGTTTCACGGTCACCGCGAAGACGAGAGCGGACGAGCGATTTGCGAGATCGTCCAACGAGCCGGGCACGTCGTCGCATCGCACCGTGTTGTGCCCGACGAGATGGAGGCGATTGAAGCCGCCCTCCTCGGAATGGTGGACGAGCTCGACGTCGACTTGGTTCTCACGACAGGCGGGACGGGTGTCGCTCCGCGCGATGTGACCCCCGAAGCGACCCGCGCCATTTTGGACAAGGAAGTTCCCGGTATTCCCGAAGCCATGCGGTACCACGCGCTGGCCAAATCGCCCAGGGCGATGCTGTCGCGGGCCGTTGCCGGCGTGCGCAAGCGGACCTTGATCGTCAATCTTCCAGGGAGCGTGCGCGGCGTCCGGGAGAGCTTGGAGGTCATTTACCCCGAGCTTGAACATGCGGTCGCGCTGATCCGGGAGCAGCCCGTCGACCACTAGAAAGGAGGGTCCCCAGTGCGAAAGGTTCCCGTCCAACAGGCTGTGGGAAGTGTCCTCTGTCACGACATCACGCGCATCATCCCCGGCAAGGTGCAAGAGGCAGCGTTTAAGAAGGGCCATGTCGTACGGGAGGAAGATGTCGAGGAGCTTCTCAAGCTGGGAAAGGACCATGTTTACGTCTGGGAGCCCCAACCTGGCATGCTGCACGAGGACGACGCGGCGCTCCGTCTCGCGGCCGCAGCAGCCAAGGCTGGGATCGAGTGGGACAATCCTAGCGAAGGGAAGGTCGAACTCAAAGCGGCTTACCCGGGAGTGCTACGCGTCGACGTGGAAGCCTTGAGGCAGGTCAACAGCGTCGAACAAGTGACGCTCGTCACGAGGAGAAACCACGAACCCATCTTGAAGGGCGGGGAACAGATTGCCGCAGCCCGGGTGATTCCACTATTTATCGAGGAAGAGAAGGTGGTCGCCGCCGAAAAGATCATGGCCCGGGCGGGAGGCATTCTCGAGGTGACGCCGTTCCGCCTCAAACGGGTGGGGGTGGTGATCACCGGAAACGAAGTGTACTACGGGCGCATCCAAGACGGTTTCGCGCCAGTGCTGCGGGAAAAATTCGCCGCGCTGGGCTGTGAAATCGTCGGCGTGGAGTATGCCCCCGACGACCAGTCGGTGATCGTCGACAAAATCCTCTCCTTTGCCCAGCGCGGCGCGGAGGTGATCGTCGCGACGGGCGGCATGTCCGTGGATCCTGACGACCAGACTCCCGGCGCGATCAAGGCCGCGGGCGTGGAGATCGTCTCGTACGGCATTCCCATGCTGCCGGGCAACATGTACCTGGTGGGTTACCTCGGGGACCGTCCGGTGATGGGGCTTCCCGGCTGCGTGATGTTTAAAGAGAAGACGGCTTTTGACTACCTTGTGCCTAGGGTGTTGACGGGTGAGCGCTTGACTCGCGCCGACATCGTCGAGCTGGGCCACGGCGGCCTCTTGAACCACTGCTGACGGCTGGCACGTTGACACCGCAGTCTCACGGCCCGCCGAAAGGAGAAGCGCGTGTGTTTGGAAACATCGGTGCCACTGAACTGATTATCATCCTGGTATTGGCGCTCATCATCTTTGGACCGGGAAAGCTGCCGGAGGTCGGCAAAGCTATCGGCCGCAGCATCCGCGAGTTTAAGAGAGCTCAAAGCGGGCTCGACGAAGACGATGAGCAGGGAGGGGCAAAGCTTCCGCCCAAGGATGGCGCGCAGCCAGGTGATCGCGCTGAAAAGTGAGGTGGACGAGGGCAAGGAGCTGGAATGGGAGCAAGACGACCAGCCTCTCCCGGGCCCTCTGGGAAGCCTCCTGGCAGTGCTCGAGCAAGAGGCCGAAGGCCTGGTCGAGCACCTTTCGGAGCTCCGGATCCGCCTCATCATCTACCTCATGGCACTGGGCGCGGGGTCTGTCGCAGGTTGGTGGTTGACGCCGCACCTCCTCGCGCAGTTTGCAAGATCGGTAGGCAGGCTCATCTTCATTGCGCCGGCGGAAGCGCTGCTGGTAAAGCTCAAGATCGCCATTTCCTTGGGCTTTCTTTTTTCGCTTCCCGTCGGTCTCTTTCAGCTTTGGCGGTTTGTCGCGCCGGCCCTCTTCCCTGAAGAAAAGTGGCTTTTCCGGTGGTTTCTGGGGCTTGGGAGCTTCCTTTTCGCGTTGGGGCTGGTGTTTGGCTACACCGTGGTGTATCCGGTCGCGCTCTCATTTTTCTTGCGCTTTGACACCGAGGGCTTGCGGGCGGCCATCGTCGTGAGCCGGCACCTTTCGTTTTTCTTAGGGACGACGCTCTCGTTTGCCCTGGCGTTTCAACTGCCCCTGGCCCTCTTGATCCTGGTGAGGGCGGGGGTCGTTTCAGCGGCGAGGTTGAAGGAGATGCGCCGGCCCGCGCTTCTTTTTTGCGCCGTCGCGGCAGCGGTCTTGACGCCCGCCGATGCGGTGTCCCATCTGCTGATGGCCGTTCCTCTTGCGATCTTGTACGAGCTCACCATTTGGCTCGCGCCTCGCTTTGAAAGGAGAGAGGATTCTCCTGAGCCAGGGGTTTAACGTCCTCGATCATCTCGAATATCTGAGGCTCCGCCTCATCAGGGCCATCCTGGCTTTCTTGCTGGCATCGGTGGCCGGGTTTTGGCTGGCCCCGTGGCTGGTCCAGCTCGTGCTCCTCCGTCACGTCGGTCTCGACGGATTAGTCTTTCTCAGCCCGGCGGAGGCACTGCTTGCCCGGATCAAGCTCGCGTTTGCACTTGGGTTTGTCTTGGCCCTGCCGCTCATCCTTTACCAACTGTGGGCTCTCTTTGTGCCCGCCATGGATCAGAAACAGCGGCGATGGACGCTCTTCTTGATTCCCGGCGTCTACGCCCTGTTTCTTTTGGGGATCGCTTTCGCGGTCGGAGCCGTTTTGCCCATGGCGCTCCGCTTCTTGCTGGGCTTTGGCGGGGAGCACCTGGAGCACGAGATCTCCATCGCCAACTACATCTCGTTTGTGATCAATTTCGCCCTGCCGTTCGGCATCATCTTTGAGCTGCCGGTGGTGGTGGTGGGGCTCACGCGCCTTGGAATCCTGCGCCCGGCGGCGCTCGAGCGTAACCGCAAGTACACCGTCTTTGTCATCTTTGTGCTCGCTGCGATCTTGACGCCCCCCGATGCGGTCTCGCAAGTCATGCTGGCCGTGCCCATCATCCTCTTGTTTGAGTTGAGCCTTCTCCTCGCGCGTTGGACCAAACCCAGGGAGGAGAGGCAAGAAAGGGAGGTTTGAACATGTTTCCCACCCACCGCATGCGCCGGCTCAGAAAGAGTGAAAATGTGCGCCGTCTCGTACGCGAGACAGGTTTTTCCATCGATCGCCTGGTCTACCCGCTTATTGTCGTGCCAGGCATGGGAAAGGCCGAACCGATCCCCTCGATGCCTGATGTCTACCGCTTTTCCGTCGACCGCTTGATGGACGAGATTCGGTCGCTCGTCCAGCTCGGCATCCGCGCCGTGCTGCTTTACGGAATTCCCGAAGCCAAAGACGAAGAGGGAAGCGAGGCCTACAGCCCGGCCGGCACCGTGCAACGGGCCGTGAGGGCCATCAAACACCTCATTCCCGAGCTGGTGGTCATCACCGACGTTTGCCTCTGCCAGTATACGACACACGGTCACTGTGGGATCTTTGAGGCTGGGAGCGTGCAAAACGACGCGACGGTCGAGATCCTGCAGCGCGTGGCGATCTCCCATGCGCAGGCCGGCGCCGATTTCGTCGCCCCTTCCAGCATGATGGACGGGCAGGTGGCAGCTTTGCGCGAGGCGCTTGACCGGGACTACTTTGAAGAGGTGGGCATCGTCTCTGTTTCGGCTCGGTACGCCTCGGCTTATGATACCCCTTTGTACCAGGCGGTCGATGCCGTGGTCGCGGACGATGATCGCCGCGCTTACCAAATGGACCCGGCCAACGCCTTCGAGGCCTTGAGGGAGGCGGCTCTTGACATCGAAGAGGGCGCCGACGCGATCATGGTGCAGCCCGCTCTGCCCTACCTGGATGTGATCCGCCGGCTCAAAGAGGCCTACCAGATGCCGGTCGCCGCTTACAGCACCGGAGGCGAGTACGCCATGATCAAAGCGGCCGCTCAGAAAGGTTGGATCGACGAGAAACAAGCCGTCCTAGAAAACGTGCAGGCGATGCGGCGCGCCGGCGCTGACTGGATCGTCACGTTTCATGCGAAGGCGATCGCCCAATGGCTTGCGTAAGGTGACAAGCCAAAGAAGTTGGAGGCCACCCGGAAGGCCCAGCCGCCTCGGCCGAGGAATGTAAAAGGTTGTGCGTTACAAGGCAAAGTGAGGAGGAGCGCATCACACGATGGAAACGCAGCAAACCTTTATCATCATCAAACCTGAGGCCGTCGCCCGCGGGCTGGTCGGCGAGATCTTGAGGCGCTTTGAAGCAAAGGGACTCAAGATCCGCCGGCTGGCCATGAAGAGAATCGAGCCCGACGTCGCCCGGGTGCACTACGGTCACCACGCAGACAAGCCCTTCTTTCCAGAGCTGATCGAGGCGATCACAGCGGGACCCGTGGTCATCGGCGTCCTTGAAGGCCCTGGCGCCATCGCGCACGTCCGCAACCTGATCGGAGCTACGGATCCCCTGAAGGCGGCCCCTGGAACCATTCGCGGCGACTTTGCGTTGCAAAATCCCTACAATATGGTTCACGCCTCCGACAGCCCGGAGACTGCCCGCGAAGAGATCGCCCGGTTTTTCGGCGACGAGTAAGCAAAGGCAAAGCCGCAAAGCCCCCGGCAAAGCTGCGACGAAGCGCGCGGGATCGGCTGGCCTTCCCGCGCGCTTTACACGGCGTTATCTTCTCCCGGCTCCTTCTGCGCTTCTTTTCGCCGGCGCGCGAGGTATTTCCGGGCTTCCTGGGTGACGTCGCGCCCCTCCTCGCGCGCCCGCGTGCGGCTCGGTCCCGGGGGGGCTAATGGAGTGCTCCTGGCGAGGATCCGGGCTCTGAGCGCCTCTTCGTCGGGCAAACGCTCCCCAGGCGCTCCCCCGCTCGAGCCCCCTTCTCTCCGCCGGCTGTCGAAGAGGTAAGAGGGGAAGTAGCGAACGAGGACGTCCGCAAGAAATAAGAACAACGCTCCGGCCAAAAGGAAAGGCGCGAGGGGCCGCGAGGCGTAGGCCGGAGAGGGGTGTCGCAGCAACGCTCGGAGCTCCTCGCGTGAGCCTTCAGTCAGGATGACGCCGCCCGTTTGCTCCGCCAGAGCGTAGAGGAGGCCGGAGTCGGGACGTAAGACCCGGTATTCGTCGGGGTAGGCGAGCACGGCTCCCGTCGTCGTCGAGACAAGCTCGGCTCCGTCGCTTCCCGAGATGAACGCGGTGTACACCCCTTGGCTCGTAGCGGGAAACTCCCCTTGGTAACGCCCAGGGGCGACTTGCTCCAGCGGAACGACGAGGTGGGAACCGTCGGGGGCGATCACTTGGCCTTCAAGGTCGAGGAAATTACGGAATCCTCCTTCGGGGTCCAGCGCGTCGACGACCAGCTGGCCTGTGCCAGCTTCGATAGTCATCTGAGCCAACAGACCGGTCGCCGGATCGGGGCGCATCAGCCAGCGGACGAGCTGGCCAAAGAGCGCTCCGTAGCCTTCCCAATTGCGCCACTGGCCAAGCCACGCCCCTTGGGTGCTGGACGTAAAGGCCGCCGCTTTGCCCAAGCCTCGACGCCACGTCGACAAGATCGGACTCTCGTCGGGAGCTTTCAGGTGCACGGCCGCCGCGGCTTTCGGGCTGGTGATGACGTACCCCCCCAGAGGCGGGGGCGGGCTCGTGTCGTGCCAAAAGTCGGCTTGTTGGTGCCACAGGGGAGTAAACTCCGCGTCGACTCGCATCGGCCGCGTCATCACGGTGGTCTCCGTCGCAAAGATCTGGGGTATCGCCCGGATGTCGTCGGTGTAGTAAAAGCGCCCGTCCCCCCATTCCGCGATCTGCGCAAGCAGCTCTCGATCGGCGTCGCGGCCGATGCCCACGGTGCTCACCGTAATACCTGCGTTTCGCAAATTGCGTGTCAAGGTCTCAAAATCGCCAGGCGTTGAGCGCCCGTCTGAGAGGACGATCAGGTGTTTGAGCGACGCTTCCACGTCCCGAAGGCTCTCATACGCGGCGGCGAGCGCCGGGGCCAGGTTGGTGCCGCCCTCGGCGGTCAACGACGCGATCGACGATGCGATCGCAATGCGGTTTTCCACCGGTTGCGGCGGCACGACCCAGTAGGGGAGCGAGTCGAAGGCGAGAACACCGATGAGGTCCTTCTCGTTCATCAGGTCGAGCACGCCCAGCGCGGCTTCTTTGGCCAAGTCCAGTTTCGAGAACGACCCTTGGGTCTCGGCCATGCTTCCTGACCGGTCGAGGGTGAGCACCATGGCGAGCGACGGCATGATCACGTTTTGCGGCACGTCCATGGACACGGGAAGGAGCTGCTCCAGCAGGGTGCGGGCGTAACCGCCCAGGCCAAAGCTGCGGACTCCTCCGATGGCCAGCAGCCCGCCGCCGGTCTCTTCGACAAAGTGGGCCAGAGCCTCAAGCTGCGCGCGGGAAAACGAGGTCGCAGCCACGTCCACCAGGACAATAGCCCGGTACTCGATAAGAGCAGGCGCGTCCAGGACCAAGGCGCCGCTCGCGCGCACGTCGACGGCGATTCCTTGTGCCTCGAGAAGCCGTCCGAAATCTTCTCCGGCTTCGGGGTCCCGGGCGATGACGAGGACCCGCGCGTCGTCCTCGACGCGCGTTAGGCCGTACCCCACGTTGTTTTGCAAGAACCCGTCTGCGACGGGGTTGATTCTCAGCTCGTACGTCACGATCCCGTCGCCGGCCTCCGGCACCTCAAGGCCCTCAAACGCGATGACGTTGCGTCCCGGTTCGAGCTCCACCCAACGTTGAACGACGAGCGATCCGTCACGATAGAGGGAGAGCTCGGCTGGCGTGGCCACATTGCTTGCGATCACGGCCCTAAGGTCGTAGGGTTCGCCGGCGGTGACAAGCTGGGGAAGGGTCAGGCTCTCCACCAAGACCTCCTCATCGTAACGGGAGGAGAGGGGGTAGACGTCGATCGGCACGCCTTTCCGCTTGGCTTCCTCGACCAGGCTCAAGGCTGTCCCGTCGGTTTCGACGCCGTCGGAGAGGAGCAAGACACGGGAGTTGCTCTCGGCCGGAAGGCGCTGGAAGACCCCCTCGAGCGCATAGGCCAGGCGGGTCGCTGAAGGATCCACGGAAGCTTGGCTTAACGCGGCGCCGGGTTGGAGGCCCTCCCGATAGGTGCCCAGTGAGACAACGTCGCGCCCAAATACAAAGAGGTTCATCCGATCGTCGGGACCAAGGAGCGTCGCCAGCGTATCGACGACTTCGCGCGCCTTGCGTTGATCCGCTGCGGCGACGCTGGCTGAGCCGTCTAAGAGCACGTAGAGGTCGATGCCAGCGAGCGGCGTCCGCAGCGTGGCGCCCGCGACGGCCAAGACGAGTAAGGCGAGCGCAAGTCCACGCAAGGCCGGGAGGAAGCGATGCGAGGGTGGCACTCCTAGGAGCCGGCTGTAACGACGCCACACCCACCAGGCGTAAGGGATCGTGATGGCGGCGAGCAGCCACCAGGGTGAAGAAAAGGTTATCCCCAACGCCACCACCGCCGGCCTCCTTTCGATGGTTTCGATACGCCTCTTGCCCTGCGCGCCGGGTTCACGGCAAAGGCGGGCGCTCTGCTCAAAAGCGCAGGCTCGACAACGTGCGCCCTCTGCCGCGCCGTATAGAGCCGTCCCTCCAAAAGCAGGAGAACGATCACAAGAAACCCGATCCAGCGCCACAACCGCTCCGTCTGAGATGAAGGGAGAGCGTCGCGGCGGGCGGGCGCTTCGGTGACAAGGTCCGCCAGCCGGTCCCGCTCGAGACGGAGAAAGCTCGCGCCGCCTTGGATGAGGGGCTCAGCCCACCTGCTGTTGAGATTGGATTCCTCCCGGTCGAGGAGGCTCACGGCAAAGCTCCCCTCGCCGGTGTCGGCCCACCACCGGTAAACGCCCGGCTCCATCACGAGCGTGTAGACCCCCCGCACTAGGTCCACATCACCGGGCTCCAGCTGGTGCACTGCCCCCGAAGGCTGCGCCAGCGTCAACGCTTCGCCTTCGTTCCATGCCTTTAAGACCGCAGCCGGCAGCGCCCCCGGCTGAACCGGGTGGGGCACGCTCTCCTGGGCGCTGGGATTGACCCACTCTAAGACGTTTTGCAAGAAAACAGGGAAAGCGACCCGGAAGGGTAAGTCGCTTTGAAACAACGGGATGGCCAGGCGGACGATCCTGCGGTCAGGCTCGTCAAGAAGGGTTAGCAAAGGGCCTGCGGTCGATTGGAGGAGGACGATCTCGGAGGGGAGGGGCGCAAGAGGCTCAGCCATCGCGATCGCGACGCTTTCCCAATCGACGAAACGCGAAAAGGGGTGCCGCCGATCCCACCAGGTAACTGTAGCCGGATACGCTTCCCGCATCGCCAAACCGCTCGTCATCACGAGCGCTGTTCCTTGGAAATCCTCAGGCACCTCTTCGTCGAGGAAGACCACCAAATCATACGAGACATGGGGATCGAGCGCCGCGGTGGGCAGGTACGCGTGCACCGTCTCCACATTGGGAAAAGCTGCGAAACCTTGGCGGAGGAAGCGGCTCTCATCACCGATCAGGAGAACCCGGGACTCGCTTTGGGAGCCCACCACCAAGTACGCGGCATCGTCGACGGGAAACGGATCGGTGGACGCAAGCTGCGCCTTAAGGCTGTAACCCGGGCCCAGCACGTGCTCGAGGACGATTCGCTCCCTTCCTCCTGGGGGCAGGGTCACGGGCGACTCAAACAACAACAAGCCGTCGGCCTGATCTTGTGGCGAGCCCACACCAGGGAAGGCGGCCACGGAGACGACAGTGGCGGCCTGTTCCACCCCAAAGTTTTCCACCTCGAGGAGGATCTGGTGGTGGCCTTCGCCGCGCCCGCTGGGACGGGCCGAAAAACGCGTGATCCCGAGGTTGTCTGCGGGTGTACCCACCTCGATCAGAGAAAGGCGGGTGTCGGGCGCCAAAGACAAAAAGGGCATCAAGGCGTCAGGGGCGACGGCCCCGTCGCTCACGATCACCACGTGCACGGGAACGTCGTCCGAGAGCCGGGCACTCATCAAGCGGTGGAGCTCTTCCCAGGCGCTCCTTCCCGCAGGAGGCGGCAATGCCGAAAGCTTTTCCAGGAGCTCCTCTTTCTCCGGCCCATCGTAAAGCAGGTGGTCACCCGTCGTCGACCAGAGAAGGTACCGGTCAGCCTCCCCCTCAGAGAGAAACCGCTCGACGGAGGAACGGGCCATGGCCGCGCGGGATTCTCCCGGCCCTACGGCCATGCTGGCCGACGTGTCAACGACGATCGCCAGGTGAAACGGAGGACGCTGGAGTCTTAGCCGCGGGTCAGCAAGGCCGGTGGAAAGCAGCGCGACGATGAACAGCTGGACCAAGAGGAGCAGGCTCTTAGTAAAGCGGCGCCGCCGGTAATTCGCCGCGAGCGTTCGCTCGACACGTTCCCACAAGAAGAGGCTGGACACCTCGTAAGGGCGGCGCCTCGCTCTCAAGGTGTGAAGGAGGATGATGACAGCGCCCGCGAGCGCGCCGGCGATGAGCCATCCCCAGGACAGAAACGTCAGTGGAGCAGCCCCCCTTCACGAAAGGTCGTCACAAGCAGCTGGCGCAAGGGATAGGACGTGTCCAACTGGTAGCAAGTGATCCCCAGCCGGTGGCACCGGTCCCGCACTTCCTGCATCCAATCCCGGGCTGCTTCAGCATAAAGGCGCGCCGCTTCGTCATCGACGCTGACCACCAAGCGCTCGCCGCTTTCTGTGTCCCTCAGCTCCAGTTCACCGCGCTGGTGAAAAAGCCAGTCGACGGGTGCCAGGAGGTGAACGAGGACACTGGTCCCCCGCCAGCGCGACAAAGTGGAGAGCGCCGCGTCCCAGTTGCGGTCAAAAAGATCGCTGATGAGCACGGCGATCCTTCCCCGGCTAGACGGCTCAGCGCCCAGCGTATGAAGCGCGGAGACCAGATCAGTGGGACCCCCAGTTTCTCCTTGCGCGAGCCGCCGCAAAAAAGCGGGCAGTCGATGGCGACCCCGCCACCAAGGCGTGCGCCAGTCAAGGCGAGTTGACACATCGGCCTGGCGGACCTCGTCGCCTCGGCGAAGAGCGACGTACCCCAAAGCCGCGGCGAGCTGGCGCGCGTAGAGCTCTTTCGGGGGATCGCCGATCCTCATGGAGTCGCTGCAATCGACGAGCAAGAGAAGCCGCCGGTTTCGCTCCTCGGTGAAAACCTTGACAAAGAGGCGGTCGAGGCGGCTATAGATGTTCCAATCGATATAGCGGTAATCGTCGCCCGGTTCGTACTCGCGGTAGTCGCTAAACTCGAGGCTCGTTCCCCGGCTTTGGCTGCGATACTCGCCCTTGTGCGCGCCTGACGCGTCCTGCGGCGCGCCCAGGCTCAGGCGGTCCAACACGCGCATAAGCTCGGGCGAGAGCAGCGAGCGCATGGTCAGACGACAACCTCCTTTTTGGCCCGTTCGATCAACACATCGAGGAGGTCGTGGACGTCAACCCCCTCCGCCTCGGCTTCGAAGCTCAGGATGATGCGGTGCCGGAGGGCCGGCGGCGCGACGGCCACCACATCCTCCACCGCCGCGTTGAAGCGGCCGCGGATCAACGCCCTCGCCTTGGCAGCCAAGATCAAGGCCTGAGCCCCCCGGGGGCTCGATCCGTAGCGAACGTACCGCTTCACGTCGGCGCTGGCCCCGGCAGAGGCAGGGTGGGTCGCCTGCACCAAGTGGACTGCCAAGTCGACGACATGGGAGGCGACGGGCACTTCCCGCACGACCCGCTGGAGGGAAAGCAGCTCTTCCCGCGTCAGCACCGAGTTGACGACGGGTTCGTGATCGCCCGTCGTCCGTTCAACGATCATCTTGAGCTCTTGAGTCCCGGGGGGGTTGACCAGCAACTTGAAGAAAAACCGGTCGACTTGAGCCTCCGGCAAAGGATAGGTTCCTTCCATTTCAATAGGGTTTTGCGTCGCCAGCACGAAAAAGGGGCGCTCTAAAGGATACGTCACTCCCGAGACCGTCACAGTCCCCTCTTGCATCGCCTCAAGGAGTGCTGACTGCGTCTTGGGCGTCGCCCGGTTGATCTCGTCGGCCAGCACCAAGTGGGCAAAGATCGGCCCCGGCTGAAACGCGACGCTGCGTCCTTTACCATCAGCGTCGGTGAGGAGGACGTTGGTGCCCAGGATGTCGGCAGGCATGAGGTCAGGGGTAAACTGGATCCGAGAAAAGGTGAGATCGACTCCTCTAGCCAGAGCGCGGACTAAGCTGGTTTTTCCCAAGCCCGGAGCTCCTTCTAAGAGGACGTGTCCTCCGGCCAGGAGGGCGATCAACGTCTCTTCCAATAGCTGCGATTGACCGACGATCACTTTGCCAATCTCTCTTCGCAGCCGGTCGATTTTACCTTGGAGCTCGACGAGCGAATTGTCGGGCGCCTCCATGGGGTTCGGCCTCCTTTCAGCCGCAGGCCATCACCTTTCGGGTTCGAGACCTTGGAAGTACCTACGGACCGCCTCGCGATACGCGAGGGGAACCGTCTCCCGTTCGACAGCACGGGACTCCTCGCTCCCCGGAGTGGCTGGTGAAGAGGGGGAGAGCCCGATGGGCGAGCCGTCCTGCTCGCCGATGCTTGTGTGGACCTGGCCCACGTGGAGCGGCCCGGCTTGAAGCTCTCCCAAAAGCCGTTGTAGGATCCTCACGCTTTGCGGCGGGCTTTGATACTCCCCATCCATCCGTGTACTCGTCCCGGTGTCGCCGACTCCGTGGGGTGAAGACGGGCCTTGTGTGTCAGCCTCGTCCTGCGCGGAGCCGTCGGTAGGGGAAGGTAGACCTGGCCCGCTCTGCTCAGAGCCAAGGTCGCTGCCGGGTTGGGGTTCGGCTGCAACGTCCTGGCCTTGTCGTCCTGGATGGGGGAGACCAGCGCTTTCGGAAAGCGCGGCCTCATCTCCTTGAGCACCTTCCTGTTGGCCGCCGGTGCCACCTTGGTTGGTCACCCCTGGCCCTGCCATCCCCGTCTCTCCTGGGCGGTTGTCGAGTTCAGCGATCCGCCGCAGCACTTCGAGCAATTCGGGAGGGAGGTCGGATTCGCTGACTTCCCGGGGGCCAAAGGGCGACAGCTGCCCACTGTCGACGTTCGCGCCGGACGAAGGCGCGTTTTCATGAATCCCGACGACCAGCAACCTTTCAGCCAGTTCCTGAATGCGGTCCAGTCCCAGATCACCCACGGCCGGTTGATCCTCCAGACTCTCGTGGAGCGCCGATTGCGCCCGGCGCTCGAAATACCGGAGGAGGGCGACCGCTTCGTCTTTAGGAAGTGCGCGATCGCGAAGCCCTGCCTGCAGTTCAGCAAGGTCCCGGTCAAGCCGCCTCATCTCCGGAGTGCGGAGCCCGGCGATCTGCTCTCTCAAAGCCGCGATCCGCTCCAGCATCTCCAACTCTTCCTGATCGATGACCCCTTGGGCCGTCGTCTGGGCGGGCCGGAGCAAGAGGCCCGAGGGTAATGGCGCCGTCCAAAGCGCCACCAAGACGGCAGCCAACGCCAACCAAGCAAAGGCCTGCCGGGGCGAAGGAACCGGCACCGGCACCACGGCTCGCGGGTCCAAAAAGCGCGCTTGTTGGTCCGCATCGTGAAGCAGCCACGTCACCAGGGGAGAAGCACGGTCCTCCCATTCGACGGCTGTCGCGAGCCGGTCTTTTAGGTCCAGCCGTTGATCGGCGAGCCTTGCAAGGTACAACCGGCTGGGAGGCGGCCGGTAACCGAGGGCGAAGGTCAGCGCCGCGGCCGCAAAAAAGACAGCCATCACGACCACCAGGGACGGGCGATGCCAACCCAGGCGGATCGCCGCGTCGACAAGAGTCGTCACACATCCCCCAACAAAGAGGGAGCGCAGCACGAGGCGGGCGAGAGTGACTCGCCGGTACCGCCGGCCGATTTCATCCAGTTTTCTCTCCAGCGTCTTGGAGATCACCGGGAGACGGCGCCTCCCTTCGCGTCTTGGCTCTTACTGCGTTTCTTCGCCATTGGCCCTGTCGCCCCTTGCCGGAGGAGGAGCCGGACCTTCCCTCCCGCGCTGTGCGGCTTGGACGCGCAGCTCCCGCTTAAGCTGTGCCGTCGCCAGCGCGGCGAGCGCCGCACCCATCATGGCGTAAAGGACAAACCACAAGAGCCAGGAAATTTCGGGGACCGACTCGTCCGTCATCGCCCGCATGGGGGGATCGACGACGTAGACCATCACTTTTAGCGGATTGAGGTAAAAGGCCAATCCATCAGTGGGCGCATCGCCTTTCGATCCCGCGGCAAACAGGAGGATGGCAAGGGCGAGCGCGAGGGCATCGACCGCGATGCGCCGATTAGACCGCTCGTCAAAGCGGCTCCCGATCCAGACCCCTATGATCCCAAGCAGCGTGAGGCTCGTCAGTGCCACCACGGTCCAGGCGCCCAGAGCAGCTGCCGGGATCGGCGACGCCCCGTGGGCCATGGTAAAGATCGGCAGCGAAGTGAACGCCAAGAGGGCTAACACCTGCCACAACGCGATGATCCGGCCCCCCAGCGCCGCCCAAGCAGGGCTAGCCCCGTACGTGACCCAGTGGACGGGGCGAATCCGCTCAGCCTCTCCCCACGGCAAGCTGTCGGACGCGAGGACGAGCGTGACATAAGCCAACGTGGTCACTTCCACCAGGAGGATCCATTTCAGGGTAAAGGGGGGCTCGGCCGTGGCAAGGCGCGCTGCGGGGGGCCACGTCAAAAGGAGGGTTGCCACGAGCAGCGCGCTGTGCACCCCTGCCAGCTTCCACAGGGCCCCATGACGGCTCAACAGCCGGATTTCAGAGATCGCTACGGCAAGCATCTTCCTCAATCCCAACCGCTCCGCCCCCCGGTGGACACTTCATCAAAAGCCGGCATGATCAAAACTCGCTTCTCTACCCTTTGACCCGTAGGTCGGTGCAAGAGCGTCGCACGGGGCTCGATCAAGGCGACGATGAAGGGCCGATCAGCTTCAGCGGCGAGCCAGGATTCTCCAAGACCACGGTCGGCGGCGAGAGCGAGAAGCCTCACGTCTACATCTTCCGGCCGGTGTTCGGGCCGTTGCCGCAGGAGCCCCGACTGCAAGGTCATGCCCATCCACCCCGCCGACGCGACCCGGCCGGAGGGATCGGTCCAGCGCATCGTGGTGCGGGCTGGCACATGGCCCAGCGGTGCAAGGCGCGTCCGCTCGACATAGTGGACATAACGCAGCTCGTAATCGGAGTTGTTGACGATTTCGAGGGGACTCCTTTCGTCGACGCGCGGCCGGACATGGATGTCGATCTCTTCGATCGAGTCGTGATAGATGCGGATGGGCTGGGAAGGCATCACCTTTTCAAAGCGGATTCCCGTAGGCGTCACCGTGGCGTGGATATCCCGGTCTGGTTGATAAAAGGCGGGGAAGGGGCGGGGCATCGGTCCCTCGATTTCCAGGTCCACCGGATAGTGGGCCATCGAAACCGCGAGGGTGTACGAGCGGTTGAGCACGACGCCGTGACCTACGCCCCTGGTGAGCTGTACATGGGCGAAGCCCATCTGGTCCCTTACCCCGGTCACCTGGGTGTAGTGCCAAGCGTACCACGTAGCTCCCGCGATAAAAAGGACCAAGATGGGAAAACGGGCCGGGCGCTGCAAAGTGAAAAACGCGACGGCGGTCATCGAAAGGGCGTAGAGGATGGCGAGCACCGTCAGGAGCTGGTTGTTGCCAAAGGTCACCTCGATCTGATTGATGAGGTTCCAGATATCGTCGTCCAAGATCTGCGGGGCCTGCTCCCGCTGTCCTGTCGCCAGCGCGATTTGCGCTGCCAGCACCCGGAGGCCCCTAGCCGCCCCGGTTTCGAGAACGGGCGCAGCGGGATCGTAAGCGATGATCGTGGCGTGACCCGCTCCCACGGGCTGGGTCAGCCAGAGCCGGACCGGCGTCGCCTCTCCATCATCGGACTCGGGGCCGGCGAGCTCCCAAAAG
>k87-194643_pt1 | contig 15836 bp, 12 predicted proteins | sample MGYA00084031_6733416 | MGnify analysis MGYA00084031
AAGGCCTGAATGGCGATGAGGCCCATGATGCCCACGCCCGTCAGCGTCCCGAAAGGATCGGAGCATCGGAGCGAGACGATAATGCCTCGGATAATGAAATACAAGTAGAACAGTAAAAATAATGCCGTGCCGATAAAGCCGAATTCCTCGCCGATGACGGAGAAAATAAAGTCGTTGTAGGGGTTCGGCAAGTAATGCAGCTTCTGCACGCTCTCGCCGAAACCTGCTCCGGTGACACCGCCTTGGCCGATGGCAATCAGGGATTGAACCAGGTTGTAGCCCGTACTCGATTCATCCTTGAAGGGATCCAGAAACGCCTCGATCCGTCCGACCTTATAGTTCTTGGAGGCTTGCTCGGGAGTATCGTCCGAGTTAAAGAGCGAGCCGACGCCGAGCGTAAGCACCAAACCGAGCGCGACGAGCGAAATACAGCCGAGAATATGCTTGAGGTTGGCACCGCCCGCATAGATGAGCAGCCCGCAGGTCGCGACCAGAATGAAGCAGGAGCCGAGATCCGGCTGCAGCATGATGAGTCCTGCGACGATGCCCACGATGATCAGGACGGGGAAGAATCCGCCCTTCCATTGACGGATGCGTTCCCCTTTCTTCGTGATCAAGGCGGACAGATACACGATCGTAGCGATCTTGGCAAGCTCGGTAGGCTGAATGCCCAGGGATCCGAGCTGGAACCAGCTGACGGCGCCGTTGGTCGTCTTACCGAGCATTACGACCAAGATAAGCAGGATCAGTGTTAGAAAAAATACAGGAAGAAACAGCTTCTTGTATTTCTTGTAGTTGATGTTCATTGCCACGAACATGACAAAGGTACCCAGAACGGCAAAGGCGGCCTGACGCTTCGTGAAGTAAAGCGGATCGTTGTTGAATTTCTCATTGAAGACGGTCAAGCTGGAGCTGGAACTGAACACCATAATCAGTCCGAATCCCACCAGCAGCAAGGTCATGATGAGCAGCTGGAAATCAGGAGTGCCTCTCTTCGGCTGAGGTTTGGTCGTATTCATGGCGTAACCACTACGCTTCCAGCAGAGCTTTCAGCTCCTGAATCTTCTTGGTGGCCACATTCATAACCGGCTGAGGAGCCATGCTCTCATACTCCAGACCGTGAGGGAAGGTAGCCTTGCCCATGTAGACCGCTTCAATCTTAAGAATGGTGTCAGGCTTCTCCAGCTTGCCTTCCACGGCGCGGGTGTTGATGCGCAGGAAGTATTCTGCCTGGTTCTTTTTATCTTCGATTTTCAAATCGTATGTAGCGCGGTAGTATTCCCACTGCCAGCGAATGAACCCTACCTTTTCCGCACATTCGTCGAGGTAAGCCAAATCGCTGTGTAAACCGTCTAAGCCTGTATTTTCAAAAATCATGTGGTCATAAACCCCCTTAATATTCCTAGCAAAGTTCTTTAATATGATAGTATGTTTCAGGAACTTCTGCAAGCCTGTAGCGCCCGTCCGGCCTCAATTTGAGACCATGTATCCAGAAGATATTTTGGTGACGACAGGCATTCCTCTTTTCTGTTAGAATAAAACGAGGAGCAAATCGGTTTTGAAATGTACGCTTTCCATCCGCGCGGTTATATATTCATATGGTTTATATCATACAGCGAAAGGCGGAGGGCCAAATGAACCGGACCGTGTACAAGACGGAATATTATGCAGTCGAGGTGAACGATCAGCACGAAATCGTTGTATTCGACCAGATGCCGGAGTCAGCCTCGGTGGTAGCGATGCATGAAGGCTGCCTGCTGCTGGTTCGCCAGTATCGGGAAGCGGTGGACGAGATAACCTGGGAGCTTCCCGGAGGGACCGTCCGTCCCGGGGAAGAGGCTGCTGCGGCCGCCCGGCGCGAACTGGAGGAGGAAGCGGGCATACGATGCAAGGATCTTAGCTATATGGGCAGCGCTTACCCGATGGCTTCGCTTGCGAACCGGAAGGTGCATTATTATTTTACGGATGTGTTGAAGCCGGCAGGCGCTTTGGACCGCCGTCCGGACGATGACGATGTGGCCGCCGCATGGGTTCCGCTTCGGGACGTGTTCCGAAAGGTTCAGCAAGGCGGCGTAGACGCCATGGTCGGACATGGCCTGCTTCTGGGGAGCCTTAACGGTTATTTTTCGATCGAATGATCGTTCATAGTTCGGGGAGGATGATGAAGCTTGATGAAGGAAGCATTTTGGGAACAGTGGTTTCCGCGAATGGTAGAGTGGCGACGTCATTTACATATGAATCCGGAAGTATCGTTTCATGAGAAGGAAACCTCGAGATTTGTTGCGGACCGGCTGCGGGAGCTCGGCCTCGAGGTAAAGACCGATGTCGGCGGTCACGGCGTCATTGGCATTTTAAGAGGCGACAAGCCGGGAAAAACGATCGTGCTGCGGGCGGACATGGACGCCCTGCCGATCGAGGACGGCAAGAGCTGTGAATATAAATCCAGAGTTCCGGGGGTAATGCATGCCTGCGGGCATGACGGCCATACCTCCATGCTGCTTGGAGCGGCCGCTTACTACAGCACGTACCGGGAGGAGCTTCCGGGCGAAATCCGGTTCATGTTCCAGCCTGCGGAGGAGGTGTGCCCCGGCGGGGCGATCGAGATGATCAAGGACGGCGCCATCGAAGGCGCCGATGTGGTCTACGGGCTTCACCTGTGGACACCGCTCCCTGTCGGCACCGCAGCGAGTGCTCCGGGTCCGCTCATGGCCGCAGCCGATGAATTCTTCATCGATATTACCGGCCGCGGCGGTCACGGCGGGATGCCGCATGTAACGGCTGATGCGCTTGTAGCCGGGGCCGCGCTTGTCATGCAGCTGCAGACGATCGTGAGCCGAACGGTCGATCCGCTTCAGCCTGCGGTCGTCACGATCGGTACGATGCAGGCAGGCACAGCGCAGAATGTGATCGCATCGTCCTGCCGGATTACGGGAACGGTGCGCACGTTCGACGAGGCTACGCGGACGCTGATCCGTGAGCGGATCGAAATGATGGCCCGCACCGTATCCGAGACCTATGGCACGGAATCGTCGGTCCGTTATCTGATTGGCTATCCGGCCCTGGTGAATGATGAGCAGGAGACGGCCCGATTCTTCCGTACGGCGCCGAAGGTGTTCGGAGACGAGTTTGTGCAGCTGTCGCCGAAGCTGATGCCGGCCGAGGATTTTGCTTACTACCTACAAGAGCTTCCGGGCTGCTTCATGTTCGTGGGCGCAGGGAACCCGCAGAAGGAAGCGGTATACCCGCATCACCATCCGATGTTTGATTTCGATGAAGAGGCGATGCGGTACGGCGTTCGGCTGCTCGTGGAGATGGTATCAAGCTGCCGGGAGGAAGGCTAGAGAATCTGCCTTCTTTGACGGCAGGCGCATGAATGGACGTTTTTTGGCAATCCTATAGATTATAAGGGGAAGTTCAGATCCAATGTTTGTTTGGATGTGGACTTCCTTTTTTTAGGAGCTGGAAGACCCTTGCCGCAAATTCATGCAAAAGGAGGAGTAGACGATGAACCCAAAGCCATGCATCGTCCAAAGGGATCGGACCATTCTGCTTGAGACCGCACACCCCGAATTCGAGCAGGCCCGCCGGCAGCTGTCGCAGTATGCCGATCTGGTCAAAAGTCCTTCGTCGTTTCATACATATCGCATTACCCCCTTATCGCTCTGGAATGCCGCCGCCAGCGGAATGAGCGCCGAAACGATCTGCTCCAGCCTGCAGGGGCTGGCCAGATGGGAGGTTCCGGTACAGGTTCTGGCCGAAATTCGACAGCTTGTCAGCCGTTACGGGCAGCTGTCGCTGCTGCCGCATCCGGACAAGGAGCAGCGCCTGCTTCTGCGCAGTGTCAGCGAGTCGCTGCTGAACGAGCTGCGGAGCCTGCGCACGCTGGCGGACATCGGGCTCGACTTCCGTTCATCCAAGGAGGCGGAGGTCCCGGCGGACCGGCGGGGCTTATTGAAGCAGGAGCTGACGCGTCTCGGCTATCCTGTCCTGGACCATGCGGGGTATCAGGACGGGCAGTATTTGGACATCCGGTGGCGGGGAGAAACCGATCCGTTGGCCGCAACTCCAGGCAACGAAAGCCTGCCGGAAGCTTCCGATCCCCGGAAGGAGGAGAAGGTGCAAGGCTTTCGGCTTCGCGATTACCAGCGTGAGGCGGCCGCATCCATTCGGGATGCCGGGGGTTCAGGGGGCAGCGGCGTGATCGTGCTGCCTTGCGGGGCGGGGAAGACGGTGATCGGCATGGCGGCAATGCGCGAGCTGCAGTGCGAGACGCTGATCCTCACGTCCAATACAACCTCGGTCAGGCAGTGGGTCGATGAGCTGTTAAGGAAAACGACGCTGACCCCGGAGGACATCGGCGAATATTCCGGACATCGGAAAGAAGTCCGGCCGGTCACCGTCGCCACGTATCAGATATTGACACACCGGCGGGGCAAGGGGGACGAGCAGCTCCATATGAAGCTGTTCAATGAGCGCCGCTGGGGGCTGATCATATACGATGAGGTTCATCTGCTGCCCGCCCCGGTATTTCGAGCTACCGCCGATATCCAGGCCACACGCCGTCTGGGTCTGACCGCGACGCTGATTCGGGAGGATGGACGGGAGCATGATGTATTTTCGCTGATCGGTCCGAAGCGGTATGAGATGCCGTGGAAGGAGCTCGAGGATCAGGGGTGGATCGCCGAGGTGGACTGCCTGGAGGTTAAGGTGCCGATGACTTCGCATCTGAAAGAGAAATACCTGGCTGCAGGAAAGAGAGAGCAGTATCGGCTCGCGGCCGAAAATCCGTCCAAGCTGTCAACGCTTATCCGGCTTGTCGAGCGCCATCCGGGGGCACAGATCCTCATCATCGGCCAGTACCTGGATCAGCTGAAAGCCATTGCCGATCGGCTGCAGGCGCCGCTCATTACCGGGCGGATGGCGCAGAACGAACGGCATGCCTGGTATGCCGCTTTTCGCAGCGGGGAGACCCGGCTGCTCGTCGTCTCCAAGGTTGCCAATTTTGCGGTGGATCTGCCGGATGCGTCGGTGGCTATCGAGGTTTCCGGCAGCTACGGCTCGCGTCAGGAAGAAGCCCAGCGTTTGGGGAGACTGCTGCGGCCCAAGCAAGGTGAGAATAAGGCGCATTTCTATACGCTCGTAACGGAGGACAGCCGTGAGGAGTTTTTTGCGCTGCGCCGCCGTATGTTCTTGATTGAGCAGGGCTACGAGTATCGGACGATGACCGTCATGGAGGGGGCGGTCCCCGCCCCTGTGCATGCGAAGCAGACTTCGGGTCGCAAAGAACCGAGACCGGCGGGCAGAAGGGAGGCGTCAAGCCCATGACGGCGATGGGGGATCATGAAAGGGGAGGAACGGCCAGCCTGGATCAGCTGCGTCCCCTGGAGCGCACAGTGCTTTCCTTCATTTGGCGCAGGTTCGCCGGGAGGCCATTTAACGACGACCATTTGCGCACGCTGATCATTCCGCGTTTGAGCGGCGCGGAGGTGCAGCTTGGGGTGCTGCTCTTACGGAGGCGGGGATGGATTAAGGCGGCAAGCAAAGGATGGAACGAGTGGGAGTACTGCATTCCGTTTCATAAGCTCGGATTCCTTCAATCGTCGTTTGGCGGTTTGCAGGCAGTTCCGTCCGCGGGAGAACCTTCCAAGCTGCTGCAGGAAGGAAGAGCCGGCATATCGCTTGATGTATTCAATACGCTGGTATATGCGGAGAAAACCTCTTTGGCCGTTACTTCCCGTGGCGTGCTGCACAAAAAGCATATCCGGCGGCTGGAGGAGATCGCAGCCCTTTCTCCAAACGATTTGGATCCAGCAGTGCTCCGGTTCACTCAGCATGAAGCGTATCCGCCTCAAATAGCGCTTATTCTTGACCTGCTCCAGTCTCTCGGGCTTGCCGCCATCCAGCGGCACGGGCTGATCATTGATCGCCGGGCTCTTGGAGAATGGCTGGAGCTTTCGCGCGAAGCGATGGATAACAGGATCCTCTTCATTCTTATGGAGCGCTGCACTCCGGAGAATCCGGCCTACCAGCATTTCGTCTGGCGTCTGTGCGATCCGTCCTTGACTTGCGGGCGGTGGATCGATCCGGGCCTGCTGCTGTCGGACAGCCATGACGGCAGTCAGAAGGAAGATGGTGCCGGCACCATTAGCCGTTTACACGCCGGGGAAGCCTTCCCATGGCTTCGTTTGCTGGCAGGCTGCGGGTACATCGACCTCGGAGAGAATGATGACGGAAGGATCGTGTTTCGGTGGCGCATGACGCCGCTCCCGGCGTTATTCGGAGGTTTCGCAAACAGCGAGGCAGGAAGCGGCCGGTTGTATATTCAGCCCGATTTCGACATCCTGATCCCGCCCGACGTTCCTTATACGCTTAGATTTCAGGCTGCGCTGTTTACGGAACGGTTATCGGATGACGTCATGTCCGTTTATCGGCTGACCCGCGACTCGGTCATGGAGGCCGCAAGGGCAGGCATCGGCCCGGAGCAGATCATCCAGCTGCTCGAGAAAGGGGCGGCGGCCGGATTCCCTGACCATGTCCGGACCGCGATCGTCCAGTGGGGCATGGGAGCGGACGATTCGGAAAACCGCCCGGGCCACCGGCTTCAGCTGGGTAACGCGGACCTTGCCGATGGTGCCGATGGTGGGAGCAGTCGATATCCGCTGCCTTGGTCCCTTGATTCCGCAGCGGCTGTGATCACGGAGCGGGCTGGCAGCACTGGCGAAGCGGAGAACGAGCCTGACGAGGTGGATGAGCGGTTGCCGGATATTCGCTCTCTGCTCCCGGATTTGACGCGGATTCCTGCCATGTGGACGAAGGATTGGCGGGCTTACCACAGCTCGACGGCCAAGCAAATGATGGAGCAGGCGCTCGCTTTATCCGTAAAACTGGAAATTTCGATCAACGGCAGACGAATGGAATTCATTCCGCGCGAGCTGGGGCGAAACCCCTGGACAATAACAGGCGCCCTGTTTCCCCCTGGCGCTGACGGCCCGGAGTCGATCGTGCAGCTTAGCGAAGGACAATGGAGAGAAATGCGCTTGCTTATCCCTGGAAGCGTATGAATTCCCCCTTCTTAAGAGACGCACGTTATGCTATGATGGAAGAGTCCACGAATGCACAAGCAAGGGACGAATCTAATAGAGAAGCGGGATGAGTTCATGAGCGTATCGGAAATAAACACGATCGATATGGCCGAGGTGCTCACCTATGCCTACGAGATCGGCGATATGATTAATGCTTCCGTCGAAGTGGCGGATTACTTATATTGGAAGCAGGCGGTTGAGCGAGACCCGGCCATCCAGAGCTTGATCAAGAAGCTGGAAGCCAAGAAGGAGCTGTTCGAGGAGACGCAGCGGTTCGGTCACTTCCATCCGAACTACCATTCGGCGAAGGATGAGGTCAGCAAGGTGGAGGCGGAGCTGGAAGCCTTTGAGCCGGTCGCCCGGTTCAAACAGGCGGAGAAGAATCTGGATGATCTTCTGCACTCAATGTCCGAGCGAATTGCCTTCTCGGTTTCGAGCAGCATCAAGGTCCCTAGCAACGATCCTCTTCCGAAGAAGGGCTGCGGCAGCGGTGGCGCCTGCCAGTGCGGCTAAAGCGCTGCGAGCCGATAAGAGAATGAAAGCGAGGCGAGGACCTTAGGATGTTGGCGGAACGTACCGGTTTTATTATATGGGTCAGCGATGTCAAGGCAGCGAGGAATCTGGAGAAGTACGGCAGCGTGCATTATATTTCACGCCGGATGCATTACGTTGTGATGTACGTCAACGCGGACCGTGCCGAGGAAACGATGAAGAATATCCGGAGATTATCTTACGTACGTAAGATCGAGCGCTCTTACCGGAACGAGATAAAGACGGAATATAACAGCAAAGGTCCTGACAAGGCGAAGTTCTACGGTCCATAGACCGGAGACGAAGCTTGCAGGCGCAGTTTGAGGACAGAAACGACATAAGGCAACCACTGGTTGCAACAGCAGCGGATTAGCGGCCCTCCGGGGCCGTTTTTTTTATTGTCCGGCGGGGAAGACGATGATCCGACGTGAACCCGCGTTTTCATTTTTATAAAAATTATCGGCAAAAGCTAGAAATCAATTGGAATAAATCGGAATCTCCGGCGATAATATAGATACAACTAGAGGAATTACTAAATTTTCGGTAAATGTTCACAAGAAGCAAGGTTTCAATCTTGTGAATCCTAGTGGAATGATGTAATATGTTGGGTATATATACATAGATATAAAGACCCATTTGGTGGAGAGTGATATTCCATGCGCGACAAAGGGACTGAGCGTTGGAGCACATACGAGCCGTTTTATATTACATTGAATGATAAAAAAGTGGCTGACATCGTCGTTACCAATCATGCGAGAAGCCGGTATACGGATCGGGTAAAGGGCGACGACACGACCCATGAGGAAATCGGGGCCTGGATGTGGGAATGCCTGAAGCAGAACCGGATCGTGCCGTACTATCGCAATGAACAGGACGTTTATTTAATTGACGACGATTTGGTCGTGGTAGCGGAGTTTTCGGAGCTGGAGGATGAGCGTGATCTTATCGGCAACCCGCTGCATCGGATGATTATCGTGACTTTTTTGGGGCGCATGTCGGAGACGATCGAGCTTCGCGACCTGAAGTCATATTATTCGTGGCTGCGCCATTCGCGGCGCATGACCTTGATCAAGAACAGTCGTAAACGAAAATAATTTTAAAAAATAATAGATAGAAATCCACATTGGCATGCGAGCGATCTGCGCGGATGTCTTTTTTGTGCGTTTGCCGGCAATCGGCTACAATGGTGTTGAGCCAGGCAGCGAGAGGGGTAACGATCGTTATGAATTTTCATCAGCTACATATTTTTTATACGGTGGCGGAGCGGGGGAGCTTCTCGGCGGCCGCTCAGGCGCTCCACATGAGCCAGCCTGCGGTCACGATGCAGATCCAGGCTCTGGAGGAGCATTTCGGCACGAAGCTGCTGAACCGCTCCACGAAGCGCATCGAACTAAGCGAGGCCGGTCGGATTCTGCTGCCCTATGCCCGGAAGATCCTCGAGCTCTCGCGGGAAACGGATGCGGCGATGGCGGCCTTTTCCAATATGCTGCTCGGAAGGCTCCAGCTCGGCGCAAGCCTGACCATCGGCGAATATGTGCTGCCGCGCCTCCTTGGACCGTTCGGGCGGGCGTATCCCGACATATCGATTATGCTGAAGGTGATGAACACATCGCAGATTCTCGAGGAGATCGCGGGCCATCAATTGAATTTCGGGCTGATCGAAGCGCCGGTGGAGCATCCGGATATGGTGCTTGAGCCGGTCATGGAGGACGAGCTGAAGCTGATTGTCCCATCGGGGCATCCGCTTGCGGAGAGACCGGATCCAATCGAGCTGAGTGAAGTGCTGACTTATCCGTTTGTGCTTCGAGAGAAAGGCTCCGGTACCCGGAAGGTGATGGAGGATGTGTTGATAGAGCGGGGAATTGACCCCGGGGCGATTCGGACCGTCATGGAGCTCGGCAGCACCGGCGCGGTCAAATCGGCCGTGGAGGAGGGGCTGGGGATCACTATGCTCTCCACCTCAACCGTCAAGCACGAAACCGCGCTTGGGCTGGTCAAGATGATTGATATCGCGGATGCATCGTTCAAACGCAATTTCTATGCGATTCAGCTGCGGTCCGCCCTGCTGCCGATGTCCGCGACAACCTTCCTGACTTATTTGAAAGAGCAGCGGCAGTAACCAGAGGCTTGTTGAGAGCGGCTGCAAGCTTTGTGGTTATGGTCAAACGCGAAAGGAGAATGGAAATGCCCATACGATTACCGGATGACGTAAAGGGAGGCTGTGATTTGCATACGCACACACAGGCTTCGGATGGAATGAATCGTCCCTCTGAAAATGTACAGCTCGCATTCGAGCGCGGCTTAAACGCGCTGGCCATTACGGATCATGACACGGTCGCCGGCGTCGAAGAAGCTCTCCTTGCCGGACAACGTCACGGCATTGAGGTTGTGCCCGGCGTGGAAATCAGTACCATGGCCGGCGGCAAGGACATTCATATCCTGGGGTATTATGTGGATATCCATGACGAAGTCTTTCTCGGACGGCTGGCGGAGCTCCGGCGAACGAGGGAGCTGCGCAATGAGAAGATTTTAGCGAAGCTTAAGGAGCTCGGGATCAGCATCACGATGGATGAAGTCATTCGAGGATTGGGGCGGGAGCTTGCTCCCGATGAGAGCATCGGCCGACCTCATATCGCCGATGCGCTAGTCCGCAAGGGACATGCCGGCAGCATGCGCGAGGCGTTTGACCGCTATCTTGCGCAAGGGGCGGCAGCCTATGTGCCCCAGGAGCGGATTCATCCGTCGGCGGCTTGCGATTGGATTCGCGATGCCGGAGGCGTGCCCGTGCTCGCCCACCCGGGCATTTATGAGGACGATGAACTGGTGGAAATGATCATTCGGGAGGCCGGGCCGAGGGGAATCGAGGTGTACCACTCCGACCACGGAGCGGACGATGAAACCCGCTACCTGGCCATGGCCCAGCAATACAGCCTCATCGTGACCGGCGGCTCGGACTATCATGGCGTGAGGCAGGGCGAGGTGTTTCACGGAGACATCGGTGCAAGGCGCGTAGCGGCCGAGGTGCTGGAGCAGCTGCGGAATTCGCAGGGATCCGTACAGTGAACGGACATGGATCAGACATATAAATAAAAACGGGTATCCCCGATTTTCGTTTTCATGGGGGATACCCGTTTTTTTATTGTCTTGGTTCTTATTTGTTCCAGGCAGCCCAGATAAGGACCGGCGCTATCGGTTGTTTTTCACGGTGCTCGGCAGTCCCTTGATCAGCTGTTCATCCGGCGTGACGAACAACGTCTTCTGATTGTCGTAGATCACATATCCCGGCTTCGCCCCGCTTGGCTTGCGGACATGCCGGATCAAGGTGTAGTCGACGGGCACGCTGCTGGACTCCTTGGCCTGGCTGTGGTAGGCCGCCAGCTGCGCCGCTTCCTGCAGCGTCGCCTCCCCGAATTCGCTGCTGCGGATCACGACGTGCGACCCCGGAATATCCTTCGTGTGAAGCCAAGTATCGTTAGGGGATGCAAGGCGGTTGGTCAGGTACTCGTTCTGCAGATTGTTCTTCCCGACGTACAGCTCGATGCCCTCCGATGATGTGTAGACATGAAGCGTAGGCTTGTCGTTCTTCTTCTTTTTCTTCGTCTTGCGGCTTCGGTCCCGGAGGTACCCTTGCTGGATCAATTCTTCCCGTATTTCGTCAATGTCGTTCAAGGTGGCATGGTCCAGCTGCTGAAGGAGATTGTCGAGATAGCCGATTTCCTCGCGGGTTTTGATCAGCTGCTCGTTAATGACGGCCAGGCTGTTTTTATATTTGTTATATTTTTTAAAATAGCGCTGGGCATTATCCGATGGCGTCAGGAGAGGGTCCAGCGGAATGGTGACGAGCGCCTGCTCTTCATCGTAATAGTTGACGAGCCGGACTTCCCGGTCCCCCTTCTGAATTTGGTGCAGCGAGGCGAACAGAAGCTCGCCGAAGATCCGGTAACGGTCCGCATCGCCGGCTTCCTCCAAATCCTCATGCAGTTTATCGAGCTTCTTGATATTCTTGGTCCGCTCGTTCTGCAGAAAACGCAGAAGATCGCTTACCTTCTGCTTCACGGCGTCGCGCTGGGCTTTATCGCCGTAATAATCCTCCATGCACTCGCTCACCGAGCCATAGGTCTTGGTCTCTTCCGCCAGATGGGTGAGCGGAATGACCGAGAACACCGACTTTCCCTTTGCATTAAGTCCGGATACGGGGCTGTACCGATGATGGCGCACCATATCCATCACCTCGTTGAATGCGCTCCACAGGCTGCCGCAATTTTTCTCGGACTCTCCGCCGGAGGCATCTTCCGCTCCGGCCCGGTGCGTGATCTCTTGGGCGGCGAGCGGGCTCAAACCGCTGAAGGTGCCCACAAGCCATGAAACTGCCGGCTCCTCGCTGAGCAGGCATGCCTCGCGGAAAGCCTCTTGTCCCGTTTCAAGCGGATTCTGCTTGAACTGCTCGGGCGGGCTCGTGTAGGCAAAGCCCGGCATGACAACTCTGTAGCTGCTGATCGCCGGCGTGACATGGTGAATGCCGTCCAGGATCGTGCCCGTGGCCGGATCGAGCAGAATGATGTTGCTGTGCCTGCCCATCAGCTCAACGATGATTTTTTTGGTGGATACATCGCCCAGCTCGTCGCGCTGCCGGACCGTGATCTCGATAATCCGCTCCATGCCGACCTGCGTTATGTCCTCAATGATGCCGCTCTCGCAGTGCTTCCGCATCACCATGCAGAACATGGGCGCTTCCGCAGGATTGACGAACGCTTCGCCGGTAAGATGCACCCGGGGATACGTCGGGTTCGCGGACAGCAGCAGCTTCGCGTTGCCTTGCTGCGTGCGGATATGCAGGACGATGTCCCTCTCATTCGGTTGATATATTTTATTGATCCGCGCGCCCCGGCATGATTGAAGCTCATGCACGAGCGCACGTGTAACGATTCCGTCCAGTGCCATGAATACATTCTCCTTCTGTCTCTTACCCTTCCTATCGTACTTCTCTATGATGCCATATTTCCCGTAAAAACTTAATAGCCCCTTCTGTGATAATTCAGGTTTTGTCCGAATACATTTACGTAGCAGGGGTGGAAAAGCTGTCAATCCGCCGGAACTTGCGTAAAACAACCGGGAGGGAAAGGAAGCATGGAACAAAAGCAATGGCACCAGATGGATGTGGATGAATTGCAGCAGGTGCTGCATTTGCGTCCGGAGCAGGGCCTCACGGAAGAGGAAGCCGGGGAAAGACGGAAAACCAGCGGTTATAACGAGCTCTCCGAGGGGGCGAAAATTTCCCCGCTTGTTCTGTTTTTGAACCAATTCAAGGATTTCATGGTGCTCGTGCTCCTTGGGGCGACCCTGATCTCCGGATTGCTTGGGGAGTATCTGGATGCCGTAACCATCGTGGCGATTATACTGATAAACGGGATACTCGGTTTTGTCCAAGAGTTTAAAGCGGAGCGGTCGCTGCGGGCTCTGAAGCAGCTGTCCGCCCCGTCCTCCAAAGTGCTGCGGGACGGTAAAGTGGTGCATCTGGCGGCCAGGGAGCTGGTGCCTGGAGACGTGGTGCTGGTGGAGAGCGGCGACCGCATTCCGGCCGACGTCCGCTGGCTGGAGACGAGCAGCTGCAGCGTTGAGGAGTCGGCATTAACCGGGGAGTCGATGCCGGTGAACAAGCATGCCGAGCCGATCCCCGAGGCGGATGTGCCGCTTGGCGACCGCAAAAATATCGGCTTTATGGGCACGATGGTCACCCGCGGTTCCGCCAAGGGCGTTGTCATCCGGACTGGAATGGATACCGAAATGGGCAAGATCGCCGATCTGATCCAGAGCACCGAATCCCAGGAAACGCCGCTGCAGCATCGTTTGGAGCAGCTAGGGAAAATATTGATCGGCGTTTCGCTCGCGCTCACGGTTCTGGTCGTCGTGGCGGGCATCCTCCACGGGCAGCCGGCGGCAGGCATGTTCCTGGCAGGCGTCAGCCTTGCGGTCGCAGCCATTCCGGAGGGGCTTCCGGCCATCGTAACGATCGCCCTGGCGCTCGGCGTCCAGCGGATGATCAAGCGCAAGGCCATTGTGCGGAAGCTGCCTTCGGTCGAGACGCTTGGCTGCGCCTCCGTCATCTGCTCCGACAAGACGGGCACGCTGACCCAGAATAAAATGACCGTCACCCGGATCTGGCTTGGGGGCCGCATCTTGGAGGTGACCGGACAAGGCTATGATCCGACTGGACAAATCCTCCATAAGGGCAAGCCGGTCGAGCTGCGGTCCGATCAGGCGCTGCGCCGGCTCCTGCAGATCGGGGGACTGTGCAACAACGCCGAAATCGTCGAGACTATACAGCAAGATACGCGTAACAAGCGCAAAGGCAAGGAGGAGCCTGCGGCCCCTTCCGCTTGGGAATTGAAAGGGGACCCGACCGAAGGCGCCCTGCTGACCCTGTCGTCCAAGATGGGTTTGACCAAAGCAAGCTTGGCATCCGTGTACCAGCGGGATAAGGAATTTCCGTTCGATTCGGAACGGAAGCTGATGTCCGTCATCGTCAGCCATCAGGGGGGACGCCTGCTCTGCACGAAGGGCGCGCCGGATGTGCTGCTTGAAGCCTGCACGTATATTTTATGGGACGGAAACGTCGTACCGCTTACACCGACGCTGCGCCAGAAGGTGCTGGCCGCGAACGAAGGCATGGCTTCCGAAGCGCTCCGGGTGCTCGGCCTTGCATACCGCGATCTCCGGCCTTACGACAAGCCGGAAACGGACAAGGAGGCGGAGGGCCAGCTGATCTTCGTCGGATTGGCAGGGATGATCGATCCGCCTCGACGCGAGGTGCGCGACGCGATTGCAACCTGCCGCCGGGCGGGCATCAAGACCGTGATGATTACCGGCGACCACAGGACCACCGCCGAAGCGATTGCCGGCCAGCTTGGCATCATGCCGAGGAACGGCTTGTCCTTGACCGGGCAGGAGCTGTCTCGGATGGATGACAAGGAGCTGGACGCCAAAGTGGACCAGACCTTCGTCTACGCCCGCGTATCCCCGGAGCATAAGCTCCGAATCGTCAAATCGCTGCAGCGCAAGGGCCATGTGGTAGCGATGACCGGCGACGGGGTCAATGATGCGCCGGCCATCAAGGCGTCGGATATCGGCATCGCGATGGGCATCACTGGCACGGATGTGACCAAGGAAGCCTCATCGCTCGTGCTCAGCGACGACAACTTCTCGACCATCGTGTCGGCCATAGAGGAAGGCCGGAGCATCTATGAGAACATACGCAAGTTCATTCGCTATTTGCTGGCATCGAATGTCGGGGAAATTCTGACGATGTTCTTCGCGATGATGCTTGGCCTGCCGCTTCCGCTCGTGCCGATTCAGATTCTATGGGTAAACCTCGTGACCGACGGGCTTCCAGCGATGGCGCTTGGCGTGGACCAGCCGGAGAAGGACCTGATGGAGCACAAGCCGAGAGGGGCCAAGGAGAACATTTTCGCCCGCCGGCTCGGCTGGAAAATTATCAGCCGCGGCGTTTTGATCGGCCTTTGTACGCTTGGAGCCTTCTGGATTACGCTGTCCGGCTCGCCAGACGATTTGGTGAAAGCCCAATCGGTCGCCTTTGCCACGCTTGTGATGGCGCAGCTGATCCACGTGTTCGACTGCCGCAGCTCACGCTCCATTTTCCACCGTAATCCGCTGCAAAACAAAGCGCTGGTACTGGCAGTGCTCTCTTCGATCCTTCTGATGCTGGGGGTTATGTACATCGAGGTATTCCAGCCGATCTTCAAGACGGTTCCGCTCGGACTGAAGGAATGGGCGCTGGTGCTTGTCGCCGCCGGAATCCCGACCTTCCTGATGGGAGCCGGCAGCGTATGGGGTGGACGAAGAAACCGCAACCGCAGCCGCCGCAGCATGATGCCGAAGAGTGCAAATATTTCGGCATAAAGTCAATGGGTGAGCCCATCCGATCTAGTATATGCTAAACTCAAGTTTTGCTATTGCAGAGGAGATGGGTTTGACGATGGAATTTACAAAAATGCACGGACTCGGCAACGACTTCGTTGTCGTGTACGGAGAACAGGAATTGCCTTCGAACGCCTCCGAGCTGGCTGTGAAGCTGTGTGACCGCTTCTTCGGCATCGGCGCGGACGGACTCGTATATATATTGCCTTCAGCCAAGGCGGATTTCACGATGCGGATCATGAACTCCGACGGATCCGAAGCGGAGCAATGCGGCAACGCGATCCGCTG
>k87-1017637_pt1 | contig 15797 bp, 12 predicted proteins | sample MGYA00084031_6733416 | MGnify analysis MGYA00084031
CCGCTCCCGGGAGCGGGCCATGAGGTACACCTTGGCCCCTTGGGCCGCCAGGAGCTTGGCGCAGGCCCGGCCGATCCCGCTGGAGCCGCCGGTCACCGCCGCCACTTTGCCGGCGAATTCCCTGCCCATCGTGGCTCACCCCTCCGAACCCGGGTTCCGGAGTGCGGTCAGATTCCGTGCGCGCGCCGCGAAATCCTCTTTCAAGAGGCGCTCCCGCAAGCCCCTGCGCCCGCGCCTGCCGCGCTAGCCGACCAGGGCCAAGTCGATCCGGGCCCGCTCCTTGTCCACCTTCACCACTTCCACGGTGACGATGTCGCCCACGGCCAGCACGTCGTAAGGGCTGGTCACGTAGCGCTCGCCCATGCGGGAGACGTGGATGAGCCCCGCCTTCTCCACGCCGATGTCGACGAACGCCCCGAAGTCCACCACGTTGGTGACGGTCCCCTGCAGTCTCGTCCCCGGCTGCAGGTGCTCCAGCTCCAGCACGTCGGCCCGGAGGAGGGGCGGCGGCAGCTGGTCTCTGGGGTCCCGGCCGGGTTTGGCCAAGGCCTCCAGGATGTCCCGTACGGTAGGGACGCCCGCTCCCAGCTCGGCGGCGAGCTCTTCGGGATCCAGCGCCTCAAGGCGCGCCGCCAGCCTCCCCCCCGCCGCCGGGAGCTCTTCCAAAGACGCCCCCGCTCGCTCCAGGATGGCGCGGGCCACCGGATAGGACTCTGGATGGACCGCCGTGGCATCCAGCGGCTCCTCTCCGGAGCGGATGCGCAAGAACCCGGCACACTGTTCGAAGGTCTTGGGCCCGAGCCCGGGCACATCCAGCAGCTGGCTGCGCCGGGTGAAGCGGCCGATGCGGGCCCTGTGGGCCACGATCTCCCGGGCCACTCGCTCCGAGATTCCCGAGACGTAGCGGAGCAGCGCCGGCGAGGCGGTGTTGAGGTCGACCCCCACGAAGTTGACGCACGACTCCACCACCTGCCGGAGCGCCTCATCCAGCCGCTTCGGGTTCACGTCGTGCTGGTAAAGCCCGACGCCCAGGGACTTGGGATCGATCTTTACCAGCTCGGCCAGGGGATCCAGCAGGCGGCGGGCGATAGAGACCGCTCCCCGCAAGGTGACATCCAGGCCGGGCAGCTCCTGGCGGGCCAGCGCCGAGGCGGAGTACACCGAGGCGCCCGCCTCGTTGACCACCGCGTAGCGCACGTCGCCCCGCCGGCGGGTCAGCTCCGCGACGAGCCGCTCCGTCTCCCGGGAGGCGGTGCCGTTGCCGATGGCGATGACGGCGGCGCCGTGCCGCTCCACCAGCTGCTCCAGGACGGCCAGCCCTTCGCTCCAGCGGTTTTGCGGCGGGTGGGGGTAGATGGCCGCCGTCTCCAGCACCGCTCCGGTGGGGTCCACCACCGCCACTTTGCAGCCCGTGCGGTAGCCCGGGTCGATGCCGATGACGCTCCCCGTCCCCGGCGCCGGCGGCTGCATCAGGAGCTGGCGCACATTGCGGGCGAAGACAGCGATGGCGTGCTCTTCCGCCACGGCGGTGAGCTCGGCGCGGATGTCCCGCTCCACCGCCGGGCCCAGCAGCCGGCGGTAGCCGTCGTCCACTGCCCGTTCCAGGAGGGGAACCAGCACCCGCACGACCGGATCCTCCGGCGCTGCCCCGTCCTTCCCGAGCCGGCCGCCGGGGCGGACCGGCATCCCCTGCCGCTGCAGCAGCCGGGCTTTCAGCGCGCCGGCAGGTATCGCCGGGTCGATCTCGATCCGGACCCGCAGGGCGCCCTGCCGCTCGCCCCGGTTGATGGCCAGCACCTGGTGGGGCCGCAGGCGCCGGACCGCTTCGGAAAACCCATGGTAGGTTTCGTACTCCCGGACCCGCTCGGGAGCGGCGTCTTTGGCCGGTTCCACCGCGATGCGGCCGTGGCGGCGGACCAGCTCCCGGGCAAGCTCCCGGGCTTCGGGATCGTCGGAGACCGCTTCCGCCGCGATGTCCAGCGCTCCGGCAATGGCCTCATCCGGGCTGGCCACCCCCTTGGCGGGGTCCGCGTACGCGGCGCCCAGCTCCCGCTCCGAAGCGCTCGCGGGAAGGCCCGAAGGCCAGGTCAAGCTGAGGATGGCCCGGGCCAGCGGTTCGAGCCCCTTTTCCCGGGCCGCCTGGCCCCGGGTGCGCCGCTTGGGGCGGAAGGGACGGTAAAGGTCCTCGATCCGCTGCATAGTGGCGGCAGCGGCCAGCGCCTCCTCCAGCTCGGGCGTGAGGTTTCCCTGTTCTTCCAGGAGCCGGCGCACCTGGGCGCGCCGTTCCTCCAGCGCGCGCAGCGCGGCAGCTCGCTCCGCGAGGCGCCACAGCGTCTCTTCGTCCAGTTCACCGGTGCGCTCCTTGCGGTAGCGGGCGATGAACGGGACGGTGTTTCCCTCGTCCAGGAGCTGTACGGCGTTGGCGGCCTGCCAGGGGGCGATGCCCAGCTCGGCGGCAAGCCTTTGCGCAAGATCGGCTGGCGGGCTGAGCGCGGTCACGCAGGTCAAAACTCCTTTTTTTTTCATGAAAGTCAACTTGGGGGAAACGGGCAGAGCCAGGCCGGAGGCTCAGGACGAAAAGACCGGGGCCACCTGGTCGCGCAGCCGCAGGGCGGCGAGATCCTTCATTTTGGCTTCCACCATCACGTCCAGCTGCCGGGCGCCCGCTTCCCGGGCCATCTCGAGAAAGGGCAGGACGAACCGGGGATCGACGTAGTCCGCGTGCGCCCGGGGATTTCGCCCCTCCCTGGGGCTGGAAACGTGCACCTTGGGTGGGCGGTCCCGCGAGAGGGCGAAACCGCGGGCGAGCAGCCGGCGCACGGCGGGACCCTCCGCCTCCCCGTCCCGGTTCACCCAGTGATGGTGCCAGTCGAACGCGACCGGCACCCCCGTCTCTTCGGCCAATTGTACCACATCGGCGGCGGTGAAGACACGGTCGTCGTTCTCGAGGACCAGCCGCTCCCGGGCCCACGGCGAGAGGGACACGATGCGCTCTTTTGCCGTCTTGAGCGCCTGCGCTTTCCCGCCGCCGGCTCCTCCCACGTGCATGACGATCTTTGCGGACGGGCCAAAGTTTAGGAGCTCGAAGAGGCGCCGATGATACTCCAGGTAGCGCTGGGTCCAGTGAAAGCCGGCCTCCGTCGTGAAGCCGCAGAGCTCAGGCAGGTGGGAGCTGAGCCGGTACCCCTGCCGGGCGGCCGCTTCCCCGATCTTTGCGCCCAGCTGCCGGAGGTCTTCCTCTTCCCACCAGGCCCAGCCGGCGGTGACGGGATGGGTCGCCAGCGGGATCAGGTTGGCGGAGATGCGGTAAAGCTCGAGCCCATGGGCGCGGAGAAACCACATGATGCGCAGGGTGTTCTCCAGATTCCGCCGGGCTGTCCGCAGGATGCGGCTCCGGCGCGCCGGCGGGTCCAGAACCTCTGCCTGCTTCACCGTGACGTTGCCTGCGGGGGAGCATGCCTGTTCGCTCAAGCAGATGGAGACGAAGCCGTACTGGAGGTCCACGCGGGGCTCCTCGGAGAAGGCGCGGCGGGCGTCCCGGTGTGACCGGAGCGCCGCTTCCCGCGGGAGACGGCGGCCGGGACGGCGCGGGCAGAGCGCGAGCCCGTCGGGCCGTGCGCCCGGCCGCTGCGCCGCCCCGCTCCTCAAGGCGCGAGCCGGAGCCGCCCCCGGGACGTTGCCGCCGCGGGTTTACTGGCTGTACTGCTGGCCCGAGCGGACCGCGCCGGTGCTGGCCGAGAGGGTCCCCTGGGCGCTGTAGCCGTAGAGGTGGGCCTGCCCGCCGTACGGCTGCGACTGGCCCGCCTGGGCAGCGGCACTGCCCACCAGCGCGCCCTGCGGGTGCCAGGCGCCGTGCTCCTGCACCGCCTGCTGGCCAGCCTGGGAGATCTGCCGCACCTTCTGCCCGTACTCCTGGATCGTCTGGTAGTCGGCCTTGGGCGAGGCATAGAGCCCCCGCTGCTCAAGCCAGCGGTAGTGCTGCTCCGCCATCTGCAGCTGCTCCCCCGCGAGCTGGTAAAGGAGGTTGCGGGCGGGCTGCGACGCTTCCGTCGCTCCTTGCACCAGCGCCACCGCCAGCCGCTTGCAGTCCTTTAGCGCCTCCCCGGCGATGAGGATGTCGGTCCCCCGGGCTTGTGAAAAGCCCGTTCCGCCGCCGAACCCAAAGCCTTGCTGCCCCTGGGCCTCCGCGCCGAATCCCTGCTGCCCGCCGGTGAAGGACGGGGCGCTTTGAAACTGGGAGAACCCCTGCTGCGCCTGAAATCCGCCTTGGTTGGCGTTGAAGCCAGGGCTTTCGTGGGAGATGAGGCCCGCGATCTGGTGGCCTGCCTGCTGGATCCTCCTGATGTGCTGCTCCGTCAGGGAGCGAAGCTGGGTGTCTTGGGCGTGCTGCCCGAGGAACTGGAGCTTCGCCGCGGTGAGGAAGTGGTCCCGGGCCAGCTCCCAGAGCTCGGCCGCTTCGTGCTGCGAGATATTGGCCATCCGCTGGACACCTCCGGTGAAGATGGATGTTGCGGCCTTAGAGTGCCCATCCAGGCGGGAAAGTACTATCCGAAACCGCACGTCCGGAGGAAGTCCAGGGAGGCAGCACCGGAAGGCTGTAGGGCCGCCGGCGCGCCGCGGCCGGGATGCGGCAGCCGGGGGAAAGGGCCAGTCCTGAAAGGGGAGCGGTGGATCCGCAAGGGCACAAAAATGGTGCCGGAGGCGGGATTCGAACCCGCACGGGCAATGGCTGCCCAGAGGATTTTAAGTCCGCCGTGTCTGCCCTTCCACCACTCCGGCACGAACTGCACGAAGATTATATAACGATGCCGAAAGGGGCGTCAATCAGCGCCCGGCGGCGGCCTGCGGCCTTTCCGGCGGCCGCCCAGGCGGCTGGCGATGAGCCCCTGAAGGAGATCGGCCTCGCTCACGGAGAAGGTTGCCGCCCCCAGCACCTCAAGGCACTGCTCGAGGATGCAGAGGCCGGCGACGATGATGTCGGCCCGCTGGGGCGGAAGGCCCGCCACCTTTCGCCGCTCTTCCAGGGACAAGGCCGCAAGCCGGTGAACCAGCTCCGTCACTTGCTCCCGGGTCCACCGGGACCCGTGGACCCGGCCGGGATCGTACACCCGCATCTCGAGGCCGATGGCGGCCGCCGTCGTCGCCGTGCCGCCCACGGCCGCCACGCGGGCGCTCGCGCTGCCGCCCCCCGCGGTGGCCAGCTCCCTCTTGACTGCTTCGATCTCCGCGACGTCCAGCCCTGCTCTGGCCGCCCGGCGCACCGCGGCAAGCTCCTCCTGGGACACTGGATCGGACTGGATGTGTTCATCCGTCAGCCGGACGGCTCCCAAGGGGAAGCTCCGGCGCCAGAGGATCCGTCCCTCGGCATCGCCCAGGACCATCTCGGTGGACCGCCCGCCGACGTCGATCACCCAGAGCGGCCCGGCGGGTCCGGCTTCAAATCCCGTGAGGACTCCCAGGTACGCCAGCTCTGCCTCCTGATCTCCCGAGAGCTGGGGCAGGCTCTGTCCCGTCTCCTCCCACACCCGCAGCAAGAACGCGCCGCCGTCGGCGGCGTCGCGGGCCGCCGCGGTGGCCGCGCCCACAGGCGGAGCGGCGCCCAGCTGGGCTGCCCGGCGGGCGAGGCGGTCCACGGCCTCCAGGGTCGCCGCCGCGGCGCCCGGGTCCAACGCCTGGCCGGGCCCGAGGCCCGCCCCGAGCCGCGTGGTGACCAGCTCCCGGTGGACGGGCTTCAGGCGGGCGCCGCCGTCCTCCTCTCGCCACTCTCCCACCCAGAGCCTGACGGAATTGCTCCCGGCGTCGATGGCCGCCACCCGCCCCGTCCGGGGCACGCAGTCGCCCAGGAGGTCCACTCCCCGCTGGAGCAAGAGCCTGGCTACCTCGCGACCGATGGGGTTCACCGCCCCCGGCTCCGCCTTCCGCCGGGCGAGGTAGTCCGCGAGGTGCGCGTGCAGGCACTTGACCCCGGTGTCGCCCCGCATGCCGGCGACGCCCGTCTCCACCAGCGCCTGGTACTGCCGGGGGCTTTCCGCTCGCAGCGCCTCCAGCTCGCCCGGGCTGCAGAGCTCAAGGCGCAGGCGAGCCGTGGCGGCGTGCGCGGCGCGCAGGGCTTCGGCCCACTCCGGCTCCTCCAGCAGCCGCTCCCGCAGGCGGCCGATCCAGCCGCTGGCCTCGAGGACGCTCACCTCCCGCACCAAATAGGGCGAGGTGAGCCAAAAGAGCGTAGGAAAGACGGTGCGCCTTCCTGCCTCGTCCATGAGGATCGGCCGGTTGACGATCACCTGCGGCTCGCCGCAGCGGTCTCTGGCCGCCACGGCCACCACCCCGCGCGGCCTTCGGCCCAGCTGCCGCTGGAGGATCTCAAGGTCTGCGTCCGTCGCTTCCGTCCAGCCCCACATCGCGAAGGGTCTCGCTGTGTCCCGTCCCATAGCCGATGCCTCCACCTGCCTGTGCCGCCCGCCGGTGCGGGCTTGTGACCGCTTTCCGCCCGCCGGCGCGCAAAAAAGCCCCGCGCCTGCTGCGCCGCTGCCGCGGCGGCAGGCGGAGGGCCTTTCGTCCTACCGGATCATCGCGTCATCAGAAGTCGCGGCGGGTTCCCCGGCCTCCCCGCTTCGAATCGAGGCTGCGGCGGAGGGATGCCAGCCGCTCGTCGCTCTCTTTCAAGAACCCGCGCAGCTTCTCCTCGAAGGACTTGCGGGAGGCTGCCGAGCGCCGGGGCCCGCGGAACTTGCGCCCGTCGGGATCGCCGGAACCACCGTTGGCCTGGCGGATGGACAGGCCGATCTTGCCGTCCCGGATGTTGATGATCTTCACCTTCACCAGGTCGTTCTCTTTCAGGTAATCATGGATGTCGTGGACATAGGCGTCGGCCACTTCGGAGATGTGCACCAGGCCCGTCTTACCCTCTTCGAGTTCGACGAAAGCCCCGAAATGGGTGATCCCGGTCACCCTGCCCTCGACAATGCTGCCGACTTCCAATGACATGCGGCGATGAATCCTCCTGTAAATATTTGCCTGCTAGGGCCAGCACGGCAACTTGATTATAACGGAGTCTCGTTTTTGTGTCAATAAGGCCAAATAATATGTCAGTTCTGTTAATTTCGCGCGGTCTCGTACGGCGCCGGAGGGCGCGGCGCCACCGCCGCAACGAGGCAGGGGCCCTAGCGAGCGCCGGAGGGCGAGGAGTTCCCCGCCGGTGCCGCCAGTTTCACCGGAATCTCTCCCGGCATCACCAGTCCTAACTGTTCCCGGGCGACCCTTTCGATATACTGGTCGCTCTGCAGGTACTCCAGTTCCGCTCGCTTCGCTTCGATGCTGGCTTCCGTGGCCGCGATCTTCGCGTGCACTTCCGCGATCCGGGCCTCAAGCCGTGCCGCCTGCCGCAGCACCGCGGCGTACGACGCCGCGATCGAGAGCAGGACGGCGATCCCCAGCACCGTCCAAAATCTCGGCGTCACCTTCCAGCGCCTCACCAGCCTGCGCCGGCTCTCCACGCGGTCCATGGCAGCCCTCCCCGCCGTCCCTCGCCCGCGGCCGTCGGCAAAGCCGGCCTCCTCGCGGCGGTGCTTTACATTTCCAATCTGGTTTCAAACCTTTCCACGTCCCGGCTCGATCCCCTCCCTCCCCCCTCCATTCAGGCGCGGGGAAAGAGCCGGCTCCAGGAGAACCGGTGCCACGCCATGCGGACGGGCCGCGGCGGCCGGGAAAAGGCGGGAAGCCCCAAGCCCGCACCGGAGCCCAAGCCTCTCCAGCCCCCGGCCCTCCAGCCCAGGGCGCGGCCCAGCGCGTGGAGCGGATACAGGATCAGGCGGGCGAAGCCAAACAGCACGGACCCCAGCAAGCGCCCAAACCCCCGCAGCGCTCCGGCGAAGGCCCAAATCACCAGGGAGCTCAGCGTCTGGAAGTAGAGCAGGAGGCCTACTCCCAGGCCGATCAAGACGTAATAGCGCAGCTCACCCCAGTTCCCCGCCAGCAGCATGGCGAAGACGATGGGTGTGACGGCGATCCAAAAGACGATGTCCGTCAGCGCCGTCACCCACTGGCGGGGATGGCAGGCGGCCCGCAGCACCCGGTAGAGGTCGAAAAGGAGGCCTACCACGGCTCCGGCCAGGATGGTCATGAGGAACGCGTAGGTCTGCGCGGCCAAGCTCATCACGGCAGGATCACCACCTTGCGGTTGATCCTCCGCTCGTGGGAGCGGAGGGACCCTACCAGAGTATGAGCTTGCCGTCAAAGTGTGCGGGAAGGGACAGGCGGGGACGGAGCGCGAACCGCTCCTCGCGAAGACCGAAGCGAAGAAACTAAGGGGCCTGGTCCTACCGCCGCCTCCTCAGCGGAAGATCTTGCCCAAGAGCCCCTTGGCTTTTCCCTTCGGGCGCGGGCCGTCGCCCACGTACTCGATGCTGTGGACGAACCCGTCCACCAGGAGGCTGCCCCCTTCCAGGTTGAGCTCACGGATGTGCAGCCCCTCGCCCCGGATCACCATCACGCCTTGATCCGTCTCGAGCAGCACCTGGTGGTTATCGAAGCTCTCCACGTTCAGCACGCCGTCGATGGCCATGGACTTCCTGTGCTTTAGGACGAGCTGGTGGCGCTTCCTGGCCGCGGTGGCCTCGGCGCCGACGCGCCCTTCGCCCGCCTCGTCCAGCGGTCGGCTTCGTGTCACCCGGCACGCCCCCTTGTTTCACCTTGCGCCACGCAGGCGGCGTCGAAACGCCCGCGACCGGCCCCCGGGCTCCCGGCGGGCGCCGCCGCCGCAAAGCCTGGTCGTGAAAAGGCTATGCAGGACGACCCGGCCGGATGACCTACTTGGAGGCATCGAAGTACTCGCAGGCCGGGTGGTGGAACACCACCGCGGTGACGGAGGCCTCCGGCTCCATCATGTAGCCGTCCGTGAGTTCCAAGCCGATCTCTTCGGGCCGGAGCAGCCTAAAGAGCTCCGCCTGCTGCTCCAAGTCGGGGCAGGCCGGATAGCCGAAAGAGTAGCGCCGGCCGCGGTAGCGGGCCTGGAAGCGGTCGCGCATGGTCATCCCGGGATCGTCGGGAAAGCCCCACCAACCCCGGATCTTGCTGTGCAGCCACTCGGCCATGGCCTCGGCGGTCTCCAGGGCCAAAGCCTGGATGGCGTGGCTCTTCAGGAATTCTCCTGCGTCCTTGTACCGCTGGTACCGCTCGCGGATCCCCTTGCCGGCGGTGAGGGCGAACAGGCAGACGTTGTCAGGGGCACCCTGGCCCCGGGGGTTGACGTAGTCCGCCAGGCACAGGCCGTCCGGCCGGGGCTGGCGCGGGAACGTGAACTGCCCCACCACCCGCTCCCGCCGCTCGTCCAGGAGATACAGGGTATTCCCCTGGCTGTAGGCGGGGAAAAACTGCCACACCGCCCGGGCCTCCATCCCGCCGCGCCGGCACTCCTCCTTGAGCTCGTCGACGAGCGCTTTGAGACGCAGCGCCTTTTCATCGCCGGCGGCGATCAGCGCCTCGGCCCTGCCGCCCCGCAGGCCCAGGTGGCGGGTGTACAGCATCGCCGGGTTGATGTACGCCCAGATCTCGTCCAGGTTCACGTGGTGCAGCACGTGCCGCCGGTAGTCCGGAGCCTCGGGCACCTGATCCAGCACGGGAATGAGGGCCGACCGCCGGGCGGGGACCGGGCCGGTCCCCTTTTCCCTGGCGCCGGCGGCGGCCAGTTCCCGGTCCTGCGCTTCCAGCTTTTGGACCAGTTCCTTGCGGCGCTGGGGATTCATGATCTGGTTTGCGAGCTCAAGGCCCTCCATCGCGTCTTTCGCGTAGGCCACCAGGCCGCCGTAGGCGGGAGCGATCTTGCGGCGGGTGAAGCCGTTGGTCAGCGCCGCTCCTCCCACCAGCATGGGCGGGGTGACGCCGGCGGCCGTCAGCTCCTGGGCCGTGATCACCATCTGCTCCGCCGACTTCACCAAGAGGCCCGAAAGCCCCACGATGTCGGGCTGGTGCTCCCGGATGGCCTGGATCAGCTCGGCAGGGGGCACCTTGATGCCGAGGTTGATCACCTCGTACCCGTTGTTGGCCAGGACGATCTCCACCAGGTTTTTCCCGATGTCGTGGACGTCGCCCTTGACCGTCGCCAGGATCACCTTGCCCCGCTTGGCGGTCTGGTCCTTCTCCATGAACTGCTCGAGGTAGGCCACCGCCGCCTTCATGGCCTCGGCGCTCTGCAGCACCTCTGCGACGATGAGCTGGTTTTGGTTGAAGAGCCGGCCCACTTCGTCCATGCCCGCCATCAGAGGGCCGTTGATGATCTCCAGCGGCTCCGCCTCTTTCAACTTGAGCTCCAGGTCCTCGATGAGCCCATCCTTGCTCCCTTCGATAATGTAGTTCGCCAGCCGCTGGTCGAGGCTGAGCTCCTCCCTGGGCGGCTTGGCGCGGGAGGCCGCCCCGCGGAAGTGCTCGGCGAAGCGGGCGATGGCCTCTTCGCTGGTCTCAAAGAGCACCGCTTCGGCCAGCGCCTTCTCCTCGTCCGGGATCTGGGCGTAGCGTTCGAGCTTTTCGGTGTTGACGATGGCGAGGTCCAGCCCGGCCTGGGTACAGTGGTACAGGAAGACCGAGTTGACCACCTCGCGGCCGGCCGGAGGCAGGCCGAAGGAGACGTTGCTGATGCCCAGGATGGTCTTGCACTGGGGGAACTCCTGCTTGAGGAGGCGGATCGCCTCGATGGTCTCCCGGGCGGAGCCCAGGTACTGCTGGTCCCCGGTCGCGCACGGAAAGACCAAAGGGTCAAAGATGATGTCCTGCGGCGGCACGCCGTACGTCTCCACCAGCAGCCGGTACGCCCGCCGGGCCACCTCCAGCTTGCGCTCCCGGGAGACGGCCATCCCCTGCTCGTCGATGCAGCCCACCACCAAGGCGGCGCCGTACTCCTTGGCCAGGGGGACCACCTGCCGGAAGCGCTCCTCCCCCTCCTCCAGGTTGATGGAGTTGAGAATCGCCTTTCCCTGCGAGTAGGTGAGGGCCCGCTCAAACACCTTGGGATCGGTGGAATCGATCATGAGGGGCACTTTCACCTTGCGCACCACGTGGGAGAGGAACGCCTCCATGTCCGCCAGCTCGTCCCGGTCGGGGTTGGCCAGGCAGATGTCGATGATCTGGGCCCCGTTCTTCACCTGCCGGCGGGCGATCTCGCTGGCTTCCTCGTACTTGCCGCTCGCGATGAGCTCCCGGAACTTGCGGGAGCCGATGACGTTGATCCGCTCGCCCACCAGCACCGGCCGCTTTTCGTCGGAGATCTCGAGGCTCTCAAGGCCCGAGACGAAGGTGCCGCTCCGCCGGGGGATCTGCCGCGGGGGCCGGCCCTTTGCGAGCTGGACAAAGGCTTCGATGTGCGCGACCGTCGTCCCGCAGCAGCCGCCAATGAGGTTGACCCAGCCTTCCCGGATGAAGCGGTCCAGGACCGCGGCCATCATCTGCGGCGTCTCCACGTACCGCCCGTCCTGGTCGGGAAGGCCCGCGTTGGGCACGCAGGCCACGGGCACCCGGGCCAGCTCCGCCATGGCCCGGATGTGGTCGGTCATCAAGTCGGGTCCCGTCGCGCAGTTGAGCCCGATGTAGAGCAGGTCCAAGTGCTCAAGGCTGATGACGAAGCTCTCGGCGTCCTGGCCCGCCAGCATGGTGCCCATGGGTTCGATGGTCCCGGAGACGGCCACGGGAAGCTCCCGGCCGGTCTCCTTGAAAAGCCGGCGGATTCCCGCCAGCGCCGCTTTGACGTTGCGGGTGTCCTGGGCCGTCTCGACGAGCAGGTAGTCCACCCCGCCGTCCATCAGGCCCCGGGCCTGCTCGTAGTAAGCCTCCGCCAGCTCCTCGAAGGTGATCCCGCCGGTGACGGAGATGGCTTTGGTGGTGGGGCCCATGGAGCCCGCGACGAAGCGGGGCTTCTCCGGGGTGCTGTAGGCGTCGGCCACCCGGCGGGCGATCTCCGCGCCCCGGCGGGTGATCTCGTACGCCTGCCGGTCAAGAGGCGGGTACTCCGCGAGGACCACCCGGGACGAGCCGAACGTGTTGGTCGTGGTGATGTCCGCACCCGCCTCCAGGTAGCCGCGGTGGATCTCCTCCACCACGTCGGGCCGGGTGATGTTCAGGTACTCGTTGCAGCCTTCAAAGGCCTCGCCGCCGAAGTCACGGGCGGTGAGCCCCTTGGCCTGCAGGGCGGTCCCCATCGCGCCGTCGAGAACCAGGATGCGCTCGCGGATCAGGCGGCGCAAGAGGTCGCTCCGGTCCATAGCCCAGGCTCCTTCCCAGCGCGGTGCTGCGCCTTCTTTTAGGGTCCACGATATTTCTATAAAATCCGCCCGGAATCCTCCGGATTTTAAGAGGTGATACCGCCGCGGAATCGAAGTATCAGTTTTCATTAGACCCTTTTAGAGCAGCGCTGGCAAGAGGCGGGGATGGACCGATGGATTTCGAGACGAGAGCGGCCCGGGCCGGGGTCGGTTGGGACAGCGCGTACCGCAGCGTGGCGACGCCCATTTACCAGACCGCGATCTTCGAGCACCAAAAACCGCTGGTCCCGGGGGCCGATCCCTACAGTTACACCCGGCTCGGCAACCCCACGCGGGCCGCCCTGGAGCACACGCTGGCGGACCTGGAAGGCGGCGGGCACGCCTTCGCCTTCTCTTCGGGGATGGCGGCCATCTACGCGACGCTGCAGACGCTGCGGCCCGGCAGCCATATCATCGCCACGGCCGGGCTTTACGGCCACACCTTCGCCGTGATCCAGGACATCCTGGCGCCCCTGGGGATCCGGGCCGCTTACGTGAACACCTCTTCCGTCGAGGCGGTCCTCTCCGCCTGGACGGAAAAGACCGCCGCCGTCTACGTGGAGATGCCCAGCAACCCCTTGCTGCGGGCGGCCGACCTGCCGGCGCTGGCCTCCATCTGTAAAGAGCGGAAGGCCCGGCTCATCGTGGACAGCACGTTTCTGACGCCGTGGGGGATCCGCCCCTTGGAGCTGGGCGCCGATATCGTGGTCCACAGCGCCACCAAGTACCTGGCAGGCCACAACGACACCCTGGCGGGCGCGGTGATCGTCCGCTCCCCTTCCCTCGCGGAGGAACTCGCGGTCCTGCAGCGGCTGACGGGAAGCGTGCTCTCTCCCTTTGATTCCTTTCTCACCCTGCGGGGCATCAAGACGCTGGCGGTGCGGATGGAGCGGGCCCAGGCCAACGCGATGGCCCTGGCGGAGTGGCTCCGCGGGCACCCTCTAGTAGAGGAAGTCCACTATCCGGGCCTCGCCCACCACCCCGACCGCCCGCTCTTCGAAAAGCAAGCCCGGGGCTTCGGCAGCGTCCTCTCGTTTGCCGTCAAGAGCCCCGGGGCGGCGCTGCGGGTCTTGGAACGCACCCGGCTGATCCTGGTGGCGGAGAGCCTGGGGGGGGTGGAATCCCTGATCACGTACCCGTGGACGCAGACGCACCAGAACATCCCGCCGGCCGAACGGGCGCGCCTTGGGATCCACGACCGGCTGCTCCGGCTCTCCGTGGGCATCGAGAGCGCCGCCGACCTCATCGACGACCTCGCGCAGGCGCTGGAAGGAGCCGGCGCCTAATCCCAGGCCTTCTCAATCTCGATGTCGTTGAAGAAGGCTTTGAGGATTTCTTCGGCCTTTTTTCCCTCGACGGCCATGGCGTAGGCGTCCCATTGGCTCAAGCCCACGCCGTGGCCAAAGCCGGAGCCCTCCATCACCAGCCGCCCGTCCTGCACTTCCAGCCGGCTGAGGAGCGTCGACTTCATCCGCTCCGGGCCCAGGGCGATTCTGAGCTCGGCCGCGTGGACTCGCTCCGTCCCGCGCGAGCCGGTCACTTCCAGCGTCGTCGCCCGGCCTGACGGCCCCCGCTCCAGGATCCGCACGTCCTCCACCTTGCCTACGTCCGCCAGCTCCACGATGGCCTCGCTCACCTCGGAAAGGGGGAAGGAAGCCGTCCAGGAGCGGTGTTCTTCCGGCACGTACCGGTTTTCGGGAAGCTTCACCGCCTTGACGAAGCCGGGCTCGTCCTCCTGGTAGTTGAGACCTTCTTTGGCGGTCGCGGTGTGGCCGCCGCTGTACGAGTGAAACCAGGCTTTGACGTACTCTCCCCGGTGGACCATCACCTGCCCGCGCGTCGCCTCCACCGCCCGGCGGATCGCCGGCGTGATGTTTTCGGGGCGGTACGCCTGTGCTTCCCGGACGTCCGTGGAGATGTTCACCCGTCCCTCGTCATCCAGGAAGCTCAAGGCAAAGCTGCGGGCCAGGATGGCCTGGGCGGCGTACGCCTCGTGGGGCCAGTCCTGCTCTTCGCCGCCTTCCGCGGGGAGCCGCCCCATCTCGCCGCCGACGACTCCCATGATGTACTCTTCCATGGGCAGCTCGCGCACGGCGCCGTTCTCATCCATTTCCACGCGGACGGTGGGTTCGTCTCCCAGCCTCCTGGCCCCGGTGCGGGTCCCCCCCGCAAAGAAGAGGAGGGCCAGGACGACGGCGGCCGCCCCGGCGGCCAGCAGTGCGGTGGCAGTGCGGTTCATGGCATTCCCTCCAAACCCGGCCGGCGAGCCGGAAAGCCGCTGGCAAAGCGGCGCTTGCCGTATCCGGCGTTAGTTTGCGGCCGGGTTTGGATACCTTATACCGGAGGCCTCGGGCCGGCCGGGAGCTCGGAAAGCCCGTCACCATGGGGGTTTGCCTCGGAAAACAACGAAACCGCTGGCAGGATTTCGCTTTCGCAGGCTCGAACATACACCCTCGAAATTCCTGGAAAGGGGGCGGAAGTGCATGAACAAAAGCGAGCTGATCGCACAAGTCGCAGAAAAGACGGGCCTGACCAAACGGGCTGCAGGCGAGAGCGTTGAGGCGGTCCTGAGCGCGATCGAAGAGGCCCTGGTCAAAGGCGAAAAGGTGACGCTGGTCGGCTTCGGCACCTTCGAGGTCCGCCACCGGGCCGCCCGCAAGGGAGTCAACCCCGCCACCGGCGCCGTGATCGAGATCCCTGCCAGCAAGGTGCCGGCCTTCAAGGCGGGCAAGGCGCTCAAGGAGGCAGTCTCCAAGTAAGTCTCTCTGCGGCTTGACCTCGGAAACTGCGGGCCTGGATCCAAGCGAAGGCGTTCCGGGCCCCTTTTTCTTTCCCCCGATGACACCGGCAAAGGAGGGTCGCCCGGTGACGGACGAACTCACCCCTTCCCGGCATCCGCTGGATCCCCTGGTCCGCGTCATGGCGCGGCTGCGAGGGCCCGGCGGGTGTCCCTGGGATCGCGAGCAAGACCACCACAGCCTGAAGAAATACGTGATCGAAGAGGCTTACGAGGTGGTGGAGGCCATCGAGGCCGGCGACGACCAGGCCCTCGTGGAAGAGCTGGGCGATCTCCTCCTCCAAGTGGTGTTTCACAGCCAGATCGCCAGCGAGGAGGGGCGTTTCGGCATCGACGACGTGGTGCAGGCCATCACCGAAAAGCTGATCCGCCGCCATCCCCACGTCTTCGGCGGTGCCAGCGCTCCGGACGCGGAGACGGTCCTGGCCAACTGGGAAAAGCTGAAACAGGAGGAACGGGCGGCGAAGGGCCAGGGCGGCCGGCCCCCGTCGCTGCTGGACGGCGTGCCCAAGAGCCTCCCGGCGCTGATGCTCGCCGCCGACGTGCAAAAGCGAGCAGCCAAGGTGGGGTTCCAGTGGGACGAGGTCTCCGGCGCGCTGGACAAAGTGGCGGAGGAGCTGGACGAGCTGGCCCGGGCCCGGGCGGCCGGAGACCGGAAAAAGCTCTTTGAAGAGTGGGGCGACCTGCTCTTTGCGCTGGTGAACGTCGCCCGCTAC
>k87-456878_pt1 | contig 15787 bp, 12 predicted proteins | sample MGYA00084031_6733416 | MGnify analysis MGYA00084031
CCTCGTCTACTGGCTGACCACCAACGTGTGGACCATGGGCCAGCAGATGTACATCATCCACAACAACCCGACCCCGGGTTCCAAGGCCCAGGCCGCCTACCTCGAGCGTCTCTTCAAGCACGTCACGCACCACGGCAAGGTCCGCAACCGGCGCGAGAAGGCCATGATCAAGGCGATCGTCGCCAAGGGCCGGGACCGCAACGAGTACGAGCGCAAGTTCATCAACGGTCTGAACAAGGCGGGCCTGGCGGCTCAGAGCGACGGCTCCGTGGTGAAGAGCGAGAGCGCCGCCGCCGCGCAGGCCCAGGACGGCACGACCACCACCGTCACCGCCCCGCGCCGTCAGCAGCCCAAGCGGCAGACCAAGGCACAGCGCCAGTCGGGTCGCTCCAAGGCCGGCAGCGCCACGGCGTCCCCCTCGCTGAACAAGTCCGACTCGCCGCAGGCAGCCACGTCCGGGACGGCCAGGAAGGCCGGCCCGAAGCCGGGCAACGGCACCCGCAGCCGGGCCCAGTCCGGTCAGCGCAAGGGTCCGCAGCGGCCCAAGTCCCCGTCCAAGAAGTAAGAAGGAGCCCATCCCGTGACGGAAGGCACCACCTCTGCCGCTGTCGAGGGTGCAGACGAACTGACCCTCCTGGAGCAGGAGGGCGAGATCGCGGCGGACTACCTCGAGGGTCTGCTGGACATCGCCGACCTCGACGGTGACATCGACATGGATGTCGAGGGCGACCGCGCCTCTGTCTCGGTCATCAGCGACACCGGCGTCCGTGAGCTGCAGAAGCTGGTCGGCCGTGACGGCGAGGTGCTGGAGGCGCTGCAGGAGCTCACACGGCTGGCCGTGCACCGGGAGACCGGTGAGCGCAGCCGTCTGATGCTGGACATCGCCGGCTACCGCGCCAGGAAGCGTGCCGAGCTGTCCGAGCTGGGCGCCAAGGCCGCGGCCGAGGTCAAGAGCAGCGGCGAGCCCGTGAAGCTGAAGCCCATGACTCCCTTCGAACGCAAGGTCGTGCACGATGCGGTCAAGGCCGCGGGCCTGCGCAGTGAGTCCGAGGGCGAGGAGCCGCAGCGCTTCGTCGTCGTGTTTCCGGCCTGAACGGTCCCCCCACTCCACCGGCCCCGTCTGCCTGCAGGCGGGGCCGTAACTTTGTCAGCCTGATAGTTCTGGTGGTCGGCGCTGTTCGCGCTGATGCGGTACGGAAGGACGGTCCCCGTGACGGAGGCAGCGGAGCTCCCCCCTGCTCCTGAGCAGGCACGTGACGTATTCGGCGATCGCTTCGCGGATGCGGTCCGGTACGCCGAGTTGCTGGCCGAGGCAGGAGTACAGCGAGGGCTCATCGGTCCGCGTGAGGTACCCCGTCTGTGGGAGCGGCACCTGCTGAACTGTGCGGTGCTCTCCGAGGTCGTGCCCGAGGGGGTGACGGTGTGCGATGTCGGCTCGGGCGCCGGCCTGCCGGGCATTCCCCTGGCTCTGGTCCGGGAGGACCTGAAGATCACGCTGTTGGAGCCGCTGCTGCGGCGGACCACCTTTCTCACCGAGGTCGTCGAGCTGCTGGGGCTTGACCATGTCACTGTCGTCCGCGGGCGGGCCGAGGAAGTGATGGGCAAGATCCCGCCGGTGCATGTGGTGACCGCCCGGGCGGTTGCCCCGCTGGACCGTCTGGCCACCTGGGGCATTCCCCTGCTGCGCCCTTATGGCGAGATGCTCGCCCTCAAGGGGGACACGGCCGAGGAGGAGCTGAAGAACGCGGCCACGGCTCTGGCCAAGCTCGGCGCGGTGGAGACCTCCATCCTGCGCGTGGGGGAGGGAGTCGTGGAACCCCGGTCCACCGTCGTCAGGGTCAAGGTCGGGGAAAGCCCGGGCGGTGTGCGCTTTGCGGCCAAGCGTGCGAAGGCGGCTCGGACGGGGCGCACACGACGGCGCCGCTAGCCGGACGTACCCCTGCGCAAGCTGTCAAACCCGCGCAATAACGGAGTGTCGCAGCGGTTCGGCTGCGGTCGCTGGGCATCGTGTTTCACGTGAAACGTCGCTCACTGTTGCACGGCATCATCGATCGCAGCCGCGCTGCGGCCCACCCGCGCGACCGCAGGCCGGGCTCACTCAAGCAGGGAACGGAGTTGTCCACAGAGGTGGATTTCTCCACAGAACAACAGGCCTCACTGGTTCACACCCCCGAAGGCATGGGAGGCTCTGTTCATTGCGAGCCTGAAGTCGAGGAGAGTGAATCCTTGCGGTCCGACGCCAATATCGCGGGACCGATGACCGATCCGGTCCCTGGTCCCCGTACCGAGTCGACGGGGGAGGATGTTTCACGTGAAACACCGCCCCCGATGGACGACACTCCCATCGGTCGTGCTGCCCAGCTGGCGGTCGAGACTCTGGGCCGCGCAGGTGCGGGACTGCCACGGCCTGAACAGACCCGCATCATCGTGGTCGCCAACCAGAAGGGTGGCGTAGGCAAGACAACGACAACCGTCAACCTTGCCGCTTCACTGGCTCTGCATGGCAGTCGGGTCCTGGTGATCGACCTCGACCCGCAGGGCAATGCCTCCACCGCACTGGGCATCGACCACCACGCGGAGGTCCCCTCCATCTACGACGTGCTGGTGGACAGCAGGCCCCTGGCCGAGATCGTCCAGCCCGTCACCGAGGTCGAGGGTCTCTTCTGCGCCCCCGCCACGATCGATCTCGCCGGCGCGGAGATCGAGCTGGTGTCCCTGGTGGCGCGGGAGAGCCGGCTGCAGCGGGCGATCCAGTCCTATGAGCAGCCGCTGGACTACATCTTCATCGACTGTCCGCCCTCCCTCGGCCTGCTGACGGTCAACGCTCTGGTGGCCGGCCAGGAGGTTCTGATCCCGATCCAGTGCGAGTACTACGCGCTGGAGGGTCTGGGGCAGCTGCTGCGCAATGTCGACCTGGTGCGGGGACACCTCAACCCCACCCTGCATGTGTCGACCATCCTGCTCACCATGTACGACGGCCGGACGCGCCTTGCCTCCCAGGTCGCCGAAGAAGTGCGCAACCACTTCGGCGACGAGGTGCTGCGGACGAGCATTCCTCGCTCCGTCCGTATTTCCGAGGCGCCGAGCTATGGGCAGACGGTGCTGACCTACGATCCAGGATCGAGCGGTGCCCTCTCCTATCTTGAGGCGGCACGAGAAATCGCGCTGAGAGGTGTTCGTGTCAGCTATGACGCCACGCATGCGCACATCGGCGCGCAGAGCGATCCCAATATGGTGGAGGGGATTCAGTGAGTGAGCGACGGAGGGGGCTGGGCCGCGGGCTCGGCGCTTTGATTCCTACTGCCCCGACCGCGGAGAAGCCCTCGGTCCCGGCAGCGATGGGGGGTGCCTCGGCATCACCTGCGGCTGCTTCGACGCTGACCGGTGAGCGGGGCGTGGCAGCGGCGAGGGTGGCCACGCTGCCGCCTGTTTCACGTGAAACAGAGGAGTCGGGCAGCACAGCCGAGGTTCCCGCAGCTCCGGTGGGTGCCCATTTCGCCGAGATCCCCCTCGACTCCATTACGCCGAACCCGCGCCAGCCGCGTGAGGTCTTCGATGAGGACGCGCTGGCCGAGCTTGTCACCTCCATCAAGGAGGTCGGGCTTCTCCAGCCCGTCGTGGTACGGCAGCTCGGGCCTTCGCGCTATGAGCTCATCATGGGTGAGCGGCGCTGGCGGGCCTGCCGTGAGGCGGGGCTCAAGGCGATTCCGGCAATCGTGCGGGCCACGGACGACGAGAAGCTTCTTCTGGACGCCCTGCTGGAGAACCTGCACCGGGTCCAGCTGAACCCGTTGGAAGAGGCCGCCGCCTACGACCAGCTGCTGAAGGACTTCAACTGCACGCATGATCAGCTGGCGGACCGCATCGGCCGTTCCCGTCCGCAGGTCTCCAACACCCTGCGGCTGCTGAAGCTGTCGCCGGCGGTGCAGCGCCGGGTCGCTGCCGGGGTCCTCTCGGCGGGACACGCGCGGGCACTGCTCTCGGTGGAGGACCCCGAGGAGCAGGACCGGCTGGCTCACCGGATCGTCGCCGAGGGGCTGTCGGTGCGGGCGGTCGAGGAGATCGTCACCCTGATGGGGGCACGGCCGAAGGCGACGCCACGGTCCAAGGGTCCTCGGGCCGGCGCCCGGTTCTCTCCGGCCCTGTCGGAGCTCGCCACTCGTCTGTCCGACCGCTTCGACACCCGGGTGAAGGTCGACCTGGGACAGAAGAAGGGCAAGATCACTGTCGAGTTCGCCTCCATGGAGGATCTGGAGCGCATCCTCGACACCCTGGCTCCGGGCGAGGCCCAGGTGCTGCAGAAGAGCCTGCAGGAGAGCGGTGCGGAGGAGACGGAGCCGAACTCCTGAGATCTCGTTCGGGGAGGGGCCAGATCGATTGTTCGGCAGAAGCGGGCCTTGTCCGGTGTATACCGGAACGGGGCCCGCTCTTTGTTTTCATCCGGTATCGGCACAATCGCATCGTGGTTACGATGCGTTCGGATATGCACATCCCCCCCACCGTGCTGGAGAAGGACGCCCGCTTGTCACGCTGGAAAGGCGAAGGAAGCGAGGAACAGCTTTCATGGGCCGTAGGCTCGTACCGCTCACGCTGGACAACCTTCAGGACCTTCCCAAGCGCTGTCGTGAGTGTGTCTTCTGGGAGCTGGACCCCGTCAGCGGCGAAGCCGCGGTGAAAGCGGGCACATCCGCCCTGGAAAAAGAAGCGTGGATCTCCTCCGTTCTCCTGGACTGGGGTTCCTGCGGCCGGGTCGTCTATGTCGATGACGTACCTGCGGGCTTTGTGCTCTACGCTCCCCCCGCCTATGTCCCTCGTTCCACGGCGTTCCCCACAAGCCCTGTCTCGCCGGATGCGGTGCAGCTGATGACCGGCTTCATTGCGCCGGGCTACCAGGGACAGGGACTGGGCCGGGTGATGGTGCAGACGGTTGCGAAGGACTTGCTGCGGCGAGGGTTCAAGGCCATCGAGGCATTCGGGGACGCCCGCTGGAAGGAACCCGCCTGCATGCTCCCGGTCGACTATCTGCTGGCCGTGGGGTTCAAGACGGTCCGGCACCATCCCACTCACCCGCGGCTGCGGCTGGAGCTGCGGTCGACGGTGTCCTGGAAGGAGGACGTGGAGATGGCGCTCGACCGGCTTCTGGGAGCCGTGCACAAGGAACCGGCACTGCGGCCGCTCTAGGAGAGCCGTCCTCCAGGAAGAGAAGAAGGCGTCTTGCATGAAGGGGGCCGGCCTCGTGAGGCCGGCCCCCTTCATGTTTCACGTGAAACACATGCCGTCGCAACAGCGGGTGTCGCGTCAGTCGGCGATGAACTCCTCGAGCTCACGAACGATCGCGGCCTTCGGCTTGGCCCCCACGATGGTCTTGGCGACCTCGCCATTCCGGTAGACGTTCAGGGTCGGGATGGACATGACGCCGTACTTGGTGGCCGTGTTCGGGTTCTCGTCGATGTTGAGCTTGACGACCTCGATCTTGTCGCCGTACTCGGCGGCGATCGCCTCAAGGGACGGAGCGATCTGGCGGCAGGGGCCGCACCAGGCGGCCCAGAAGTCCACCAGAACGGGCTTGTCGTTCTTGAGGACCTCCTGCTCGAAGGTGTCGTCGGTCACGTTCTTCAGGGTGCCGGCCACAGCGGGCTCCTTCATTGATCGTGCGTGGGCTGGAATGGATGGGGCTCAGGCAGTGGACTTCTCGGGCTCGGCCTTCTGCTCGCTGTCCGCGACAGCGGCCAGGTAGCGCTCGGCGTCCAGGGCAGCGGCGCAGCCGGTGCCGGCCGCGGTGATCGCCTGGCGGTAGGTGTGGTCGACCACGTCACCGGCGCCGAAGACACCGGGGATGTTGGTGCGCGTGGACGGCGAGTCGACCTTCAGGTAACCCTCCTCGTCCAGCTCAAGCTGGCCCTTGAAGAGCTCGGTGCGCGGGTCGTGGCCGATCGCGATGAACAGACCCGTCACTGCGAGGTCCGAGAACTCACCGGTCTTGACGTTGCGCAGCTTCAGACCGGAGAGCTTCTGGTCACCCTGGATCTCGGCGACCTCGCTGTCCCAGATGAACGTGATCTTCGGGTCGGCGAAGGCACGCTCCTGCATGGCCTTGGAGGCACGCAGCGTGTCCCGGCGGTGGATGACGGTGACGGACTTGGCGAAGCGGGAGAGGAAGGTCGCCTCCTCCATGGCGGTGTCACCGCCACCGACCACGGCGATGTCCTGGTCCTTGAAGAAGAAGCCGTCACAGGTGGCGCACCAGGAGACACCCCGGCCGGTGAACGCGTCCTCGTTGGGCAGGCCGAGCTTGCGGTGCTGCGAGCCGGTGGCGACGATGACGGCCTTTGCCCGGTGCACCGTGCCCGCCGTGTCCGTGACGGTCTTGATCTCGCCGGTCAGGTCGACGGAGACGACATCGTCCGGAACGAGCTCGGCCCCGAAGCGCTCGGCCTGCGCCCGCATGTTGTCCATGAGCTCGGGGCCCATGATGCCGTCGCGGAAGCCCGGGAAGTTCTCCACTTCGGTGGTGTTCATCAGTGCGCCCCCCGCGGTGACGGCGCCCTCGAAGACCAGCGGCTTCAGCGACGCGCGCGCGGTGTAGAGAGCCGCCGTATAGCCGGCGGGCCCGGAGCCGATGATGATCACGTTACGGACGTCGCTCACGGGTTGATTCCTCGTCTCTGGACTGGGTCGTACGGCCGGTGGGAGCCCTCTCGCACAGCTCTCACCCCATCCAACGGATCCTACGGGGCGTGCATTCCCGATGGGTTCGGGCACACGGATGCATCAGCATGTGGACGGGCGCGGGTGTGGAAACCAAGCGCATGCGCTTGGACAGCGCGTGCAGGAGTGCCGGTTAACGCGCGTAGGAACGCTGCAGCAGAAGTGTGGGGGCGGCCGAAGGCTGCTGGACGCACTGTGCGTCCACGAGATAGGCCATGACGCGGGTGCTGTCGCCGGAGGGGTCGGGCAGCACGACGAGATAGGCGTCCTTGCCCCTGTAGGTGCCCGCCTGGGCGGCGAGGGGAGCACCGGATGCACCGATGCCCTGCCGGATGCACAGGGGCACCGTGACGGTGGGGGTCTTCAGAACCTTCGGGGTGCCGGCATCCGGAGCGGATTCCATGCTGAGACCACGGGGAGCACGGGAACCCTCCGAGGCCTTCTGGGCCTGAAGAAGGTCGGCGACCCGGTTCTTGAGCGTTCCCTCGGAGAAGGTGTCCGTGGAAGCGCTCGCACGGTCGTGCGCCGCGGTGCCGGAACCCTTGTCGTCGTACAGGGTGGTCATCACCACGGAGGCGACGCCCAGGGCGGCCACGGCAACGGTGGAGCCCAGGACGGCGATCCTGCGGCGCCCGCGCCGGGAGCGGGTTCTGCGGCCCGGTCCGGTGCTGGACGCGGGGGCATGTCCCGGAGGGCGGTCCGCCGCCGATGTTTCACGTGAAACATGCGTGTTCCCGGGGGCGGAGCCGGGCTCGGTGGTTCCGGTGCTCCGGGAGGCATCAGAGGATTCGGCGGCTTCGGCGGCTTCTGAGGCGAGGGCGGCGTCCACACGGGCCGCGATGTCCTCGGGCATGCCCGGAGGATCCGGCAGGGTGCCGAGCAGACCACGGAGCTCCTCCAGCGAGGCATGGACATCGGCGCACAGATCGCACTCGTCCAGATGCCGTCGCAGGGCCGTGGCCCGAGAAGGAGGGAGAAGGCCCTCGGTGAGGTCGGAGATCTCCGTGACATCCGGGTGCTCGGCCGCGTCCGTCGTGGTTGTCACGCTCGTCCACCTCCGCCCTTCACAGCAGCTGAATCGCTCGGCCCCGTGTCCCGCGTGCCCACGCTCTCAGGATCCGCCGGGGGTGGGACGGATGTCCCCTGCGTCCGGTTCCGTCCTGTACCCGGTTCCTTCCCGTCGCCGGTACGTCCGGGCCGCAGATGGGTGAGGAGCGGCAGAAGTCTCGCTCTGCCCCGGGCGCAGCGGCTCTTCACCGTTCCGGTCGGCACATCGAGGATGCGCGCGGCCTCGGCGACCGGATACCCCTGCATGTCCACGAGCACCAGTGCGGCCCGCTGGTCGGGCGGCAGGCTGCTCAGCGCCTCGAGGAGCTGCCGCTGCACATCGTTTCTCTCGGCGGGCGCCGAGGCCGACTCGTGCGGCTCCAGCAGCTGCTCCAGGCGCTCGGGGTCGTCCACCGGCGAGGTTCTGCGCGAGGCCGCCTTGCGGGCCCGGTCCAGACAGGCGTTCACCGTGATCCGGTGCAGCCAGGTCGTGACGGCCGACTGGCCCCGGAAGGTGCGGGCGGCGCGATAGGCCGAGACGAAGGCGTCCTGCACGGCGTCGGCGGCCTCCTCGCGGTCGCCCAGCGTCCGCAGGGCGACCGCCCAGAGCCGGTCGCGGTGGCGCCGTACCAGTTCACCGAAGGCGTCGGGATCGCCCTTCACATGGCGGGCCAGGAGGTCCTCATCGCTTGCATCGCCGTATGCGGTGCCGGACGCCATGGACCCCCTCCCCTTCGGTGAGACGTCAGCCCGTGAATTTCACATCGGTGATGCCCTGCTTGTAGCCGGCACTGCTGTAGCCGTCATGGGGGGCCCTGGGCACATCCGTGATCCACAGCAGTACGTACTGCGTCTTCACCGGCTTCGTCGCCTTCACCGTGAGGGAGGACCCGGTGGTGGTCGCGGTTCCGATCTTCTTCATCCCGTCGATCCCGGTGGAGGGAGTCAGGGAGTCGGTGGCGTAGAGATGGACCGTGGTGTGGTCACCGGAGTAGCGAAGCCCTATCGACGCCGCGGAGAGCTCCTTGGCCGAGCCGAGGTCGTAGACGATGCCCACTCCCGGCTTGTAGGGAGCCAGCCGCGGGCCGTCCCGGTAGCTCTTGGTGCGCCAGTACGTGGAGCTGTCGCCGTCGTAGGTCTTGCCGACGTCCTCGGCGGCCTGGGCAGGCCCCTGGGCGACGTACTCCCGCGCCCCCTGGATCTGGAGCGGCTGGGGCGGCTTCTGCGGCTTCTCGTTCTTGTCGTTGTCGTCCTGCGTCTGGGACTGGGTGCCGTTGCCGGGATCGCCGCCCCGGTTCATCAGGGCGTCCGCGAGCTGCCAGCTGCCCAGGCCCAGGGCGGCGATGAGCAGCGTCGAGACGGCCCACTTCAGGGCCTTGCCGGTGCGGCTCTGCAGCGGGGGCGGCGGAGCGGGGATCGGCTGGGCGACACCGGGACGCGGTGCCGTACGGCCGTATGTGCCCTGCTGGTACGAGGTGCTCTGGTACTCCGGCGGCGCGGTGAACGCCGGCTCCGGAGGACGGATGCGCGGCATCTCGCTGATCGCCTTGGCCAGTTCCTCCGGAGTGGTGCACGGTGCCTCGTGCCGGGAGGCGGTGGCGCCGTTGTTGGCGAGAGCGCGCATGGCGAGTTCGGACAGACCGCGATGGACGCCCGCGCGCACCTGGTCCGGAGGGATGAGACCGAGGTCCTTGGGCAGGCCGGACAGGCCGTAGGCGTCCTCCTCGTACGGCCAGCGCTGGGTGAGCGACGCATACAGCAGGGCGCCGATGGCCTCGGTGTCGGTGCGCTGCGGGGTGTCGGAGCGGACGCCGCGCAGCGCGGCGTTCACAGCCAGGCCGCGGATGCGCCACTGGCCGGTGGAGGTGCGCAGCACGGCGTTGGGGTTCAGCCGCAGATGCGCAAGACCCTCGCGGTGCGCGGCGGCCATCGCGGAGGCGACCTGGCTGACCATCTGGTAGGCGTCGTGCGGCTCCAGGGGACCGGAGGCCAGCAGCGTGGTCAGTTCCGTGGCGTCGGGCAGCCATTCATGGACGACGTAGACGAGGTCGTTCTCCTCGACGGCGTCGAGGACCTGCACGAAACGAGGGTCGCCGAGCAGCGCGGCGGAGCGGGCCGCGGCCAGCACGGACCGGGCACGGGCGTGGTCCGCGGGCAGGACGTGCACCCCGACGGCACGGCGGAGTTTCTCGTCCACCGCACGCCAGCTGCTGAATCCGTCCAGACGGGTGACGCACTCCTCGAGGCGGTAGCGTCTGGCCAGCTTGTGACCGCTGTGCAGTTCGGGAGGCGAGGCCTTCTTTCCGGAGGGTTCGGTCGTGCCGCTCCCCCGTGTCTCGTCGCTGTCCGTGTCCCGCTTCCGGTTCTGGGCCACCCCGTCGGACGTGGACTGGTCCGCCTTGGCGGTCAGCGACTTCTCGCCGCTGTTGTCTGCCACGTCGACGGCAGCCGTACTCCGTTCCGCCACCGTCGCTCCTGCCTCCCCATCCATCGCGCGCTGTCCGACGCCGAAACCAATTGTGCCCACAGTCCTCCGCTATGCACGACACACGGCTGCGGAGGATGGTTGTGCGCCTACCCCCGTCTCAACGTCCCAGGCGCCCGCGGACCATGCCCACGAGCGAGTTGACTTCCTCGATGCGCATCCGGCGGGCGGCGACGAAGAAGAGGCCGAACAGCAGGGCCCCGCCGGCCAGCAGCGCGGCGATCGATCCCAGGACCCCCTGGCCCAGGCTCTGGCTGACGCCGTAGCAGGCCGCGCCGCTGACCAGCGTCGCCGGCACCGAGGCGATGCACAGCCGGGCGTAGGTCCGCACCACGCGTGAGCCGTCGAGGTCGCCGCCCAGCCGCTTGCGCAGCCGCCGCCAGGCGACACCGACGCCGATCGCATACGCGAGACCGTAGACGGCGGCCATGCCGACGACGGCCCAGCGGGCCGGGAGCAGGACGTAGCACAGGGCCGAGGCAGCCGCGTTGACCCCGGCCACGATGACCGTGTTGTAGAAGGGGGTGCGGGTGTCCTCGTAGGCGTAGAAGGCGCGCAGGACGACGTACTGCACGGAGTAGGGGATCAGACCGAGGCCGAAGGCCATCAGCATGTAGCCCATGTTGGTGGCGGCCTCGGTGCCCGAGGAGCCGAACATCAGCGTGCACATCGGGATGCCGAGCGCGACGAAGCCGAAGGCGATGGGCACGATGGCGACGGCGGTGGTCCGCAGGCCCTGGGAGATGTCGTCACGGACGGCGCCGCTGTCGTCGTCGGCGGCCGAACGGGAGATCCGCGGCAGCAGGGCGGCCATCAGGGACACGGTGATGATGGCCTGGGGCAGGCCCCAGATCAGCTGGGCGTTGGCATACGCGGAGAAGCCGGTGCCGTTGACGCCGGACTCCTTGACCGAGGCGGTGGCCAGCTGGGAGACGACGAGCGCGCCCGCCTGGTTGGCCAGGACGAACAGGATGGTCCACTTGGCGAGTGTCGCGGCCTTGCCGAGACCGTGGCCCCGCCAGTCGAAACGCAGCCGCAGCCGGTACCCGGTCTCCTTCAGGTACGGGATCATCGCCAGGGCCTGGACGACCATCCCGAGCAGCACGCCGATGCCGAGCAGCCGCTGGCCCTCCGGCGGGATGTTCGTGGCCGTCATGCCGGAGTGGGAGGCGGAGCCGTACACCCAGATGAACGTGCCGAGCGTCACGATGATGACGATGTTGTTCAGGACCGGGGTCCACATCATCGCGCCGAATCGTCCACGGGCGTTGAGGATCTGCCCCATCACCACATGGATGCCCATGAAGAAGATCGAGGGCAGGAAGTAGCGGACGAAGGTGATGCCGACCTCGTTGGCCGCCGGGTCGCTGGCGACCGGGACGGACAGCATGCGGATCAGCAGGGGGGCGGCGAGCATCGCGAGGACGGTGAGCACCCCCAGCACCACCATGACCAGGGTCAGCAGGCGGTTGGCGTAGGCCTCGCCCCCGTCGTCGTCCTCCTTCATGGCGCGCACGAGCTGGGGCACGAAGACGGAGTTGAGCCCGCCGCCGACGGTCAGGATGTAGATCATCGTCGGCAGCTGGTAGGCGACCTGGAAGGTGTCGCCGAGAAGACCGATGCCGAGCGCCGAGACGATCAGTGCCGAGCGGATGAACCCGGTGAGACGGGAGACCATCGTGCCCGCGGCCATCACGGCACTCGACTTCAGCAGGCCGGAGGCCTTCCCGCCCTTCTTCGCCGGAGCGGGGGCCGGCTCGGCCTTGGGGGCAGCGGTCTCCTCGGCAGCCGGCGCGGAGACGTACGGGCCCGTCGTTCCCTGGCCGGCGGCCGGGGCGGGGCCGGTGACCGAAGGGGCTTCGCCCAGCGGGCGCCCGTCGGACTGCGGAGGGGCGTAGCCGTACGGTCCGGGGGCCGGGTGGCCGTAGCCGCTCTGGCGTGTGTCCTGGTAGCCGCCCTGCTGCTGGTCCTGGAAGAGATGGGCGAAGGCGTCCGGCTCATGACGGTTCCCGCCGATGGGGCCGGCCGGACGGTCCGCACCGGCGAACTGCGCGGTGCGCGGATCCTCGCCGTGCGGCGGATACGGGGCGGCGCCCGACGGGCCCGGCGGGGGAGTCTGCGCCCACACACGCGGATCGGGGGCGTGCGGTGCCTGCGGGGGCTGCCCGTGGGGCGGCTGCTGAGGACCGTGGGCACCGGACGGCGCGGGCGACGGCGAGGGGTGCGCGGCACGGTCGTACGGTCTTTCGCCGCCCATGCCCTGGGCGGCGAGGTTCTGGGCCCGGTGGGGATCCGTGCCGTGGGCGCCCTCGCGGTACGGGTTCGCGGGCGGCGGCACCTGACCGTGCGGGGGAGGCGGGGCGCCGGGGTCGCCCGAGCCGCCCACGGCCTGGCCGCGGTCACCGTCGTACGGCGCGTTCATGGATTACCCCACCTCATCGTCCCGGGCCCTCCGGGCCACCACATGCTCAACGGTCCACTTTCTCACCCGTGCCGGACTGGGCGGCGCTTTCCGCCGCGGTGTCCGGTGTCGGGTCACTCGGCTGCTCTGGGGCGTCGTCCTCCGGCGCGTCCGTGCTCCCGCCGGTCCCGTCGGCGCCGCTCTCGCCACTGTCCGCGTCCGTGCTCCCGGGGGCCTCGAGGTCCCCGGCTGCCTTGGCGGCCTCGGCGTTCTCGGCTCCCTCGGCCGCCGCGGCGCCCTGCGCGGCCTCCCGGGCCGCCGCCCGCTTGCGCTGGGTGTACATGCGGAAGCCGGCGAGGACGAGCAGCAGGACACCGCCGCCGATGACCAGCATCACCGTGGCGGTGATCTCGGTGACCTTCACGTCGAAGGTGACGGGGGCACCGTACTCCCGGCCGTCTTGCGTGTAGAGCTGGGCGACCACGGTCACCGGCCCGTTGGCATTGGCCGATGTGGTGAACTTCACGGACTGGCTGTGTCCGCCGGAGACCTCGACGGGCTGTTCCGCGTAGGCCCTGCCGCCGATCTTGAGACGGGTGGGATTGGTCGAGGTGAGCCGCAGCACCAGGTGGTCGACGCCCTGCACCAGGTTGTTCTGCACGGTCACCGGGATGGTGGCGCTGCGGCCGGAGAGCTTCGTCTCCGACTTGTCGATCAGCTTGACCTGCTCGGAGAGATCGTCGAGGTATCCCTCCACGTCGTTTCGGAAGTGCTCCGCCTCGTCGGCCCGGCCCCGCCAGGTCGTGGACATCTCCCGGTTCAGGGCGCGTCCGAAGGGAGTGACGACCCGGGACTCGTCGGTCAGGATGACCTTGAAGTTGTCGACCTTGTTCTGGGTCCGGGCGATCGCCGCGAAGGCGGAGCGGCCCAGCTCCTTCTTGCGCAGCGAGGACGGGTAGGAGGCGGCCGACGGGACCTTCGTGGTGGCGCGGGGGTCCGGCGCGGCCTTGGCGGCCGCGGACAGGTCCTGCGACTGGGACCAGGTGCTCTGCTGGAGAGCCGTCAGCGCCTGCGCCATGGCCTGGGCCTGGTGGGCGGTCGGCATGCGCTGCGGGGCCACGACGATGCTGCGCTGCTTGGTCGTCTGCCCGTGGATCCCCAGGCTCTGGGCGAGGAACCGCTGCACGGCGAGCGTGGTGCTGCCGGCCCGCGACATGTCGCCCTCGAAGGCCGTCGACAGCCGCTCGTCCGCGACGACCGCCGTGACGCCGCCGCCGATGGGGCGGGCCGCGGACGGCGTGTAGGCCATGCCGTCGGCCTCCCGCATGCTGTCACTGCGCGCGATGATCTTGTCGGCGCCGGCGGAGGTGGCGACCTTGACGATCGAGGGGTCCACGGCGCCGTCGACGGGCCAGGCGAAGTCCGTGTTCGGTTGCACATGGAGCACCGTCTCCACCGTGCTGGCGGCGACATCGGTGGCGTCCTTGAGCTGGCTGAGCGAGCCGGTCACGCTCGTGCCGCCATGGGCGAGGGACGCCAGATCGGGGTCGGCGAAGGGCAGCGCCACGACCTCCTTGCCCGCCACCGCCTGCTGCAGCGTGGCGAGCCACTGCTTGGCGACCGCCTGATGGGTGCCCGGGACGGTGGTGCCGTTGTCGGTCCGGACACGGTAGGTGCGGGTCATGGCGTCCACGGACGCCAGCAGGTCGGGATCGACGACCCAGGTGACGTCGAGGTCCTTGCCCAGCGACAGCATCCGCTCCAGACGGCCGCCGGGAGCGATGTCCTTGGCCAGGTCGTCGTTGAGGAAGACCGGTGTCTGCTGGGCACCGGGTCCTGTCTCGGCGGTCATGTGGACATCGGAGACGAGCGGCCACAGATAGGTCGTCTTCGTCTTCTTGTCCGCATCGTCCGGCTGCCACGGCAGGAAGGTGTGCTCGATGCCCAGGACCTGCTTCCAGGGCCGTGCGGAGGTCCGGCCGGACAGCGAGACGGAGAGCTGATAGACCCCGTCCCCGCCCAGCTTCAGCTTGTTCACCGGCACGGAGAGGGTGAAGGGCTGGGCGATGCCCGGGGCGAGTTCGGCGAACTTCTGGACGTACTTGCCGCCGATCTCGGAGCCGTCGGCACCCGGATCGAACGTGGTGCGCCGGGCCACGGCGTCGATCGCCGAGCGGGTGTCCAGTTCCGGACCCACGCGCAGGCCCACATGGGCGTCGGTGATCGTCTGTCTGCCGTTGTTCGTCACGGTGCCCGAGACGGTCAGCGTGTCCCCCTTCGAGGGCACGCTGGGACTGAGGGAGTCCAGGGAGACGGAGACCGTGCGCGAACCCGGCGCGGCCTGGAAGGAGTCCCGGGGGGCGGCATGTGCGGCCGTCGTGACGGGCAGCTGGAGCAGTCCGGCCAGCAGAGGCACCCCGGCGAGCAATACCCCGGCCCGTCGCAGCAGGCGGCGGGCAGGTGAGGGACTGATTCCCTGGAAGTCTGCCGCCTCGGCCACGCGCTCGCCCGTCCTCGTCGTCAGTGGTCGTCGGAATGTGCGTCCAGGCATGGTAACGATGCGCGCCGAGGGGAAGTGCCGCGGAGGCACCCCGACGATCATGGAGCGTCGACGGCTGTCCTGGATATGCGGGTATCCGGGGATGCCGTTCGTTACGTCACAAGGGCTCGTCTTGGGCGGGTAACAAGAGGTCTGTCGCCGCGCTCCGGGAGATGCCGTCCCCACGCGCCCGCGGATGTCCCCCGGGAGTCCCGGGAGCCCGGGGAAAACAATGACGGCGCGGTCGGCCGCCCAGGCCACGTACCCTTTTCTGTTGTGCCGAACGCCAACGAAGACACTTCCTCCGCTCTGAACCAGGTGCAGCAGCGCGCGGTGAGCGAGCTGCTGCGGGTGGCCCCCGTCGTCGACGATCTCGCGCGCCGCTTCCAGCAAGCCGGGTTCTCCCTCGCCCTGGTCGGCGGCTCGGTCCGGGACGCGCTGCTCGGCCGGCTCGGCAACGACCTGGACTTCACCACCGACGCCCGTCCCGAGGACGTACTGAAGATCATGCGGCCGTGGGCCGACGCCGTATGGGACGTCGGGATCGCCTTCGGCACGGTCGGGGCGCAGAAGCAGGTCCGTGTCGAGGACACCGAGCGGTGCTTCC
>k87-792960_pt1 | contig 15776 bp, 30 predicted proteins | sample MGYA00084031_6733416 | MGnify analysis MGYA00084031
CCCCATTGCGATGGAGGAGGGCCTTCGCTTCGCCATCCGTGAAGGCGGCCGCACCGTCGGCGCCGGCGTCGTCACCAAGGTGATCGCGTAACGCGTCTTCACTGGGAGCAAGGAGGGCGTGCCGCTCCGGCAGCTTGGATGTTTCGACGGGAGCGGCACGCTTCATGTTCGAAATTACAGCGCTCCGGTGAGCGGCACAAGCACTCCCGGAAGCGGACGAGAGGAGGCTTTACCGCAATGGCAAGCGCCACGAGGCAGAAGATTCGCATCCGCTTAAAGGCGTTCGATCACCAAATCCTCGACAACTCGTCGGAGCGTATTGTCGAGACAGCGCGGCGCACGGGAGCGTCGGTCTCTGGTCCGATTCCCCTGCCGACGGAGCGCAATGTCTTCACTGTGCTGCGCTCGCCCCACGTCCATAAGGATTCGCGGGAGCAGTTTGAGATGAGGACGCACAAGCGGTTGATCGACATCTTGGACCCGACGCCAAAGACTGTCGACGCTTTGATGCGCCTCGACCTGCCGGCGGGTGTCGACATCGAGATCAAGTTGTAGTGCCTCCGCCACCGGGGCGGGTGCACCTGTGCGAAGGGATGATGGAGTGTGCCTAAGGGTCTTTTCGGCACGAAGGTCGGCATGACGCAGATTTTTGACGAGGCGGGCAACTTGGTCCCCGTCACCGTGGTGCAGGTGGGGCCGTGCCACGTCGTGCAAAAGAAGACGGTAGAGCGAGACGGTTACGAGGCCGTGCAGATCGGCATCGGCTTGCAAAAGGAGAAGGCGCTGAACAAGCCCTTGCGGGGCCACTACGCCAAGGCGAAGGTTCAGCCGCACCGTTACTTGCGCGAGCTGCGGACGGAGGATGCCGAGGAGCTGCGGGCGCTCGAGGTGGGGAGCGAGCTTCGAGCCGACCTTTTTTCGCCGGGTGAGTATGTCGACGTCTCCGGCACCACCAAAGGAAAAGGTTTCGCCGGCGTGCTGAAGCGGTGGAACTTCAGGCGGGGGCCGATGGCGCACGGTTCGATGTATCATCGCCGGGTTGGCTCCCTGGGTGCTACCGGGCCTCAGCGCGTCTTCAAGGGGCGGAAGATGCCCGGACGCATGGGTGGCGAGCGGCGGACCGTACAAGGGCTACAGATTGTGAAGGTCGACGCGGAACGAAACCTGCTTTTGATCCGAGGTTCCGTTCCGGGGCCGAAGGGCGCCCTTTTGGAGATCCGCAAGACGGTGAAGCACAAAGGGTAGGGCTGGCACCGTGAGCGCGGCGCCCTTTGCGAGAGGAGCGTAGGAACGTGCCAAAAGTTGCGGTCTACAACATTGAAGGCGAACAAGTCGGCGACCTCGATCTGAAGGATGAGGTCTTCGGCGTTGAAGTGAACGAGGCGCTGATGCACCAGGCGGTCGTGCGTTACCTGGCCAATCAGCGGCAGGGTACCGTCTCTACCAAGACGCGGGGCGAGGTCTCCGGCGGAGGCCGCAAGCCCTGGCGCCAAAAGGGGACGGGGCGTGCCCGTCACGGCAGCACGCGCTCGCCGATTTGGGTGGGTGGTGGCACGGTCTTTGGGCCCAAACCGCGCGATTACCGGCAGGCCATGCCCAAGAAGGCGCGGCGGGCGGCGCTGCGTTCGGCCCTTTCCGGAAAGGTGCGGGAAGGGAGCTTTATCGTGGTCGATTCCCTGCAGCTGGAGGTTCCCCGCACCAAAGAGATGGCGCGGATCCTGAAGAATCTTTCGGCCGCCGGTGAGAGGGCCTTGATCGTCACGGTTGACGGCGACCGGAACGTGGTGCTGTCGGCGCGCAACCTCCCCGGCGTGTCGTCGAGCCGGGCGCGCGACTTGAATGTGTACGACGTGCTTGATCACAGCAAGATGATTGTGACCAAGGACGCCGTGGCACAGATCGAGGAGGTGCTCGGCTGATGCACGTGCGCGACATTGTGATTCGCCCGCTGGTGACGGAGCACAGTACCCAACTGATGGAGCAGAACAAGTACACCTTTGAAGTCGACGTGAGGGCGACGAAAAGTCAAGTGAAGCGGGCGATCGAGGAGATCTTCAACGTGCGGGTCGTCAGCGTGAATACGGCCAGAATTCCGGGGAAGGTGAAGCGCCTCGGGCGGTTCGAGGGGCGGCGTCCCGAGCGGAAGAAGGCCATCGTGAAGCTGGCTCCCGGCGACAGCATTGAGATCTTTGAAGGGCTGTAAGAGCGGAAGCTTGGACGATCCCGGCTCAAACTTGGGAGCCGGAGGGAGTGTGTGAGAGTATGGCGATTAAGTCTTACAAGCCGACGACGCCCGGGCGGCGCGGGATGTCGGTGAGCGCGTTCACCGAGATTACAGCGAAGAAGCCCGAAAAGTCCCTGTTGGCGCCGCTCAAATCGACGGGCGGCCGCAACAACCAGGGACGGATGACGGCCCGTCACCGGGGCGGCGGCCACAAGCGCCGCTACCGGATCATTGATTTTCGGCGCAACAAGGACGGGGTTCCGGCGACCGTCGCTTCGATCGAGTACGATCCCAACCGCTCGGCGCGCATTGCGCTGCTGCACTACGCGGACGGCGAAAAGCGCTACATCCTGGCGCCGCTGGGACTGTCGGTGGGGGACAAAGTGGAATCGGGACCGGACGCCGACATCAAGGTGGGCAATGCGCTGCCGCTGCGGAACATTCCGGTGGGAACCGTGGTTCACAACGTGGAGATGCAGCCGGGCAAGGGCGGGCAGCTGGCTCGCTCCGCCGGCGCTGGAGCCCAGTTGATGGCGAAGGAAGGAAACTGGGCGACGCTGCGGCTTCCGTCGGGCGAGTTTCGGATGGTGCACATCGACTGCCGCGCGACCGTGGGTCAGGTGGGCAACGTCGACCACGAGAACATCGTGCTGGGCAAAGCGGGACGGAGTCGTTATCTAGGCCGGCGCCCCCACACGCGAGGCGTCGTCAAGAACCCGGTCGACCACCCCCATGGGGGCGGCGAGGGGAAGTCCCCCATCGGCATGCCCAGCCCGGTGACACCGTGGGGCAAGCCGACGCTGGGCTACCGGACGCGGCGCAAGAAGAAGTCGGATGCGCTGATCGTCCGTCGCCGCAAGCGGTAACGGCGGCGGCTTGTGGGCTCCGGCCAGCTGCAGGTTTTTACCGGAGGTGTGGATAGATGGGGCGATCGAGCAAGAAGGGGCCGTATGTGCACCCGAGTTTGATCAAGAAGATCCGCAAGATGAATGAGACCGGGGAGAAGCGCGTCATCAAGACGTGGTCGAGAGCGTCGACGATCTTCCCGGAGATGGTGGGCCACACCATTGCGGTCCACGATGGCCGCAAGCACGTCCCCATTTATGTGACGGAGGACATGGTGGGGCACAAGTTGGGCGAATTTGCTCCGACGCGCACGTTTAGGGGTCACGCAGGTTCAGAACGTGCGTCGTCGGTGCGGTAAGGAGGCCCGGGACGAAGATGGAAGCGAAGGCCGTCGCACGGTATGTGCGCATTTCGCCGTACAAGGCTCGCCAGGTGGTCGATCTAATTCGAGGAAAGAGCGTGAACGAGGCTTTGGCAATCCTCCAGCTGACGCCGAAACGAGCCTCGCGCGTGGTCGCGAAAGTTGTGCGCTCCGCCGCGGCGAACGCTGAGCACAACTACGAGATGAATCCCGACGAGCTGGTGGTGGCCCGGGCCTACGTAGACGAGGGGCCGATGCTCAAGCGTGTGATTCCCAGGGCGCGGGGCATGGCGGACCGGATTCGCCGGCGCACCAGTCACATCACGGTCGTGCTGGCGGAGCGGTAAGCGGCGTTAGAAAGGGGGATTTGCGTTGGGCCAAAAGGTACACCCGAAAGGACTGCGGCTGGGGATCATCAAGGACTGGGACGCCCGCTGGTACGCGAATCGGAAGGAATATGCGGAGCTGCTGCACGAGGACTTGATGATCCGCAGGCGCATCAAGGAGCGCTTTTACACCGCGGGGATCTCGAAGATCGAGATCGAGCGGGCCGCAAACCGGGCGAAGATCACGATTCACACGGCGCGGCCCGGGATGGTGATCGGCAAAGGCGGTCAAGAGGTGGACCGTCTCCGGCGCGAACTGGAAGAGATCAGCGGGAAGCAGCTGCAGGTGAACATCGTCGAGGTGAAGCGTCCGGAGCTGGACGCCCAGCTGGTGGCGGAGAACATCGCGTTTCAGCTGGAGCGGCGCGTCTCGTTCCGTCGGGCGATGCGGCAGGCGGTAGCGCGGGCGATGCGCCTGGGCGCGCAAGGGATTAAGATTCGCGTCTCCGGGCGTTTGAACGGCGCCGAGATTGCCCGCACGGAGTGGACGCCGGAGGGCTCGGTGCCGCTGCACACGCTGCGGGCGGATATTGACTACGGTTTCGCCGAGGCGAGGACGACCTACGGCCAAATTGGCGTGAAGGTTTGGATCTACAAAGGCGAAGTGTTGCCCGAGCGCGCTCGCCAAGTGCAAGAGTCGTAAGGGGGCGAAGCTGCGATGTTGATGCCGAAGCGAACGAAGTACCGGAAGGTGCACCGGGGCCGGCGCAAGGGCGTGGCCGTGCGGGGTTCGACCCTCACCTTCGGCGATTACGGCCTGCAGGCGATGGAGCCGGGCTGGGTGACGAGCACCCAGATCGAGGCGGCTCGCGTGGCGATGACGCGCTACATTCGCCGCGGCGGGAAGGTCTGGATCAAGATCTTTCCCGACAAGCCGGTGACGAAGAAGCCTGCAGAGACGCGCATGGGCAAGGGGAAGGGCTCCCCCGAGTTTTGGGTGGCTGTCGTCAAGCCGGGTCGGGTCTGTTTTGAGCTTTCGGGCGTCGCGCCGGACGTCGCTCGGGAAGCGATGCGGCGCGCGGCGCATAAGCTGCCGATTCGCACCCGCTTCGTGGTGCGCGAAGAAGTGTCAGGTGGTGAGAGTTGATGAAGGCCGAAGAGATCCGCGACCTGACGGACGAAGAGCTCAGCCGCAAGCTGGACGACCTGAAGGAGGAGCTTTTTAACCTCCGGTTTCAGATGGCCACCGGCCAACTGGACAACCCGATGCGCATGAAGCACGTGAGGAAGGATATCGCCCGGGTGAAGACCGTGATGCGGGAGCGGGAGTTGAAGCTCCGCCGGGCGTAAGCGGCGAGAAGGGGGGCGGCGCCTCGAGCCGGGCGGCGAGTGCCTCCCAAGCGAGAAGGAGGGGATAACATGGCGGCGGGTGCTGCGCGGGGCCAGCGCAAGGTGCGCGAAGGGATCGTGGTCTCCGACAAGATGGATAAAACATGCGTCGTGGCCGTGGAGACCTTGGTGCGACATCCCTTGTACGGCCGGACGATGAGGCGGACTGTTCGCCTTAAAGCCCACGATGAAAAGAACGAGTGCAAAGTGGGCGATCGAGTGCGGGTAATGGAGACGCGTCCGCTCTCAAAAGAGAAGCGTTGGCGGGTCGTCGAGATCGTGAACAAGGCCCGTTGACGTGGGGGAAGGAGGCGGAGCTGAGCCATGATCCAGCAAGAGAGCATCCTCAATGTGGCTGACAACTCGGGTGCCAAACAGCTTTTGTGCATCCGTGTGCTGGGCGGTTCGAAGCGGCGGTACGCGGGCGTCGGAGATATCATCGTCGCTTCTGTTAAAGAGGCGACGCCCGGCGGCGTGGTAAAGAAGGGCGACGTCGTGAAGGCCGTGGTAGTGCGCACCAAGAAGCGTGTGCGCCGGCCGGACGGATCGTACATCTCCTTCGGAGAGAACGCCGCGGTCGTGATCAACGACCAGAGGCATCCGAGGGGCACGCGTATCTTCGGGCCTGTCGCCCGCGAGCTGCGGGAGAAAGATTTTATGCGGATTATCTCACTCGCGCCCGAAGTGTTGTAGCCGGGCTGCGACGGTGGAGGCGTCTTTGGATGGCACTGAAGGTACACGTGAAGAAGAACGATACCGTCCATATCCTGAGCGGCGAAGACGCCGGGAAGACGGGCAAGGTGCTCGAAGTGCGCCCGAAAGAGGGCCGGGTGATCGTCGAAGGGGTTAACATTGTGAAAAAGCACGTTCGGCCCACCCGGCAAAACCCGCAGGGCGGCGTCATTGAGCAGCCGGCTCCCATCAGCGCCTCGAAGGTGATGCTCGTCTGCCCCAGCTGCAACACCCCGACGCGCGTGGCTCGGCGGCGGTCAGAAGGCGGCGGTGTGACGCGCGTCTGCAAGCGGTGCGGGAAGAGCATCGACTGAGCGGACCGGGCGGAGAAGGAGGATGGGCATGTCAGACCTACGGGAACGTTACCGTAACGAAGTTGTGCCGGCGCTCAAAGAGCGGTTTGGGTACAAGAGCGTGATGCAGGTGCCCCGCATTGAGAAGATCGTGATCAACATGGGCGTGGGCGAGGCGGTTCAGGACGCGAAGGCCCTGGAGGCCGCCATGAGGGATCTCGCGGCGATCACGGGTCAAAAGCCTGCCGTCACCCGGGCAAAGAAGTCGATCGCGAACTTCAAGCTGCGGGCGGGGATGCCGATCGGCTGCCGGGTGACGCTGCGAGGGCAGCGGATGTACGACTTTTTGGGGAAGCTCATCCACATCGCCCTGCCGCGTATCCGGGATTTTCGCGGCGTTTCCCCCCGTTCCTTCGACGGGCGCGGCAACTACACTTTGGGCCTGCGGGAGCAGCTGATCTTTCCGGAAGTTGACTACGACACGATCGACAAGGTGCGGGGTATGGACGTGACGATTGTCACGACCGCGAAGACCGACGAGGAAGCCTTGGAACTGCTCAAAGCGCTGGGTATGCCGTTTAGAGCGGCCTGAGGGCGCCGACGGCGAGGACGACGCGCCGTTGGGGAACGTGCGCAGCGGATCCCCAAGGGCCAAATCAGACAGGGGTGATCGTGTGGCAAAGAAATCGATGATTGCTAAGGCAAAGCGCGTGCCCAAGTACTCGACCCGGGCGGTGAACCGGTGCCGGGTGTGTGGGCGGCCTCGGGGCTACATGCGGCAGTTCGAACTGTGCCGCATTTGCTTCCGGGTGTTGGCGCATCGGGGAGAGCTCCCGGGCGTGACGAAGGCGAGTTGGTAGCTCAGCCCGTCCACCTCGGTCTTCAGTTTGGGAGTTTCGCGCGTTGCTGTGGGAGCAGGAAGGGGTTGAAGCGAGTTGTCCATGAGTGACCCGATTGCGGATATGCTGACGCGAATCCGCAATGCGTCGTCCGTCTTCCATGAGACCGTCGACGTTCCCGCGTCGAAGCTGAAGAAGGAAGTGGCGCGGATCCTCAAGGAAGAGGGGTACATCCGGGACTACAAGGTGATGGACGACGGCAAGCAGGGTATGATCCGCATCTACCTGAAGTACGCTCCGCCCAAGCGCCAGGTGATTACAGGGATTAAGCGGATCAGCAAGCCTGGCCTCAGAGTGTACGTGAAGCGGGATTCGATCCCGAAAGTTTTGGGGGGCCTGGGCATCGCGATCTTGTCGACGTCCCGCGGCGTGATGAGCGATCGTGAAGCGCGCCGGGCCAATGTGGGTGGAGAGGTTATTTGCTACGTTTGGTAAGCGACGATGTGAAAGGAGGGGCCGCCGATGTCACGTATCGGCAAGCTGCCCATCCCGATTCCCAGCGGTGTCGAGGTGTCCGTCACCGATAACACAGTGCGGGTCAAGGGGCCCAAGGGCGAACTGACGAAGAGATTGCACCCCGACATGATCATCGCGGCGGAGAACGGCCATGTCGTCGTGTCGCGGCCCAGCGACAGCAAGTTGCACCGCTCGCTCCATGGGCTCACTCGGACGCTCATCGCCAACATGATCGAGGGCGTTACCAAAGGGTTCGAGAAGGGACTGGAGATCCGGGGCGTCGGTTACCGCGCGTCGAAGCAGGGGAACAAGCTGGTTTTGAGCGTTGGCTACTCCCACCCCGTGGAGATTGAGGCGCCCGACGGCATCGAGTTTGATGTGCCGGCACCGACGCGCATCAACGTCCGGGGGATCGACAAAGAGCTGGTGGGCGCGACGGCGGCCAAAGTGCGGGCCGTGCGCGAGCCCGAGCCGTACTTGGGCAAGGGGATCGCCTACGTGGGCGAGCGGATCCGCCGGAAAGCCGGCAAGGCCGGAAAAGTGGGTTAAGCGAGGGGTAACGGACGATGGCAAGGATGACCAGAAGAGAGGGAAGGAAGCGGCGTCACCTGAGGGTGCGAAAGCGCGTCTTCGGCACCCCGGAGCGGCCGCGGCTTGTCGTATACCGCAGCCTGAAGCACATCTATGCTCAGGTGATCGACGACGTCAAGGGCCACACCCTTGTCTCCGCTTCAACGCTCGAGCCCGAGCTGCGGGGCAAGCTCCCTTCGACCGGCAACCGGGAGGCGGCTCGGGAGGTCGGCAGGCTCGTGGGCGCGCGGGCGAAGGCTGCCGGCATCGAGCGCGTCGTCTTCGACCGGGGCGGGAATCTGTACCACGGTCGTGTGGCGGCTTTGGCCGAGGGCGCCCGCGAGAGCGGTCTCGACTTTTAAGGGGTGACATCAGCGAAGCTTATGATCAAGCGAGAGAGAATCAACCCGGATGAACTCGGTGAACTGCAGGAGAAGGTCGTCAACATCAATCCGGTCTCTAAGACCGTAAAGGGCGGCCGCAACCGCTCGTTCACGGCGCTGGTGGTCGTCGGGGACGGCCAGGGACACGTCGGCGCTGGCAAAGGGAAGGCCAAAGAGGTGTCCGACGCAATCCGCAAGGGCGTCGAGGACGCGAAGAAGAACATGCTGCGCGTGCCGATTGTGGGAACGACGATCCCCCACGAGGTGAAGGTGAGGTTTTGCGGAGCCCAAGTGCTCCTGAAGCCGGCTTCAGAGGGTACCGGAGTGATCGCCGGCGGTCCCGTACGTGCCGTGCTGGAGGCGGCAGGAATCCGGGACATTCTCACCAAGTCGCTGGGATCGTCGAATCCGATTAACGTCGTGCGGGCGACGATGAAAGCCCTCAGTCAGCTGCGCACGGCGGAAGAAGTGGCCCGGCTGCGGGGCAAGAAGGTGGAAGAGATCGCCGGTTGATCCGCCGCAGCGCAGCGCTGGAGGAGGGGTGCGAGCGATGGGACAGATCAAGGTGACGTGGAAACGTAGCGCGATCGGATTCTCCCGGGATCAAAAGGAGACGTTGCGGGCTCTGGGGTTGCGTCGGCTTGGGCACCAGGTGATCAAGGAGGATACGCCGAGCATCCGCGGCATGGTATACAAAGTTCGCCATCTGGTCGAGGTTGAGCCGGCGTAACGAGACCTGGACGCGATCTACGAGTTTGGGGGTATACGAGTCATGAGACTCCACGAATTGAAGCCGGCTCCAGGAAGTCGGCGGGAAAGGCGGCGCGTGGGGCGCGGCATCGGCTCGGGCCTGGGCAAGACCTCAGGGCGCGGGCAAAAGGGTCAGGGCGCCCGTTCAGGCGGAACGAAGGGAGCGGCCTTCGAAGGCGGTCAAATGCCGCTGCACCGGCGGCTTCCCAAGCGGGGTTTCAACAACCGGGCGCACCGCACCGAGTATGCGGCGGTGAATGTTTCGGCGCTCAATCGCTTCGCCAGCGGGGAGACGGTCACACCCGAACTTCTGCTCGAGAGCGGCGTCCTGTCGAAGTTGAAGGACGGGGTGAAGATCCTAGGCGACGGGGAGCTCAACGTGGCTCTTACCGTCAGGGCGCACCGCTTCTCGAAGGGGGCGGTCGAGAAGATCGAGGCGGCCGGTGGAAAGGCAGAGGTGATCTAGGGTGTTGGACGTCCTTCGCAACGCCCTGCGCATCAGTGACCTGCGCCGCAAGATCTTGTATACGGCGGCTCTCCTCATTGTCTTTCGCATCGGTTCGTTCGTGCCGGTCCCCGGGGTCGACGCGGCGGCGCTCTCGGAGAGCCTGGGGATTGGCAGCGGGAACATCTTCGGCTTCTTGAACATGTTCACCGGTGGGGCGCTGGGCCGTTTCACCATCTTTGCGATGGGCGTCAACCCCTACATCACCGCGTCGATCATCCTGCAGCTCCTGACGGTCGTCATCCCCAAACTGGAGGAGCTGGCCAAAGAGGGGATCGAAGGGCGGAAGAAGCTCCAGCAGTACACCCGTTACGGCACGGTCCTCCTCGGTCTGATCCAGGGCTACGCGATCACGATGTTGGCCCGCAGCAGCGGCGTGCTGGTCGATCCCAGTTTCTTCGTCCTCACGTTGATTGTCCTCACCCTGACGGCGGGGACGAGCTTTTTGATGTGGCTGGGCGAAAAGATCACTGAGCACGGGATCGGCAACGGCATCTCGCTGATCATCTTCGCCGGGATTGTGGCCGAGTTGCCCGTCTCCTTCGTCCAGGCGATCCAAAGCGTCGGGCAAGGCGGCATCAGCATCTTCAGCCTACTGCTGCTCCTGGTGTTGGGTGTGCTGATCATCGCCGCGGTGGTGATGGTGCAAGAGGGGCAGCGGCGGATTCCGGTGCAGTATGCGAAGCGGATGGTGGGGCGCCGGATGTACGGCGGGCAGTCGACGCACATTCCGCTGCGGATCAACAGCGCCGGCGTCATCCCCGTCATCTTCGCTTCGTCGATCCTGACCTTTCCGCTGACGCTGGCGCAGTTCATCCCGGCGATCACGCCCTTCGTCGACCGCTGGTTCGGGATCGGGACGTTCGCCTACAACGTGATGTACGCGATCCTGGTCATCTTTTTCACGTACTTTTACACCGCGGTCACGTTCAATCCCGTTGAAGTCGCGAACAACATGCGCAAGCACGGGGGCTTCATTCCCGGACTGCGCCCGGGACGTCCGACTTCGGAGTACCTCGATCGCATCTTGACCCGGATCACGCTTGCGGGCGCCATCTTCCTCGCCTTTATCGCTGTCCTGCCCTATATTATGGCCGGGCTGACTCGGATTCCGCTCACCTTCGTCTTCTTCGGCGGCACGAGCCTCCTGATCATGGTGGGCGTGGCGCTGGACACGATGAAGCAGATTGAGGCGCACCTGCTGATGCGTCACTATGAAGGGTTTATGAAGTAACCCATGTCAGCAGGAAGCTCAACACCTCTGGGGGATCGTAAGCGAATGCGGCTGGTTCTGCTGGGTCTGCCCGGTGCAGGAAAGGGAACGCAAGGCGAACTGTTGGCGCAGCACCTTGGGGTGCCGCACATCTCGACCGGGGGGATCTTCCGCAGGGAGATCGATTCCGGCTCGTTGCTGGGCAGGCAAGCGAAGGCGTACATCGATCGCGGGGAGCTGGTTCCCGACGAGCTTTCGATCGCCATCGTGATGCAACGGCTGCGGGCCTTGGATTGCGCGTACGGGTTCATCCTGGACGGGTTTCCTCGCAACGTGCCGCAGGCGGAGGCGCTCGACCGGGCCCTTGCGAAGCTGGGGCTGGCGTTGGACGCCGCCGTGAACATCCGCATCTCGGAGCAGGAGGCGATCCGCCGCATCGCCGATCGCCTCGTTTGCCAGCAGTGCGGCGCCACGTACAGCCGGCAATGGAAGGAGATCGTGCAGTCGGGGGCCTGCCCCGACTGCGGCGGCCCTCTGGTGCAGCGGGCGGACGATACGGAAGAGACGGCGAGGAACAGGCTGCGCGTCTACCTGGAGCAGACCCATCCCGTGGTGGATTACTACCGCGAGCGGGGCATTTTGGTGACCGTCGACGGCGAGCGCGCAGTGAAAGACGTGTTCGCGGCAATTTTGAGCGCCTTGGCCGGCGACGGGGCCGAACGGAGAACCAGCGGGGTTGGACCATGATTATCTTGAAATCGAAGGCTGAGATCGAAGCAATGCGGCGTGCCGGCCAGGTGGTTGCCCGGGCGCACCAGGAGCTGCGGCACTTGATTCGCCCCGGCGTCACCACTCAAGAGCTGGACGAATTCGTCGCCGAGTTCCTGGCCTCGCAGGGAGCGGAGGCGTCGTTTAAGGGGTATCAAGGGTTCCCCGCGAGCATCTGCGCCTCCGTCAACGAAGTGGTGGTGCACGGGATTCCCGGGCCTCGCCGTTTGCGGGAAGGCGATATCATTAGTATTGATATCGGTGCCATCGTCGACGGCTACCACGGCGACGCGGCGTGGACCTATCCGGTGGGCGAGGTGAGCCAGGAGGCGCGGCGGCTGATGGAAGTGGGAGAACGGGCGCTGTGGGCGGCCATCGAAAAGGTGCGCCCGGGGGCTCGCCTCTCCGACATCTCCCACGCCGTGCAGACGGTGGTGGAGGCCGCCGGGTTCTCCGTCGTTCGCGATTTCGTCGGGCACGGGATCGGCCGGTCCATGCACGAGGCGCCGCAAATTCCTAACTTCGGTCCACCCGGTCGAGGGCCCCGGCTGAAGCCGGGGATGACGCTGGCCATCGAGCCGATGGTGAATGCCGGCAGTTGGGAAGTGGAGATCTTAGCTGATCGATGGACGGCTGTCTCACGGGATCGCAGCCTCTCCGTCCACTTCGAACACACCGTGGCGGTGACGGAGGAGGGGGCGGATGTTCTCACGCTGCTGCCGTGAGGGGTACAGCGCAAGGAGGTGCGGCGACCACTGGTCACCGTAAAACCAGGACACTGGGTGACGTCGACGGCGGGCCGGGACAAGGGCACCCATTACATCGTTCTCGCGGTGAGAGACGGCCGTTGGATCGACGTGGTGGACGGGCGGCGCCGGACCCTGGCCAATCCCAAGAAGAAGAGCATAAAGCACGTCTGGGTGCACGACGTCGTCGTCGACCATTTGGCGGCCCGGTTCGAGGCGGGCGAAAAGGTGAGCGACGAGGAGATACAAAGCGCATTAGCCCAACTGGTGCGTGAGGAAGAGGAGGTCGGGTGATCGCATGGCTAAGCAGGACGTGATCGAAGTCGAAGGGACTGTGATCGAGCCCTTGCCCAATGCGATGTTCCGGGTGGAACTGGACAACGGCCACAAGGTCCTGGCGCACATCTCTGGCAAGATGCGCATGCACTTCATCAGGATCTTGCCCGGCGACAAGGTCACCGTGGAGTTGTCCCCCTACGATCTTAGCCGCGGGCGGATCACGTACCGCAAGAAATAAGGCCGGCTTCCTCGGCTGGCCGGAAGGCGGCGCAGCCGGGAGGATCCGAAGGGAGTAGAGCAGCATGAAGGTTAGGCCTTCGGTAAAACGCATCTGTGAGAAATGCAAAGTGATACGCCGCCACGGCAAAGTGATGGTTATTTGCGAAAATCCGCGGCACAAGCAAGTTCAAGGATAAGGGAGGTGGCTCAGTTTGGCACGCATTGCCGGTGTTGACCTACCCCGCGACAAACGGATTGAAATTGCCCTGACGTATATCTACGGAATCGGGCGGCCAACGTCCCGGGAGATCTTGGCCAAAACCCAGGTGAATCCGGACACGCGGGTGCGAGATCTGACCGAAGACGAAGTGACCCGGCTGCGGGAAGTGATCGACCGGGAGTACCTGGTCGAGGGCGATCTGCGGCGCCAGGTCCAGCTCGACATCAAGCGCCTCATGGATATCGGCACGTACCGCGGCCTGCGGCATCGGCGGGGACTGCCCGTCCGGGGGCAGCGGACCCGCACCAACGCGCGGACGCGCAAGGGGCCGAGGCGGACGGTCGGCGGCCGCCGCAAGTGATCCGCTCGCGGCGTTTTTTGGCATAAATGGTTATGCATAGCACAACACTATGTTAGGTGGGAAACCTTAAGGAGGGCTAGCCTTTGGCCAGACCGACGAGGGGCGCACAGCGGCCCCGCCGGCGGGAACGAAAGAATGTGCCGAGCGGCATCGCGCACATTCGCTCGACTTTCAATAACACAATCGTTACAATCACTGACAAACAGGGAAATGTGATCTGCTGGTCGTCTGCGGGCAACCAGGGATTTAAAGGCTCTCGAAAGGGAACGCCTTATGCAGCCGGCATGGCAGCGGAGATGGCTGCGCGCACGGCGATGGAGCACGGCATGCGGGAGGTCGAGGTATATGTCAAAGGTCCCGGTGCAGGCCGTGAAGCGGCGATCCGTTCGCTGCAGGCCGCCGGCCTTGACATCAGCGTGATCAAAGACGTAACTCCGATCCCGCACAACGGTTGCAGACCGCCCAAACGGCGACGGGTATAAGTGGAGGTGGGGTATTAAGACATGGCAAGGTATACAGGACCCGTCTGCCGGCTGTGCAGGCGGGAAGGCGTGAAGTTGTTCTTGAAGGGGGAGAAGTGCTACACCGACAAGTGTCCAGTGGAGCGGCGAGCTTATCCCCCGGGCCAGCACGGACAGGGGCGGCGTCAACGCTTGTCCGAGTATGGCCTGCACCTTCGTGAGAAGCAAAAGTTGCGCCGCATCTACGGCGTCCTGGAGCGGCAGTTCCGCCGTCACTTTGAGGAGGCGGCCCGGCGCAAAGGCGTCACCGGCGAAAACCTTCTGATCGTTCTCGAGTCGCGCCTCGACAATGTGGTGTACCGGCTGGGATTCGCTCCGTCGCGTCCTGCTGCTCGGCAGCTGGTCATGCACGGCCACTTCGAGGTGAACGGAAAGAAGGTGGATATCCCCTCCTATTTGGTGAAGCCGGGGGATACGATCGCAGTGCGTGAGCGGAGCCGCAACGTCCGCTTGATTAAGGAGAGCCTGGAGGCGTCCAAGAGCCGGGGCGTGGTCGAGTGGCTGGAACTCGACGCCGAGAACATGACGGGGCGCGTGAAGAGCCTTCCGAGCCGGGATCAGATTGACGTTCAGGTGGAGGAGCACCTCATCGTCGAGCACTACTCCCGTTAAGGCGCGGTCCCGGCCGTCCGGTGTGGGGGGCGAGCTGGGGGTCATTCCCGCTTGCGACTAAGGAGGGTTTCGGATCATGATCGAAATCGAAAAGCCGAGGATCGAGACCGAAGAGTTGAGCCGGGAGTACGGTCGGTTTGTTGTGGAACCGCTGGAGCGGGGCTACGGGATCACTCTAGGCAATTCGCTGCGCCGCATTCTCCTCTCTTCGCTGCCGGGAGCCGCTGTCACGTCGGTGCGGATCGACGGAGTGCTGCACGAGTTTTCAACGATCCGTGGCGTCGTCGAGGACGTTACGGATATCGTATTGAACTTGAAGCAGCTCATCGTCAAGCTGCACGAAGATGGGCCCGTCACCTTGCATGTGGTCGCTGAAGGCGAGGGCGAAGTGACAGCCGGGGACATTCAGGCGCCGAGCTCGGTTGAGATCCTCAATCCGGATCTTCACATTGCGACGCTCTCCGAGGACGGTCGCTTGCAGATGGAGATCACGGTGGCCAAGGGCCGGGGCTACGTTCCGGCCGAGCGGAATAAGACCCCCGATCAGCCCATCGGCGTGATCGCCGTCGATTCGATCTTTACACCCGTGCGTCGGGTCAATTTCCGGGTGGAGGATACGCGTGTCGGCCAAATCACCGATTATGACCGGCTTATTTTGGAGGTTTGGACCGACGGCAGCATCGCACCCAACGAAGCCGTGAGCCTCTCTGCCAAGATCCTCACTGAGCACCTGCGCTTCTTCATCAACCTGGGAGAAGAGGCGGAGGGTATGGAGATCATGGTAGAGAAGGAGGAGGAGCAGCGGAACCGGCTGCTCGAGATGACCATCGAGGAGCTGGACCTGTCCGTGCGCTCCTACAACTGTTTGAAACGGGCCGGTATCAATACCGTTGAGGAGTTGACGCGCCGGACCGAAGAGGACATGATGAAGGTGCGCAACTTGGGCAAGAAGTCCTTGCAGGAAGTGAAGGAGAAGCTGGCCGCGCTGCAGCTTTCTTTTCGCGATCCCGACGACTGAGTGCGGTGAGGCAGCGCGCCGGGAAGCCGGCCCGGGACGATTGTTCCAGTTTGTGGAGTGAAGGAGGTCGTGTGCGACCATGAGC
>k87-91057_pt1 | contig 15740 bp, 10 predicted proteins | sample MGYA00084031_6733416 | MGnify analysis MGYA00084031
ACCAGTTAATAGTGGCGCACTGAAGTAAGGATATAGTTGCGTCTTAAAATACCCTTGCGTATCGATCAAGCTACCCGCGAGCGTGAGGCTGCCGCGATCATGCCATTGATTAAGGCTCACCCAGAAGACCCGTTGTTCCCGTGAAGCTGGCACTAACCACGTTTGTAATAACTCATAGCCCTGACGGAGATGTTGAAGACGATTGTCAAAGTCGTCGAGGACGTGTTGTTCACTAGGCAAGATTTGCGATTGATCATGTTGATACTGCTCATTTAATTGTTGAAACTGTAAAAAACAGTTTTCGATGGCCGTTTGTAATTGTTTGATCAGCGGATTGTGGGCCGCAAAGAAATCAGTCAACTGATCCGTGGTGATTCCTAATTCAGCAGGCTGATTGCCGCCCTTTTGTGCTGGTACAAACGTTCTAGCTAGCGCCGCCTGCAGTTGTTGCAGGTGTAGGTCAGTATCATTCAATGAATTATCTAATAATTTCAGACGATAATCGGCCTGTGGTTGTTCCGCGAACAGTGCCCGTAAATTTAGACTATGTTCCGTGTCAATGCGACTGATCAAGCTGTGGCAGGTCGCCATGTAGCCATTGAAATCAAACGTCTGCCGTGAGTCACGAACGACGCCATCTGCCAGATGCTGGGCCTCATCAAGAACCAGCAGTGGCCGCTCTTGACGGCTACCCAGTTGGGCCACGTGGCGCATCAGGTAGGCATGATTGGTAATGATAAAAGTCGCTTGCGCGGTCAATTGATCCCGAAAGCGTAAGAAATCTTCCTTAAAAAACGGGTCATCAGCTTTCAACGAGGCCACGCCATGATGGGCGATTTCGCTAAAGTACGGCGCTTGATACGTGCTCAAGTGCAATTCATCCAGATCACCAGTCGTTGTCATCGTTAACCACACTAGCACGCGCAACTTCAATAATTGCGTTTGCTTCGAATGTTCATGCAACGCCAAGCCACGGGCAAACCGGTTTAAATCAACGTAATGCTGATTACCCTTAATCACAACCGCCGTCACAGGATTAGGCAACAACTGATTCAACAACGCCACGCCCTGATCACGTAACTGCGTCTGTAAGACCGTCGTCGCCGTGCTAACGACCACCTGTTGACCATCCTGTGCCAAGTAGGCAAGTGGCAGCAAATACCCGAGTGTTTTACCCGTTCCGGTCGGTGCTTCAATCAACAATGGTACTTGTTCAGCAGACTGTTTTGAGTAGTGCCGATAAATCTGGTTCATCATCCGGGCCTGTTGTGGCCGATAAGTCAAGCGATCACCAAAGATATGCTGCTTTTGTGCTTTTGTCAACGGATAGCGTGCCGCTTTACGACCCGCGGCTTGCTGTGGCAATCGCTGTTTACGCAGAGCGAGCCCGTTTTTGATCACTAAGTCAGTTGGTAACTGCTGTGGATGTTGTTTGCCCTGTTGAAAGGCGTATGCAAACAAGTCAGCCGTTTCACGTGGTAACTCCGGTGCTAATTGCACCATTTGTTGTAACGTGATCAATGGTAAGTGTGCGAGCCGCTGTTGTAACGTGATAAACAAGTGGGCCGTAGCAATTGCATCACTATCCGCAGAATGCGGATGATTATGGTCAATCGCAAGCAAGTGACTCAAGTCCCGCAACCGAAAACTCGAAGCAGTCGGTAACAGAATTTGGCTAAGAGACACAGTGTCAACGGCCTGAATTGGTAGTTCTGGATAACCGACACGCTGCAATTCTGAATTGATAAATGGCAGGTCAAAGTTCACGTTGTGGGCGACAAAAACAGTCCCTTGTAATAAGCTGTATACCGTACCAGCCAGATCATCAAAGGGTGGTGCTTTGCGCACCCGTGCATTGCTGATCCCCGTTAAATTCTCGATAACGGCCGGAACCGTTGTTAACGGATTAACGTCCGTGGCAAATGTATTAATTATTTTATTATTCTTAACAAACGCGCAACCGATTTGAATAATCCGGTCGCCGTCCTTCACACTAGTTCCAGTAGTTTCAATATCAACTACCGCATAAGTTGTGTTTGGTTTCATGGTCATTTCCCCAAGTTATGGATTGTAAAGATGTTCATTAGATTGGTTACCGCGTGAATCCGTCATCAACACTAACGCTGATGTTCGACCAACTAATCGATCTTTATGGCATATCACGTGCGATGTGTTTGTAATCAGACTGAAGGCTGGTCCAAGTAGCGCTACACTTGGTCTCGACCACTAACTTTAACGGTTCGTCGGTCAGCCCAACTTAGCTGAGTTCAACCTACTAAACTGTGCCAGTGACACAAGTCGTCCTGATGACGCAAGCCGCTTGGCTCATCCTCCACACCGATCGTCACACATACGTCACGTCGATCATTGTAAATTATAGCATATTCGGCGTAGGGAACTCAGCCCGACCAACTCTTAAGCCAAATTCGTCAGTCTGAGGACAACGGGCAGAGACTGGTCAAGAGTATGATTGAGCAACGATAAAGTTCATGAAAGTGTCTCGGCGTACATCTGCCATAACACAGTCAGCTGAGTACGCGCGCTTGAATAGCCGGCACTGCTACCCAAAATTTACTTTCCTAATTAGTGAATTCTGGGCCACGTAGTCCGTCACAAGCAGCTCAACTTCTTTTTCATCATTATCGGACTGATTTCTAATCATTTACTAATTTTAACATAGTAATCGATCTTCGTCTGCCGTTGATAACCAGTCTGTCCATACGCCCCTCACGTGAATGATTTAATTTAATTAAATTGTTACTTTCCAAACCAGTTTAACTTACATTTCAACTGAATTCAGCGCGTTCGCCGGGGTTAGCATGGCAAAAGAAGTGCTAATAAGGTATTATGAAGCTATTATTAATCTACTTACAGAAAGGCAGCGACACGATTGAAAGATCTAGCTACCGGTACTAGTCATGCCAAAATTATTTTAATTGGCGAGCATGGTGTGGTTTACGGACAACCCGCCATTGCCTTACCGATTTCGACCATCCAAATGCAGGCCATTATTCACCGCCGTGATGCAGCGCAGACGGTCAAAAGCCGTTACTTCAACGGCGACTTTAAGATGATGTCTGCCAACTTAGGCGGTATTCAGACGCTCATTAGAACCTTGCTTGCACGTTTTGATGCCCCCGAGCAGGGCTTCGATATTCACATCACGAGCGATATTCCCTCTGAACGCGGAATGGGGTCCTCAGCCGCAGCGGCCGTGGCCGTAACGCGGGCTTTTTATGATTTCTTCGACCGACCACTCTCCCACCAAGAATTATTGGCCACTGCCAATGTGGCGGAAAGTTACACGCATGGTCAACCCAGCGGCCTAGACGTTGCGACGGCCAGTGCCAAAAGTCCCGTCTGGTTTGTCAAGGGTCGTGAGAACTTTCCGATTCCGGTAAAGCTTCCCGGCTATTTAGTCATCGCGGACACGGGTATTAAAAGTCAGACCAAAGTTGCAGTGGCGACCGTTCGCAACTTACTAATGGTTGAGGGCGCGACGATTCAAGCACGCATTGATGACTTGGGCCGATTGACTCGTCAGACCCGAACCGCGCTTGAAGATGGTGACATGGGGGCCCTGGCAACAGCCCTGAATGGTGCGCAAGATGACTTACGTTCCATGGGTGTCAGTCATCCTCCCCTTGAACAACTACTCGCAGTTGCTCGCCAAAATGGTGCACTCGCTGCCAAATTAACCGGTAGTGGTCAGGGCGGTTGCTTGATCGCGCTCGCTCCGGAAGCCAGCATCGCCAACCAATTATCACAAAAATTGGCCGCAGCCGGTGCGACTGCGACTTGGGTCGAACCACTTTTGTGCGATGACTAATTTTAATTTTGGAGGAAAAGACATAGTGAAAACCGTTACGGCAAAGGCCCATACTAACATTGCGTTAGTTAAATATTGGGGAAAAAAAGATGCGGCGCTGATGCTACCACAAAATGGGAGTATTTCGCTGACCCTTGATCACTTCTATACCCAGACCAGTGTGACCTTCGATGAGCATCTCGATACTGACCAAATTTACTTTAACCATCAACACTTACCCACGGGCAAATCAGCACGAATCAGCCAGTTCCTCGACCTTATTCGCCAGCGCAGTGGTCAAACCAACTATGCAACGGTCAAAACTGAAAATCATGTGCCGACCTCAGCTGGCTTAGCCTCTTCCGCCTCCGGATTCGCGGCCTTAGCAGGGGCTGCTAGTCGTGCGGCTGGCTTACAACTAGATGCGGCTGATCTATCACGACTAGCACGCCGTGGCTCAGGTTCTGCGACCCGCTCAATTTTTGGCGGTTTTGTCGAATGGCATGCCGGCCATGATGATCAGAGTTCTTACGCGGAAGTCTTACAAGACCCGGTCGATTGGGACATTCAAATGATCGCCGTTGTTTTGAAGGCCACCAAAAAGCCAATCAGCTCAACGGACGGCATGGCACGGGTCGTCGCGACATCCCCCTACTATCCAGCTTGGATCACCACGGCTGAGACGGACTTGAAGCGAATGCGCCAAGCCATTGCCGATCGTGATCTCACTACTGTTGGCCAAATTGCTGAAACGAACGCAATGCGAATGCACGCGCTTAATTTGAGCGCTGAACCCGCCTTTAACTACTTCACCGCGGATACACTGACGGCTATTCAAGCAGTCAACGACTTGCGTTCACACGGGATAAACTGTTATTATACTTTGGACGCTGGCCCAAACGTCAAAATCATTTGTGCGGGTCAAGATACCGACACCATTATGACCGGGTTACAACAACATTTTGACGCTGATCAATTAATCGTCGCTAAACCAGGTCCAGGTATCACGATAACGGAAAAATAATTCAGTTTAATTTAAAATGATCAGCGATGGTCATGAAAGGATATGATGGCATGATAACGGTGAAAGCCCCTGGAAAACTCTACATTGCCGGTGAATACGCCGTAGTGGAAAGTGGTTATCCAGCAATTATTGTTGCACTAGATCAATTTGTGACGGCAACGATTTCACCTAGCGAAACGATTGGGAGCATCGTTTCTGAGCAGTATCAAGAAAACTCAATCGTCTGGCGACGTCAGGGAGACGCGATGGTTTTTGATAATCGTGACAATCCCTTCCATTATATTTTAGCAGCGATCAATCTCACTGAAAGTTATGCCCATGAATTAGGGCGTGAACTTGGTGTTTATCATCTCGGTATCAATAGCGAACTCGATAGTGCTGATGGTAAAAAATACGGTCTCGGCTCTTCAGCAGCAGTGACCGTGGCAACCGTCAAAGCACTATGTCAGTTTTACCATTTACCGATGGATAAAAATAAACTGTTCAAATTAGCCGCGATTGCCCATCTATCCGTGCAAGGCAATGGTTCGCTTGGTGACATTGCTGCCAGCGTCTATGGTGGCTGGATCGCCTACCATTCATTCGATCGGCAATGGTTACACCTACAACAAGCTCAGTCAAGCTTAAGTGATTTGTTGACAATGCCGTGGCCCGACCTAAAAATCGAGTTACTGACCCCTCCAGCAGCCTTACGTTTGATGATTGGTTGGACGGGTTCACCGGCCTCCACATCACACTTAGTCGATAAAGTGGCCTTAGTCAAGGCGAAGCAACGTAGCGAATACCAGACCTTTCTAAAAGCCAGCAAAGCTTGTCTAAAACGTATGATCACTGGTTTTCATCACAGTGACTTGCACGTGATTCAAACCGAGTTGCGAACGAATCGTCAACTACTTCAGAAATTGGGCGATTTCAGTCACGTGACGATTGAAACACCCCTGCTGCAGCGTATGATTCAACTCGCCGAAAGTGCTGGCGCGGCCGCAAAGACTTCGGGCGCTGGTGGTGGTGACTGTGGGATCGTTTTGATTGATCAAACCATCGACCCACGACCATTATTAACTGCGTGGGCTCACGATGGTATCGAACAACTTAACTTAAACGTGCATACGGTTCAGGATACCGTTTTACCAAATTCTTAAGCAGTTTATTGACGAGCCTGGCAGCCTTGCCGGACTCGTTTTCAGATTCTAAATTAATTGGAGGTGGCACCGTGCCACAAAGTCAACAATCTCATCGGAAAGATGAACATGTTTCGTTAGCTGAAAAGTATTTTCATGGCGAACAAGCCAATGCCTTTGACCAGGTCCGGATTCGCCACGACGCGTTGCCGGAAACTGCCGTGGCCGACGTCGATTTAGCCACCACCGTTGGCCAGTGGCATTGGGACAGCCCCCTCTACATTGAAGCGATGACTGGGGGCTCACAGCGAACGGGCGAAATCAACGCTCGTTTAGGCCGCATCGCTGCAGCTTGTGGCTTACCGATTGCGACCGGCTCTCAAAGTGTCGCCATCAAAGATCCCCAAGTAGCCCCCACTTTTGCCACGATGCGTGACCACAATCCGAACGGGCTGATCTTTGGCAATCTTGGTGCCGGCCACCCGTTATCTGCGGCCCAAACAGCGATTGCAATGCTCCAGGCCGATGCGCTCGAGCTCCATCTCAATGTCGTTCAAGAAATCGTCATGCCAGAAGGCGATCGTGACTTTCATTGGCTAACTAACATTTCGGACTTAGTCCAAGCCTTAACGGTACCAGTGATCGTCAAAGAAGTGGGCTTTGGTATTTCCCGCCCCACGATGCAACAGCTCTACGCTGCCGGCGTACGCTACCTAGATTTAGGCGGTCACGGTGGGACTAACTTTGTCGACATTGAGAATCGCCGACGTGCTAACCGCGATATGGCCTACCTTCACGACTTTGGCCTCACCACGGTTGAGTCCTTGCTAGGCGTTCAGAACCGACCGGATGATCTCACGGTCTTAGCTGCTGGTGGCGTTCGACAGCCACTCGACATCTTAAAAGCGTTGATGTTAGGCGCTGACGCGGTCGGCATGGCTGGCACCGTGCTACACGCTTTACTCCATCATACGGACGACGAAGTCATTGCGATGCTGACGGATTGGCAGTCGCAATTAAAACGCCTATTTGCACTCGTCGGCGTAACGCGTGTTGATCAATTCAAAAGTAGCCGTATTCAGGACAAGATTCTGTTATCACCTGGACTTGTTAACTACAAGCAATCGATTAAAGATTAAAACAAAGCGTGTCATCACAAACTACGGAATGTCATTCTATACTTGTGATGACGCGTTTTTGTTATAACCAAGTACACCAAAAAAGCAGTGTGCCCCTATGGCAAGCACTGCTTTTTGATCGTGGTAAAGAAAATAATTTCCATCATCTATTGATTGCTATTTTGACACGTATTGGTAGCGGTTCACGTACGTCCGTGGCTGACCAGCCCGTAGAACAACATCGCCAAAGCCATGATGATTAATAGCATCCGGCAAGGTTTGCAATTCCACGGCCAGCGCATGGTAGTCCCCTAAACGATACGACTGCGTTCGTTCGGGATTAGCGGTAAAGACAACTAAACCATTGCGATCCGTGTTGATGAGCAGTCGCCCGTGAGTCGTTGCCAACACGCCAGCGGGTTCATCCTGGTGGTCAAGCACATAGCAATCATCGTATTCCGTCCTGCCAGTTTCTTGGATCAATCGATCGAGCTGCGATTGAATCGTTGGCTGCTCACGAAAGTCATACGCTGGTGACGGGACGTAGAAGACGCCGGTCGGAACCTTCTCGTGATTCGTATGAACTAGCTTGGTCGAGTTGATACGTAATTGCTGGGGATTAATCAGTGCGGCCTGACCATCAAGATTAAAGTAAACGTGACAGGTCGGATTGAATAACGTATCAGCAGTGGTCACCCCGTGATAGCTGATTTGAACCTCATCATCGGCCGTTAACGTATAGCTTACAGTTACCGTCAAGTCGCCTGGAAAACCATCGTCAGCGCTCGCTAGCGTTGTCGTCAATGTGACAGTGTCGCCATCAGGATCAAAACGAGCTCGAAAATTATGCGTTTGTAAGCCATGATTGCCACCGTGTAGCAAATGCCGGCCGTTATTTGGTTGTAAGTGATACGTCTGCCCATTCAAGGAAAACGTCGCGTTACCGATTCGGCCAGCAACTCGACCCACTGTTTTGCCGACTTGATAAGGCGTCTCGATATAATCCGCCAAGTTATCAAAGTGAAGCACTAATGAGTGTGGCTGGCGGTCGACCTGCACTTCGAAGTCATACCACGTTGCCGCATAACTCAACACTTTTAGTTTGCTATGATGGATATTTTCAATCGTGTATAAATAGACTGACTCGCCTTGATACACACCAAATGGTACTGCAGAAATCGTACGCCTCATTCCCTTCGATCAGTGCGGATTGAACTAGTTCTGTGTCAATGTTTGCGTGGTACCATCCACTTGAACATCAATCGGTTCCCCGGCAATCAACTTCAAAGTCGTCCCATCGTGATCAACCGTGACTTCAATAATCCGATCACGGAAGACCTGACGGAAAGAATACTTCGTCCATTGTTTTGGTAAGAACGGCCGGTAACTCAGTTGTCCATCATGAACACGCATGCCAGCAAATCCTTGGACCATCGCAATCCAACCACCAGTCATTGAGGTGATGTGAAGACCGTCGACCGTATCATTATTGTAATTGTCAAGATCAAGCCGTGCCGTCCGGTTATAGAAAGCCACAGCCTTGTCTTCATAGTGTAAGTCAGCAGCTAACACGGCATGGATGGCTGGTGACAAGCTTGATTCGTGAACCGTCATCGGTTCGTAGAAATCAAAATTGTGTTTCAATTGTGTCTTTGAGAAATCATCAATAAAGTCATACATCACTTGTAACACATCACCTTGCTTGATATAAGGTGACCGTAAGATGTGGTCCCATGACCAATGCTGATTAATTGGTAACTGGTCAGCTGGAATTGCGGAAACGGGCGCTAAATCCTTATCCAGATAACCATCATGTTGAACAAAGATATCCAGATCCTTGTCATATGGTAAATACATCCGATCAACGATATCTTGCCAGTGGGCACGTTCTTCAGCAGTCACGTTTAAGGCCGCTGCTTGGTCGTCACTAACCTGATCTAAAATTTCAAGCGTGTACTTCAACGTCCATTGCGCCAAATAATTGGTATTAAAGTTATTATCAACGTTGTTTTCATATTCATCTGGGCCAGTGACCCCATGAATCATGTACTGCTGATTACGTTTGCTGAAGTGCACCCGGTCTGCCCAGAAACGAGAAATCTCCGTCAACACTTTACTGCCTTCATGTAAGACGTATGATGTATCACCGGTATAACGCGTGTAGTTATAAATAGCAAAGGCAATGTCGCCGTTACGATGGATTTCCTCGAAAGTGATTTCCCACTCGTTGTGGCATTCAATCCCATTGAAGGTCACCATTGGGAACAATGCCCCATCAAGCCCTTGTTGACGAGCATTATGATAGGCACCATCCAACTGCTTATAACGATACATCAGTAAGTTGCGGGTAACTTCTGGTTTGGTAATCCCCAGGTAAACTGGAACGGCAAATGCTTCCGTATCCCAATAAGTCGCACCACCATACTTTTCACCAGTAAAGCCCTTTGGTCCAATATTCAACCGTGGATCATCACCATAATAAGTACTAAAGAGTTCAAACAAATTGAAACGCATGCCTTGTTGGGCCTCGGTATCGCCTTCAATTTGAATATCTGATTGTTGCCACCGATCGGCCCAGCCCGCTTCATGGGCCGCCAATAAATCATCGAAAGATTGGGCGCTGACCGTATCTGTCAGACGTTGAAGTGCAGTCATAATGGCATCATCAGTCGGATAATCCCGCGACGTAACCACGACGACCCGCTTTTCAAAACTAACGCTGGCCCCAGCTTCTAACGTACCGAAGTAGCGATCAACCGTGGCTGTATCAGTCACTTCGGCCGCTTTATGGGTTAAACTCGTTACATAACTAACTTGCATCCCAGAGGTAAACTGTGGGGTCCCAAAATCATTTGGTACCGTCTGAGCAATTAACCGATCATCCGTAACTTCGTGGACGTTCCAGAAATGTTCATCGTAGTTCGCATCTTCGTTCTTAACGTCAGCATCCAGTGCGGAAGCAACTTTTAATTCCACCGCTTGATCGCTCAAGTTTTCAAACGTCACCTTCTGAACCGAAAGTTCTTTTTGCGCAACACTCAAGAAACGCTCAAAGGTCACGCGAACCCGTTGACCATCTTGATCAACGATAAATGATCGTGTCAAAGTCCCGTGTTGCATATCCAAATCAAGTTTAAAATCGCTGAAGTTGGCAGTTGCCAAGTCGATCTTAGTCCCATTGAGTTTGAAATTGATTTTGATGAAATTGACGGCGTTGATAACCTTGCCAAAGTATTCTGGATAGCCATTCTTCCACCAGCCAACCCGGGTCTTGTCTGGATACCAGACACCGCCAAGATAAATACCGGGAAGCGTATCCCCAGTATAATCTTCTTCAAAGAAGCCGCGCATGCCCATGTAACCATTTCCTAGACTAGTCATTGATTCTTGCAGCCGTTTGTTTTCTGGTTTGAAATCAGTCGTCAAGACATGCCATGGATTAACATCAAAAATTCGTTTCATAAGTTAATTCCTCCTAGTTTTTGTACGTTTCTTTGATCAAACCAACTGTGCCCGCACCTACTGCAAGGACGATCCCAGCAAAGATGAACATGTTGGCTTGTGAATTGCCAAATAATGGATATAATGCAAAGCTCAATAAGGACGCAACAATTTGTGGCAGGCAGATTGAGCCGTTAAAGAGACCCAAGTAAGTCCCCATGTGTTCGCCAGATAAGGCGTTGGTTACCATCGTCAATGGATACGTATTCATTGCGGCCCAGGCCATCCCAACCAGAATAAATGAGACGACAAGTGCTGATTGACTGTGAATGAAGAAAATTGAGAAGAAGCCAATTGCACCAAGTAATAAACTCAAAGCATAACCAAGTTTATGCCGATTATTCGGAACCTTGGCTAAAACATATGACCAAACAACCGCGGCAACGGACTGAACAGCAGATAAGATCCCGTACCAGTTACCAGCGGCTTGGTAGCCTGCAGAACTGGCATTAGTGGTGTGCCAAACGTTGGCAGCCATTGCACCGGTTGAGTATGTCCATAAGTATTGAAATGCCATCCAGCAGAAGAATTGAACTAAGGCTACTAACCAGAAAACCTTTGGTGCTTTCTTCAAGAGTGCCAACCAGTTACCACCAGATTTATTAGCGCTTTCATCAATGCCGTGATACTTCGCGTAAGTTACGGGATCATATTCCCGCACCCGGGCAATCGTGATAATCGTTGAAACCACTAAGATTGCTGCTCCAATATAAAATGACCAGATCACTGAATTGGGAATAACACCTTTACTAGCCGTATTGGCGACCCCGAACAAGGTCAACAGGAATGGGAAGATTGCCGCAATGACGGCACCAGTATTCAACAAGAAGCTTTGAATCCCATAGGCGTAACTCTTTTGGTCATCGTTGACCATATCCCCGACCATCATCTTGAATGGTTGCATTGCGACGTTAGACGATAAATCAAGAAATGCCACGGTAATCGCACCAAAAACTAAGGCCGCCATGGAAGCGTAACCAAATCCAAACGAGCCAGAATTGGGTAGTAGTAACATCACGATTGCCGCAACGACTGTTCCCAGAATCAAGTAAGGTAACCGTCGCCCGCCTAAACGTGGAGCCCATGTTCGGTCGGATAAACTCCCAATGATCGGTTGAACGATCAAACCAGCAAGGGGTGGCAAGATGAAAAACCAGCCAAGGTTATTTGGATCCGCGCCTAAAGTTTGGAAGATCCGGCTCATCTGTGAGCTCTGAAGTGTAAATGCCATTTGAACACCGAGAAAACCTAGACTCATCATCCAAATCTTATTGGATGACAGTTTCGGTAATCCGGCCGTTGTTTTAGATGTTTCTTTCACAATAAAGCCTCCCAAAAATAATATCAATCGCTTGAGTACAAGTTAGATTATAAAACCGCTTTCAAAATTATGCAAGCGTTTGCGTGAAATTGCATGAAGGCGTTTTACTTATTGACATCCGTGCCTATTTGGCATGAAATCGGCTAATATCAAGGGTTCAAATAGTATTAGCTGATACATCGATTCATATAAAATTCACATATAATTCATAAAAAAGTCATTATATTGCATGCTGTTGCATAAACAAATAGATGCAGTCGCTGAAACGTTGCGTGCCGTTGCACTAATAAACCGCTTCAGCCGACGGATATCATTTTGTAAATAAATAATAATTTTCAATAATCGATTGTAAATCAGCATCGCTTTCCATTACCCGACACTAATTATTCAGTTTTAAAGCGCCAATACGCCATTTTCTGGTCGAATATTGGCGCAAAAAAATCGTGTGTTCAGGCCGACTTAGCATAAACACACGATTCCGAATAATTCAGTTATTAATCCGCATTGGCAATCTTTGCAAAGCCATCTTGTAAATCCGTATTTTGTGAACTAGTGAAGTTAAACGTTGTGGCAGTGGCACTGTCTTGCGAGACCAGAACGTCTGGCGAACCATTATGGAAAACATACAGATACGTAATCACGCCACTAGACGCGTTCGGATCAGTGGCCGCGGCAACGACTTGGTACTTCGCATCGGTATCAGCAGCCGTCGTCCACTTGAGCTTGACTGTGTCACCATTGACCGTAATCTTATCTTGGTACTGATTGTTTTTGATGTCTGAAGGTAAATTCAACTCACCAATAGTTACCGACTGACCATCATAAGTCCCCTCGTACGATTGGTTCATGGTATCTTGCCATGACGACATAAACGAGGCTAACTCGCTCGACTTGGTTGTCGACCACAATGCCGTCTGAGTTGCCGTACTAGCAGATGCCTTGGACGATGATGACGACTCGGCTTTTTCCGATGTAGCAGTGCGCGACGAAGATTTGGCCGTCGTTGTTGCCGTCGAATTACTCTGACGCTGATGTTCCAGCCAGTAATAGCCACCACCAAGTGCCACGGCTAATACCACGATCAAAATAACCCAAGACAGTTTTGACGTTGAACGTGGTTGCGCATTTTGACGCGCATGTTGCGCTGAACGGGTGCCAGGTTCAGGTGCAGTCGGTGCAGCCGAAATCGATGTACTGGCGCTCGGTGCTTCTGAAGCAGCCGTTGACGACGTGGATTGAGCAGCAGAACTTACAGCTGACGCCGGTGTTGGTTGCGCTGAACTGGCTGGGATAATCAGCCGCGCACCACAATTTTCACAAAATAACGCGTCAATATCATTCTTTTTCCCACAATTTGGGCAATACATAAACTCTTCCTCCAATATTACGATTGATTGGGTCCATTTGACCATCAACTTGCGTAGATCGTTCCCCCGATTTTACCACGGATCGAATGATTCATGACGGCCGCTGCTCATCACCTGTTCAGCGTCAATCGCACGCGGACGTTATGACTTAGTCAATATCATGTCAGGTTAGAGCGTCGCGTTTTCAGAGGTCGCCAAGAACCGTAAGCCCTTAGGAAAGAAATTTTTAACCGTCTTGGCGACGATTTTTCCAAACCCAACTGGCAACCCATCACAAGTTAAGACCCGAAAACCAGCTACAGGCGCACTTGTCAATTCAAATGTCTCACCATGGACATACAATGCCCACTGTTCACGCGTTATTTCAGTTTTGGGTAAGGACAAATCATCACTCGCTAAGGCTAACGCGTAACTTGGTTCAAACCGTTTCTTCTTAAACGTTCCCAATAAAATCCCGGGGCGAAAGACCTTGAGCTTTCGCGTAACGGGCATCATCGCTGGCACGCCGTATAACTGATCACCATGTGCCTGTAACACGAGCTGTGGTAAACCGGCCATTGCTTGTTTTTTTAAAAAGTCCGTCCATAGCTGCCGTTGCGTGGCGTTTAACTGTTCGCGAACCACTTTTTTGTCCTTGCCCACCGTCGTGCCATGATAGACCAATTTGGCAATAAAGTGACCCTCACCGCGCATCAAGTGCGGAAATAACCGGGCCGCTTTAGCCAGTTCAGGATTGCCATCCGCCCATTCCGGCTTTGCATCGACCATCCCAGCCGTCTTGGCCAGTGGCTCCAGCTCAAACTCAGGATAAGTTTTTAACAGCCAGGCCATCATCTGTTCGTCCTCTTCCGGTGCAAAGGTACAGGTCGAATAAATCAAATGTCCACCCGGACGCAACATCTTGACCGCTTCCGTCAAAATCTCCCGTTGGCGTTCAGCACACGCCGCTGGATAGTCGGGCGTCCAATACTGAACTGCGTCATGATCCTTACGAAACATCCCTTCACCCGAACACGGCGCATCCACCAAGATCCGGTCAAAAAAGCCTGGCAATTCCTTGGCAAGGGCGGCGGGTGTATCGTTGGTAATCACTGTATTGCGGGCGCCGTAGCGTTCCACATTATCGCCAAGGGCGGTCACCCGTTGCCGATTGATCTCATTTGTCACGAGTAGACCGGTCTGATGCAAGTAGCTTAACAGATGCGTCGTTTTGCCACCCGGTGCCGCACATAAGTCTAACACTCGTTCACCAGGTTCTGGTTTTGCAAACTCGCCAACGGTCATGGCACTTGGTTCTTGACTGTAGACGGCACCAGCCAAGTGTTCCAGCGCATTGCCGTTCACCTTGCCATAATACCCAATTGGGCTATACGGAACGGGTGCTGTCATCTTGGCGCGCATCGTGGCCGTCACAGTCTTGTTCGGATTAACCCGAAACCCTTTTTCAACAGGGCCATCGAAAGCTGCCAAAAAAGCGGGCGCTTGATCGCCTAGTAGTCGTTGATATTTTTGAATAAATTCTGCTGGTAATTGCACCCAAATTTCCTCCTCAATTAAAAAGCATCCTCAATTAGATTACCACATTTTGCCCCGACTGTAAGGTAGCAAAGATTCGCAATTAGGTGAGATTTATGCTAAATTAAATTAATTAACTGCCGGAAATATGGGAGATGTTTGTTGAATATGGAAAGAAAACTAATTGCGTTAGACTTAGACGGAACCACTTTGAATGCTGAATCCAAACTCAATTCAGCGACGATCCAAACGATGCAACGACTACAAGCAGCGGGTCACATTGTTAGCATTATTACTGGTCGCTCATATCAGGGTTCACAAGCGATCTATGACCAGCTGCGTCTCAAAAGCCCAATGATCAACTTTAACGGTTCTCTGGGCCATTTACCTCACCAAACATGGGCCTCAGAATATCAGTTCACGATCAACAAAGCGATTGTCTTAGCACTCGTTAAATATCGCGAACAATTGGGGATCAATGAAATTATTGCAGAAAATAAAAACAGTACCATGACAGCGGGTCAAGATTTGATTGCTGGTCAATTCTTCCCAGAGATTGCTGACAGCCCCCGACTTACACCAGATACGTTGACTCGTAATCCGAATTCCCTCGTCTTGCTAGTCCAGCTTGATCGGCGGGCTGCCATCATTGACTGGATCACTGAACGCTTTGGCGATCAAGTTGACGTTGGTGTTTGGGGCGGCCCGAATGCCATCCTCGAGATTACCTCCAAAGGCGTCCACAAAGCCAAGGGTGTCGCCTACTTAGCGGATTACTTTCAAATTTCACGGCGCAATATCATCGCCTTTGGTGACGAACATAACGACCTCGAGATGTTAGCATACGCGGGTCTCGGTGTGGCAATGGCCAATGGTACTGACAAGATCAAAGCAACGGCTGACGATGTAACGGCCTATAATAATGATCAAAACGGTGTTGCTCGTTACTTGAACGATTATTTTGC
>k87-79348_pt1 | contig 15738 bp, 11 predicted proteins | sample MGYA00084031_6733416 | MGnify analysis MGYA00084031
GTGTCTAGGTATGACCATCATTTCAGCATGTGGTAATAATTGTCTGATTTTCTCAATGTGTCGACGCTTAACTAAGTCAAAGCTACCGATGACGAGTAACACATCACCCGCAACACGCTGTAAATCGCCCCGCGAAATGTTGAGTGGCTCACTCATAACATGCAGCTGTTTGTGGCGCCGGGCTGCATAATGACTAATCGGTGCTAATACACGCGTTAAATGCTGCGCAAAACTATCAAGCCACCATAGAATCTTATAAATGCCTTTTTTACTGAGGTTTGGTGCATTGAGTACCATCCGATAAACACGATTAGGGTATACAGTCGCATATTTTATAGCGATATTTGCACCATCACTATACCCGAGTATAATAAATTGCGACAAATTAAAAGTTTTTCTCATAAACTCAATGTCTGAAACTATAGCCATAATTTCTATTTTATTTTTAGTATTGGAAGAGCGACCATGGCCGCGTGAGTCTAGCGCAATAACATGAAAATATCTTGCATATTGCTCAATTTGAGGCTTAAAATAACGTGCAGAACTACCGTTCCCATGCAACAAAAAAATGGTCGCATGTGTCATACTACCATATTCGTCATATACAATTTTTGTCCCATCCGGCACGATAATTGATTTTGTTGTCATTTAGTAATTTCCATTCAAAAAAGAGAGCTATTGCTCTCTTTATTATACCGCTTATTTATCTGAAGGCTTATCAGTTTCAGATGTAATATTTTCTTTTGCATCTGCAGTTTCATCTTTAGCAATAGGCTTCAAATCTTCGACTGCAACTGTTGGTTCTGCCTTTGGTGCTTCAGGTACGATTGTACGAATAGCTGCCATATCAAATGTTAAGATGACACCTTCTGCATCTAGATCAACTGTCTTTGCAACTTGATCAACACTATCTACAACCGCATGCAAACCACCAATTGTTATAATCTTTGTGCCTTTTACTAAGTTACTTTGACGTTCCTCTTGCGCTGCACGTTGCTTTTTTTGTTGGCGGCTCATAAACCAAAACATACCAACAATCAAAATTAATGGGAGAATCAAACTTAAATTCATATAATATTTCCTACTTTCTTAACTGATACGATTCATTGTTGTGTAAACAGTATAACTTAATTATACCAAACAATACACAATAATTGTCTTAAAATAAGCGCGCATTTGGCTTATTATAACCGTATTCTTCCATTACTCTTGCTCGGAATTCAAGTAATTCATCATTTTCGATGGCTGTTCGCATATCTTCCATGAATTGTAACAAGAAACGTAAATTATGTTGCGATGCTAGTTGGGCACCCAATATTTCGTTAGCGTTAAACAAGTGATGCAAATACGAACGTGTCAAATTTTGGAAAGGATTATAGTCTGGATTATCGAATTGTGCTTGATTACCGAATTGTGCTTGTCGAATATGATTTGGTGAATAGTAGCTCAAATCAGGATCCAATGGTGAAAAATCATTTTTGTACTTAGAATTCTTGATAACAACGCGGCCATAGCGTGTCATCAAGGTCCCTTTACGTGCAATGCGAGTAGGCAACACAGAGTCAAACATATCTACACCGCGAATTACACCGTCAATCAGTGAGTCCGGTGCAGCAACCCCCATGAGATAACGTGGCTTATTTTCTGGTAATAATGGCATAGTGAAATCTAATACACGGTTCATTTCCAGTTTGGATTCCCCTACAGATAGACCACCGACGGCATAACCTGGTAGGTCCATTCCCACCAAGCCATTAGCCGATTCTGTACGGAGTGCCTTGAATCCAGCGCCTTGCACAATACCAAATAATGCTTGTTTTTCAGGATTACGATGCGCAACTTGTGCTCGATCAGCCCACCGTAAAGAGCGCTGCATTGATTCTTTAATATAATCGAAACTTTCAAAATACGGAATCGCCTCATCTAACTGCATCATAACGTCAGATCCCAAGTTATTTTGAATACGCATGGCCACTTCTGGTGATAAAAACATTTTATCGCCATTAACATGGTTTTGGAAGGTAACGCCTTCTTCTTTTAGCTTTCGTGCATCTGATAGAGAAAAAACCTGAAAGCCACCAGAATCCGTTAGAATTGCTTGATCCCAGCCCATATACTTATGTAAGCCACCAGCTTCGGCAATTAATTCATCACCTGGCCGTACCCATAAATGATAAGTGTTACTCAAAATAAATTGCGAACCAATTTCTTTTAACGCTCGTGTACCTACACCTTTGACTGCACCTTGTGTACCGACAGGCATAAACATGGGTGTCTCAAACGTCCCATGTGGCGTATGTATACGCCCTCGACGTGCCCCTGTATGTTTTTCGGTATGAAGGTGTTCGTACCATACTGCTGGATGTTCTTGTCCCATGTTTTATCTGTTAGGCTAAAGACGTTGACTATGCAACGGCGCAATAGCTTATTCCTTTTCTATCAATGTTGATATCAAACTTACCCATATTATTTTACCAGTTTTTGATGCACAAAAAAAGTAGCGTGTTCTTGTGCAGGCGGCATATCATCATGATCTAATTAAGCAGGACACTTGAGTTGTGCATTTTCAGATAAACTCCAGTAGCTGTCATAGGTGACAACAAAAGAATCAAACATTGGCACCGCCATCTGATCACCTAATTGCTTTAACCGTTGACTAAAGGCGATATCGGTATCCGATGGCATAACATTCCCACTCGGGTGATTATGAATTATCATAAATCCTAACGCGTTTGCTATCAAGACGCGCTGAAATATTTCACGTGGTGAAGATTGGACACTGGTTAAACTACCAATAAATACCGTTTCCCAACCTATAACATTTAACTGGGCATCAAGTAGTGCCACACACAACTGTTCTTGCTTAAAATGACCTAATTTCTGCTGAGCAAAGTGGCCAATATTTTCGGAAAATTTTGCATTTAATAATACTGGTCGTATACTCGCTGCCACCTGCTGCCCAATCGCAATACCGGTGAGCAATGCGCCATGTAACGTTGGATTATCCGCAATAAAATCCATCATCGTATCATGCCCAATCTCATTCAAATCATAATCATGGGGGAAAAACCGTCTTAAGTCATCAACGCCCTTACGCCCATCATATCCTAGCAATGTATAAAATTTTTCGACTTGATCATCTAATATCATTTTCTACCTCTTACTAGAATGATACGTGATTAAGCCTTGTTATTCACAACCCTTAACGCCCTAAGCGATAGTGTTGCCGCCACAATAACAATAATGATGTCTAACCCAAATAGCCAGGTTGTCCCAAGACTTGTTTTGGCCATATAGTTCAAAGTGCTATTGTGGTTTTGAAAAATAGTCATCACACCAGCAGCAAGTGCAATACCGACAGCTGCTGAATAGTTATTGGTTGCTGAAAAAATTGAATTTCCCGCACTTTGGTACGCAACCGGTACATGGCTGATTGCATGTGTCATGTTGTTACCAAACCAAAAGCCGGCACCAAGTTGCACTACCATAAAGCTCAATGTCATATTGAAAACACCTAATGGTAAGAATAGCATCATCATTGCACCAACAATAATCATTGTTATGCCAGTGACGATTGGCAATCTAGGCCCGTAACGATCGTAAAGTCTACCAGAGACAATAGCCATAAAAGCATAACCCAGTGCGCCAGGCAATAACGTCAGCCCAGCCACTTGTGAATTTTTCAAAAGTACAATTTGAAGCGCCATTGGTATGGCATAATTAAATGTTAAATTTGCGACCTGTGTCGTAAAAGACGCCGCAACACTCAAAGAAAAACTCTTAAATTTAAAAATAGCCGGATCAATCAGTGGATATGTAATACGTTTTGATCGTTTGAAGTAACTCAGCAAGCTAATAATCATTACTAGTAACAAGACAACACTAATCACATTGATCAATCCATGTGTGCTAAGTCGTTCAATTAAGAAGATACCTGATATAAAAAACAAACTTAATTGTAACCAGCCGAATAAATCCAATTTTTCTCGGACGACCTCTGAAACTTGTCTAATTGTAAACCAGCCTAAAATAAGTGACCCTATCTGAACAGGTAACACAACCCAAAACACTGTACGCCAACCGAAGTTTTGCGTTAAATAGCCGCCAAAAGCCGGTCCAATAGCTGGCGCAAAAGAAATTATTAGTGAACCCAAACCAACCATTGTGCCGCGCTTTTTTTCAGGTACCTGTTCAAAAATAACATTGTACATCAGCGGCATGCCAACACCGCCACCGATGCCTTGTAACAAGCGGCCAAACAAAGTCAGACCAAAATGACTACTGACTGCGTCAATTAAAACCCCTAAAATCGATATGACTGTCGCTACAACAAATTGACTACGATTGGTAAACCGCTTCTTCAACCATGGTGACAATATAACTACCATACTTGTCAATAAAATAACACCAGATGTTAACCATTGCACTGTACTTGACGGCACATTAAAGGTCCTCATCAACACTGGGAAACTAACATTCAAAGCCGTCTCCAACATAATATCGGAAAAACCTAAAAGTCCGATTGCTAACACACTCAATATTAAACGAACGGATAATTTTTTTTCAGTTTGTATTCTCATCATAGTTGATTTCTCACCTCACTAACAAAATATAAAGAACCTGTAAAAATTGTCATATCACTATGACTTTCATGAAAAGCTGTTTGCCAACTATCAGCCGTCTTGATGGCATATTGCTTAGCAACTGATGAAATATTTAGGCTGTGTCTACCGTTAGGGCCAGTAAAAGGTACCAGCACAATATCAAATTTAGCTTGTGTCAAAATATCGCTGAAGGCTAACACAACGTTTTTATCCATCAGACTGCCGATAATTAATGTCTTCGTTTGCTTTTCATATTCTCCCGTATTCAGGGCGGTCACTAATTGCATTAACCCTTGGTAATTGTGTGCGCCATCGATTATGATGCCTGGCCTAATTGTCTCAAAACGCGCAGCAAACTGGCTTTGCTTCAGACCATTTTGAATTTGTTCAACCGTAATACTCTCATCAAAAGCGTTGACTGCCGCCACTGCAGTGGCAGTATTTTGTACTTGATATTGTCCAGGTAGACCTTGCTCAAATTGGCCAGAATGTCCATGAATTAGTGGCCTTTTTGATCGCTTTTCAATAACCCATTGCGCTGCTTCTGGCAATTCACCTATCACAACCGCCATATTATCATGAATTATTCCGGCTTTTTGCTCAGCGATTGCTGCGATAGTATCACCTAACAGCGCTTGATGATCTAGGCCAACACTTGTGATGACAGCAACAGTTGCGTTTGGCATCACATTTGTCGAATCAAGTTGACCACCAATACCCACTTCGATAACCAAAGCATCTAACTTTTCACGAGCAAAATAGGTCATCATAATTGCCGTCAAAACTTCAAATTCGGTGGGCACATCTGGTGCCAACTGTTGATCCACAGTGATTAATTTTTTTTCTACTAATTGTGCCACTGCTAGTAAGTCTTGTTCGGCAATCCACTGATTATTAATCTGTATTCTCTCTCTAAAATTAACAATATAAGGGGAAATAAATAAACCAGTACGATAACCTGCAACACGTAAAATATTACTAGCCATTGTAGACACTGATCCCTTACCATTTGTCCCGGTCACATGGATTGCCGGCGGTAATTGCTCTTGCGGATTATCTAATGCATTTAAGAGCGTAAACATACGATGCAGAGATTCCTTTTGCCCACCCTTTGGGCGGCTATGAATAAAGGTAATCGCGTCTTCTACTGTCTTCATGACTATCCTCCAATAAGTGCAATTGTACTGGGAAATGAAAAACCGACCAACAGCTTGTTTGGACGGTTTCATCGTTTTATCTAAGTAGTTATAAATAGCTCAGTGTTAATCTTTTTCACGGACAGTGAATTCACGACGTTGGCGTGATGAATTATTTGATCGTCCCTCATTTGAACGACCATCACGACGCTTGTAATCACCAAAACGACGTTCACTGTTACCACGACGCTCACGGTTGCCACCACCGTTTCTTGAGCCGCCACTGCGATTACCACCACGATAACCACCGCCATTGCCACGACGATCGCCACCACGGCCACCACCATTACGTGACCCACTACCATTTCTACGGCGTGGTAATGGCCGTTCGCGGGTAATTTCAACTGGTGTATTCTGCTTTTCCAAATCTGCTACAGATGACAAAAGTGCTGCCGCTAATTCTTCTGAAGAATACTGGTTTGTCAACTTATCAACTTCTGTTTGAATTTCGCTAACATCTGTTTTTTTGACAATATTATGCACTTCATCTGCCGCATTTTTAATTTTACCAATACGTGCTTCTTTCAAAGAAGCTGGCTCCAATGGTGTCATACGTTTCTTGGTAAGATCTTCAACTGCGCGAAGGTAATCCATTTCATTTGGTGCAACTAGTGTTACTGAAACGCCTTTAGCGCCAGCTCTACCTGTACGGCCAATACGGTGAACATATGATTCAGGATCTTGAGGAATGTCAAAGTTATAAACATGTGTAACATCCTTAACATCCAAACCACGTGCAGCAACATCAGTTGCTACCAGAATGTTGATTTCGTGTGATTTGAACTGTGCCAAAACGCGTGAACGCATTTGTTGCGTCAAATCACCGTGCAAGCCAGCTGCACGATAGCCACGTGCTTCTAGACCACGTGATAATTCTTCAACACGACGCTTGGTACGACCGAACACAATCGCCAACTTAGGTGCTTGTACATCAAAGATGCGTGTCATTGTATCAAACTTTTCATTCTCGCGCATACGTACAAAATACTGGTCAACTAAATCAGTTGTCAATTCTTTTGCTTCGATTTGAATATGCTCAGGATTAGTCATAAATTTGACACCAATACGCTTAATAGCTGGTGGCATTGTTGCTGAGAATAGCAATGTTTGACGATCTGCTGGTGTGTTCTTGATAATTGATTCAATGTCATCCAAGAATCCCATATTTAACATCTCGTCAGCTTCATCCAACACCAATGTCTTAACATTATCAATTTTAACTGTCTTACGGTTAATATGATCAAGCAAACGGCCTGGTGTACCCACAAGAATTTGTGGATGCGATTTCAAGTTTTGAATTTGACGACGAATATCTGCACCACCAAAGACAACTTGCACATCAACGTGCTTATCACGGCCTAATTTTTTAAGTTCCTCAGCCGTCTGAATTGCTAATTCACGTGTAGGTGAAACAATTAAAGCTTGAATGTTTTTATTACTTAAATCAATGTGTTCTAATATTGGCAAACCGAAGGCAGCTGTTTTTCCAGTTCCTGTTTGCGCTTGTCCAATAACATCTTTACCCGCTAATGTTAGCGGAATTGTTTTTTCTTGGATGGGTGTTGCTTCCACATAGCCATGTGTTGCAATAGCATCCAAAATATCTTGTGACAAACCTAATTCACTAAACTTCAAAATTTTTCTCCTCTGCGCTTTGTAGCGCCTATAGCCATCTAACGTGTTTTAATGGCTGTCATTTGTGTAAATAGTGCTTTTGCCAGCGGTTGCCAGCTTTTCCCTCTTACGCGGCTGTTGCTTAACAAAATAACTGCACTACGTCCATTATTTGTTATAACAATTGTCGGTTCAAACCCATCCAATATGCCATGGCCACTATTGTACTTACCCCAATGATATAAGCCACTTGAATAGGATTCTCCGACAACTGGTTGCCACATATCATGCAAACGTGAGACAGTAATAATCTTGTGATCAATCAACAAGCGATAATAACGATATAGCATGCCCGCAGACATTGCCACATTACCGGTGCCCGTTTCTCGTGCGTACTGACGCGGATTATCGGGGACGATATTACCATTTTGATAAGCTATCGTTCGATGCTCACTATGCATAAAGTTTTCATAGTTAGCAATATTCAAATGATACTGCTTATTAAACACATTGTTAAATAGCTCCCAATAACTTTGGTGCGTAATCTTCATTAAAATGCCAGCTAATAAACGAAAATTAATAGCTTGATACGTCCACCGATTTGATGGTAACAGCTTAACATGGCTGGCATCGAAGTTAACATTATCTAACTCAGAGATAACGTTTTGATCTTCGCCTGTTTGTGATAAACCACTAGTCATCGTCAATAACTGCTTAATCGTAATTCGCCTTGCATTAGGTACGTTAGGGTAATATCTTGCTAACAGTGTTTCTAGACTCAGCTTCCCCTGCTGAACTTGTTGCATAATCAACGTTGCCGTAAAACTTTTCTGTATTGAGGCAATTTGGAACAGTGATTGCGGGTTATTGAACCGACCTTCTGCCTCATTCGCATAACCGTAACCCTTTTGCAAAATGATACGATTATTTTCCACAAGCAAAGCAGTCCCTGTAAAACCAGCTTTTTCAAGTTGATGGTTAGCCGATACAGCGTGATCATTGTCTTCAAGAAAAACATTTTGATCAATCTGATCTAGCGCATCTTGTGTTTCTGGATGTGCGGCCTCAGCCTCATGCATTTGGGTAACTTGATAGAATCCCCAAGTACCAACGCCTAAGATTAGGATAATTACCGTAGTAATCAGAAAATGACGCCACGTAAAATATTTAAGTTGACGATGTTGTGTACGTTTCAATGCTGCTTCCCCAATGACAACTAAGGTTGTTCAGATGTGAGCTGCTGAACAACTTCTTCTAAATGAATCCCATGGCTGGCTTTTAGCAAAATAACGTCACCGGGCTGACTGATAGCCAATAAATCTGATGCCAATTGCTTGAGCTGATCCGTTTGATACAAATGCACCCTTTCCACACCCATTTTTGACATTAAAAGTGGTGCGGTATTTTGATTAAATAATGATCCTACTAAGTATACACCGTCAACATCTGTATCGAGTATTTTTGGTCCCAATTCAGCGTGAAGATGATTTGCTTGTGTTCCCAATTCTAGCATATCGCCTAACACAACATACTTTCGCCGAGCAGGAAGTGACTTTAAGGTTGATAATACAGCAGCAACAGCTGTTGGATTAGCATTATAGACATCACTAACTAAAACAACGCCTTGTGATGTCACTAATCTTTCAGTTCGATTTTTCGTCAAATCAAAGTTTTTTAATGCCAAGGCGGCATGTTTTAAATCAATAGATAGTAGCTTACCCGCTGAAATCGCTGCGAGCGCATTCATAACATTATACCTACCCATGACAGGAATTGCAAATTTTTGTTGTTCAAATGTAAATGTTGTGACAGTAGCCAAGGCTTGAATGGCCGATACTTTTTCGCCAAAGTACTGCCTATCACTTTTAACAGCTGCTTGCGTCAACAAGGGCTCATCAAATGGCACAAGTAAAATACCATCAGATTTAAGTCCCTGTGTAATTTCTAATTTAGCACGGGCAATGTTATCTCTTGTCTGAAAAAATTCAATATGTGCTTCACCAATCATTGTAATAATCGCAATATCTGGCATGACCAAGTGTGATAATACCGTTAGTTGCCCAGGGCGGTCCATGCCTAATTCTACAACCAATACTTCTGTGTCATCTGGCATAGACAATAACGTCATAGGCACACCAATTTCGTTATTATAATTTTCAGGTGTCTTAAATGTTTTAAATTTCGTCGACAAAATAGCCGCAGTCATGTCTTTTGTCGTTGTCTTGCCGTTGGACCCCGTAATAGCAATAACCTTTGGATTAACCATTTCACGACGATATTGTCCTAATCGTTGTAAAGCTAATAATGTATCTGGCACAATAATAGCTGGTATATCTGGTGTTATAGCATGCTGATCATCAACTAGCACTGCCACAGCACCGTTAGCCAAAGCTTGTTGTATATAAAGATGACCATCATGTTCCGACACGAGGGCTACAAATAAATCACCTATCTTAACTTGTCTAGAGTCAAAGGCAACACCAGTAATATCGGCGTCCCCTTGCGAATTAGCCTGAAGCACTGAAGCAATATTTTTAAGTGAGTCGTTCATTTTATCTCCAAAATAAAAGCACCGTTTTATCTAGCCAATTTTGTACATGACATACAACAATATCATATAGCCATCTTGGTGATACGCGGTGTTTCTGTCATAAGTATATTATATCAAGAATTTTTCTTAAATACTGTAATACTTTCTACATGCGATGTTTGTGGGAACTGATCCACTGGCAATACTGGTCCGTCAATATGATAACCTTGCTGCACTAATTCTGCCGCATCACGAACTAATGTGACAGGATTACAACTGACGTATACAATCCTGTCAGGAGCCATATCTGTCGTTGCTTTAATCAACGCATTGGTTAATCCCCGCCGCGGTGGATCAACAAAGACAACATCAGGTTGTAGGTTGGCTTCTTGCCATAATTTAAATTGTTGTGGCGCATCTGCCAAAATGTATTCCGCATTATCGACGTGATTCATCCGCATGTTTAATTGTGCATCTGCCACAGCACCAGGTACAACCTCAACCCCAAGTACTTTTCGAACCTGTTTAGCCACCGTGATACCAATTGTGCCAATACCTGAATAAGCATCAATAACAATGTCTGTTGTTTTTAAATCAGCTTTACGCGCCGCTAAATCGTACAACACCTCTGTAGTCTGTGGATTAACTTGATAAAAAGAGTTTGGGCCAATGAGAAAAGTATAACCTAACAAGGTATCCTTAATAGCCGTTTCTCCCCATAATGTCCGATTATTTGGACTCAACAACACATAATCTTTTTTAGGACTGTAATTAAAAATCAAACTCTTAAGTTCAGGGAGGTTTTGTCGTAATTCTTGTGTAATTGCCGACTCATGATTAATCTGCGCATCATTTGCGACGAGAACCACCATCAATTCATGTGAATAATAGCCACGGCGAATCATAATATATCTAATAGCGCCCACCTGTGTATCAGGATCATAAGCACTAATTTGATAATTTTCTAATACTTCACGTACAGTAATAATCGCTTGGTCGATGTTGGCATCATTGACGAAATAATCAGTCATAGGAACCAATTCATGTGTTCCACGACGATAAAAACCACTAGTTAAATGACCATTTTGCCATTTAACAGGCACAATTGTCTTATTACGATAATAGGTAGGGTTGGCCATACCTATCGTACTATCAACAACAACTTCAATATTTTGTGCTTCAAATAAACGCTTTACCTGTTGCCGCTTTAATTCGAGTTGTGCCTCATATTTCAGATTAACTAATGGTGCTGTTCCCGCCTCAATTAAATATTGCCTTTGACTGTCCTGACGTTGATCAGAAACTGTTAATCGCTCGATAATTTTAGCATAGCCGGAAAATTTATCAACTTGAATAACTTCAATTTTGAGCATTTCGCCAGGAATCGCATCGGCAATATACAATGGATATTTTGACGTGACATAGACAATCCCCATGCCATCAAGTCTAATATCATCAACCGTTGCAACGATTATTTCATGTAATTTAACTGGAAGAATTGTTCTCGACATTATACACAACATATGATTATCGCAAAACCAAATAGCAAAGCTGCAATAACAATATGCCCTCCATTTCTCAATAATAAGATGAATAAAAAATAAAAGCGCTCACTACCGTGAACGCTTTTACTAAGAACAATTATTTGTCTTCGTTGTTCTTAAAACCAAATCCAGCAAACTTCTTGTTGAACTTGTCGACTGCACCATCGGCTTGCGTGAACTTTTGCTTACCAGTGTAGAATGGATGTGAGTCAGATGTGATATCCATACGGATAACTGGGTATTCTTGACCTTCAAATTCAGTTGTATCATTTGATGTAACAGTAGAAGCTGACAAGAACTTCTTACCTGTTGTTGCATCAAGAAAAACAACTGGACGGTAATTTGGGTGGATTTCTGCTTGCATAACTATTTCTCCTTAGCGCCCTGAAACTTCTGTAACAGAGTCAGTATATAACTAGTATAGTTTATCATATCATGATTTACGTTGCAACATATTTTATCAATGGTTCACGGCATTAAATTAATCAAGTCAATGCCTTCAATTGAAACATCTGCACCTAAGGCAGTTAGCTTATCTTGAATCCGATCATATCCTCGCAAAATATGATCTGCATCATTGATAACCGTCTCACCTTCAGCCATAATTGCTGCTATCACAAGAGCTGCGCCAGCACGTATTTCAGCAGCTTCTACATCTGTACCAATTAATCTCGGTGAATAATTGACACGAATATGCCCTGGCTTTTCAGAATCAACGTCTCCACCCATACGACGTAATTCTGCAATATGCTTCACACGCTTAGGGTAAATGGTATCTTGAATCATGCTTTCCCCATTGGCCATTAATAGTAATGGTGTAATGGGCTGTTGTAAATCAGTTGCAAACCCAGGATAAGGCATGGTCTTGATACTAACTGGTTGCAATTGGTCTGAAGGGTAAACATGTATGGCATCTTCGCCAATATCCAAATTAACCCCCATCTCAATGAGTTTTGAGGTATATGACTCCAAGTGCTCTGGAATAACATTTTTGATTGTGACTCCGTCACCAAAAGCAGCAGCCATACTCATATAAGTACCGGCTTCAATACGATCTGGAATCACTGTATGCGTGTTACGCGCTTTCAAACTTGGTACACCAGCAATACGAATAGTATCTGTTCCAGCACCACGAATATTGGCACCCATGTTATTTAGAAATGTTGCAATATCAATAATTTCTGGTTCACGAGCAGCATTTTCAAGTATAGTTTGCCCTTTAGCACGCACGGCAGCCAAAATAATGTTAATGGTAGCCCCAACCGATACAGTATCCAATGCTATACGTGCACCAATCAAGCCATTTTCAGTGGCATCAATATGGATAATGTCATTAGTTTCAGTGACTGTTGCACCAAGTGCTTCAAATCCTTTAATATGTTGATCAATTGGTCGACGACCTAAATTATCACCACCAGGGAAAGTAACTGTTGCGCGATTAAAACGTCCCAGTAATGCCCCCATAAAATAATATGAGGCACGCAAAGACTTAATCGCGCCACTTGGCAATTCACTTTCCGTGATTTGCGTTGGATCAATGTCTAAATTACCATTTTCAAAATTGGAATGCACATTCATTGCATCCAAAATTAATTGTAAGTTTTTAACATCAAGAATCTGCGGTACGGTGTCGAACTTAACCGGTGTATCAGCTAATATTGCAGCTGGAATAAGTGCAACTGTTGAATTCTTTGCACCACCGATTGTGACTTCACCATGGAGACGTTTGCCACCACGAATAATTATTTTAGCCATGAATTTTCCTTAAAAAACGTTATAGTCCGTTTTTAATTATACAGTGAATTCTTCTTGAACTCAAATCAATTTGCCTATGGTCACCGAATGTCTGCACCCAACTCAGCTACAAGGGCTTTTGTGACAACCTCAAAATCATCATTAACTTCTGATTCGACTAGTGTGCCTTCATTATTTTGATAGGTTAACTGATAAGCTAACGACTTTTTACCGGTTGGGAGTTTGTCTCCTGCATAAACATCAAATAGTGTCACATCAGCTAGCTTACTACCTGCAGCTTGGTGGATAACTGTCATCACTTGTTCATTTGTGATCGTGTCGTTTATCAACAGCGCAACATCACGGCTTACTTGTGGGAATCGTGTCACTGGTTGATAACTTACTGTTCGCTTTGCAGCAGACATGACAGTAAACAAATTCAACTCAAAACCATACACTGGTGTCATTTTTTTAGCACGTGTCATTTTAGGATGAATTTGACCGACAAAGCCGAGATAAACATCATCAGTGTATATATCGGCAGTTCGCCCTGGGTGCATATTAGCGTGACGGTCAGTCGCAACGTACCGCACGTTTTTAACACCGATTTGCTCTAGATAAGCTACAACAATACCCTTTATATCATAAAAATCAACAACACGTTCTGCTTTTTCTTGTTGCCAAGATGACTCAACAATGTTGCCAGTCAGTACACCAGCCAAATGTTCAATTTCAGTTGGCAATTCGTTTTTGCCATTGGCCACAAATACACGACCTTGCTCATAGAGTGCAATATCTCGCACACTGTGATTAACATTATACGCAACATCTTCTAGTAAACCAGCTAATAAGTTTTGCCGTACTGTTGTACGATCAGAACTCATTGGGTAATCTAATGTTACCACTTTGGCTGCTGGGTTTTCTGCGAACTGTTGCGCTTTTTCAGGTGTTGTTAAGGCGTATGAAATCGCTTGGTTCATGCCCAAACTTTCCAAAATTTTCCGACTAGCACGAATTTGCCTTTGTGCTTTGGTCAGGCTGCCTGGTGTTGTTGGCCCATATGGTAAAGTAACTGGTAAATTATCATAACCATACAGTCGAGCAATTTCTTCAATTAAATCTGCTTCAATACTCATGTCTGGACGACGCGCTGGTAACACAACGTTAATTTTCGAATCCACTATCGTGTACTCAAATGCTAAACGGTCGAGGATAGTCGTCACATCAGCTAGTGTCAACGTTGTGCCTAGGATATGATTCACGCGATTAACAGTTATCGCTTGTTGGATTGCTTCACGCGGTTGGTTGACAGCAGTCAGTAATCCGCGTGCAACTTGCCCTGTAGCTAATGTGTCTACCAAACTTGCAGCATGGTCTAAGGCTGTAAACGTATGATCACTATTCACGCCACGTTCAAATCGTGATGACGCTTCGGAATGAATGTTGTGACGTCGAGCGGTAGCACGTACTAAACTTGGGTTAAATACAGCCGACTCAATCACAATATTTTTGGTCGAACGATCAACTTCAGAGCTCATACCACCCATCACACCGGCTAACATCAATGGTTGTGCATCATTTGTTGCAATAACAATATCTTCGCCGGCTCGTAATTGACGCGTTTGGCCATCAAGCGTGGTGAGTTGTTCATTGTTTTTGGCGCGGCGTACTGCTAACTGTTTTGTTGTTAATTTATCTAAGTCAAACGCGTGCAGTGGTTGCCCATAAACTAACATCATGTAATTCGTGATGTCAACAACGTTATTAATTGGTCGCATCCCCGCATTCCACAAACGCTTTTGCAACCAAAGTGGTGAGTCTTTCACTGTAATATTATTAATGACACGAACAGCATATTTCGACGCTAGTTCATCACTTTCGACCGATATTTGAATCTGGTCGGCTGCCAACGGCTCATATTCAACTAAATCAAAATCGGGGATGACAACTTTTATGCCAAGCATTGCGCCAAACTCATAAGCTGTACCCAGCATTGATAGCATATCAGAGCGATTGGGTGTCAAATCTGTATCTATGACCGGTTCATTCATGCCCAAAATAGCAATGGCATCATCGCCAGCATGCACATTATCTTCTTCGCCAAAAACATAGATGCCCGCATCAAAATCCTTAGGAGCAATTTTATTATCAAACCCAATCTCTTGCAGTGCCACTAGCATACCAAATGAAGTTTCACCACGCAGTGTCGCCTGCTTTATTTCTATCATATCACCGGTATTATGATCAATGATATGTGACCCAACTTGTGCCAAAATAACATATTGTCCTTCAGCAACATTTGGTGCGCCAGTAACAACTTGAATCAACTCATCTTGGCCTATATCAACCTGGGTAATCACCATATGATCTGAATCTGGGTGTGGTGCTACCGTTTTGACTTGAGCAACAACTAAACCATCTTGCTTACCAGCCAGTGTTGTGACTGAATCAACTTCAACACTTGTTCGTTCAATACGTTCAGCCAAATCAGCAGCTGATTGTTCATCTACGGCAAC
>k87-596002_pt1 | contig 15706 bp, 16 predicted proteins | sample MGYA00084031_6733416 | MGnify analysis MGYA00084031
CCGCGAGGAGAATGGCGATGGCGGGGCCTGAGGGGCTGGAACGGCTCGCGCAGGCGATGCTGCGCCACGAGTCGTTCGTCATCACGTCCCACGTCGACCCGGACCCGGATTGTCTCGGCTCCATGCTGGCGCTGGCGTGGGGTCTGCGGCGGCTGGGCAAGACCGTGGCCGTGGTGTCGCCGGATCCGATCTCGGAAGATATGCGGTTTCTGCCGGGTGTGGAGCAGGTTCTTCCGCCGCCGGCGCCCGCGGCCGACGCCTTGGTTGTCGTCGACTGCGACTTGTCCCGCATCGGCGCGGTCCGGAGCCAAACGTCCCAGTTCGCGTACGTGTATAACATCGACCACCACGTCTCCAACACCGGCGAAGGCACGCTGCACTACATTGAACCGCAGGCGGCCGCCACGGGCGAGCTCATTTACCGCCTGCTCACGGAGCACTGGGGGCTGGCGTTGGACGCGCAAGCCGCAACGCAGCTGTACGCGGCCGTCATGAGCGACACCGGCTCGTTCCGGTATCCCAACACGACGGCGCAGACGCTGGCCATCGCCGCGCAGCTCGTGGAAGCCGGCGCCAAGCCCGACGAGATCGCCGCGGCCGTTTACGACCAGGTGCCCTGGCGCGCAGTGCAGCTGCTGAAGCTGGCGCTGAACACGCTGGGGCGCAGCGACGACGGGCGCATCGCCTGGATCGTCGTCACCCGCGCCATGCTGGCGCAGGCGGGCGCCGTCGACGACGACGCGGCGGGATTCGTGCAATATCCTCGTTCGATTGCGGGCGTCGAAGTGGCCCTCATGCTCCGGGAACTGGCCGACGGTCAGACGCGCGTCAGTCTGCGCTCCCGGGGCCGGGTCGACGTGAGCGTCGTGGCCTCGGCCTTCGGCGGGGGCGGCCATCCGGGCGCAGCCGGGTGCACCGTCAACGCGCCCGTGGCCGACGCCTTGGAGCGCATCGTCGCGGCCGTCAGCCAGTGGCTGCCGCCGCTGGAGCCGGCGGCCGTGGGGGCCGGCGCCGAGGAGGCTGGCGGCTCGTGAGCTCCGAGCGCCTGCGCCGCGAAGGCGCCGGCGAGCTGGATGGACTGCTCAACGTGCTCAAGCCACCGGGCATGACGTCGCACGACGTCGTTGATCGGGTGCGGCGCCTGCTGGGGGTGCGGCGCGTGGGGCATACGGGGACGCTGGACCCGGGCGCGGCCGGTGTCCTCGTGCTCTGCGTCGGGCGCGCCACGCGCCTCGTCGAATGGCTTCACGCCGAAGACAAAGAATACAGGGCCGAGCTGGTGCTCGGCATCGCGACCGACACGCAGGACGCCTTCGGCGCGCCGCAGCGCGTGGAACGCGGCTGTGCCGTGCCGCGGGAAGCGCTCCTTGCAACGCTGGGCCGGTTCGTCGGCGCCATCGAGCAAGTGCCGCCCATGGCCTCGGCGGTCAAGCGCCAAGGCCGGCGGCTGTACGAGCTGGCGCGGGCTGGCGTCGAGGTGGAGCGGGCGCCGCGGACGGTGCACATCCGCCGCCTCACCCCGGTGCGCATCGAGCCCGACGACGACGTGCTGGGCTTCGGCACGCGCGTCCTTTTTGATGTCGTCTGTTCGAAGGGCACGTACGTGCGCACGTTGTGTGCGGACATCGGCGCAGCGCTGGGCTGCGGCGCGTACATGTCGTTCTTGCTGCGCACGCGGGTCGGCGCGCTGACCATTGACAGCGCGCGTACGCTGGACGAGCTGGAGCGCGACGTGGCCGCGGGGATCCCTGTGCTGTTGCCGATGGACGCCGCGCTGGCCGCGTGGCCGAAGGTAACGCTGGACGCCGCCGGCGCGAGGCGGATTCGCCATGGCCAGCCCGTCGCGGCCGGCGCGGAAGGGGCAGGCGAAGGCCGCACCGGGCAAGTTTGGCTGGCCCGGCTTTACGATGAGAACGGGCGCTTGCTGGCGCTGGCGGCGGCGGAACGGCGAGGCGGAAACATTGTCTGGAGGCCGCGGGTGGTCTTTTCGTGACGGCCCGGGAAGAACCGTTGCGTTGCTGGCGTTTGACGCTGGATGAGCTGCTGGGGCGGGCGCCGCTGTTCGCGCGGAGCGCCGTCGCGGTGGGCAACTTCGATGGAGTGCACAAAGGCCACCTGCGCATCTTGCGCATGGCGGTGGAGCGCGGCGCCGCGGCGGGGGAGACGCCCGTCGCTTTGACCTTTCATCCGCATCCGCGGGCGGTGGTCGGCTCCGGCGCGCCGCCGGCGCTCACGGCGCCGGAAGAGCGTGAGCGCGCCTTGGGTGCTGCAGGCATCGCCGCCGTCGTCACGCTACGGTTCGATGAAGCGGTCGCGGCGCTGGAGCCGGAGCGGTTCGTGCGGGACGTGCTGGTCGGAGGACTTGGCGCCCGCCGGGTCGTCGTCGGCGAAAACTTCCGCTTTGGCCGCGGGGCGCGCGGCACGGTCGACCTGCTGCGGCAGGTGGGGGAAGAACTGGGGCTGGCCGTGCACGTGGTCGAGACCGTGCGCGACGACCGGGGACGGGTCGTTTCCAGCACGTTGGTGCGGCAGCTGCTGGCGGAGGGCGACGTGGCGCAGGCGGCGGCACTGCTGGGTCGGTTCTACTGCGTTATCGGCCGCATGTTGGACGGGGACGAGCAGGACGGCGGGGGCGCCTGGCGCGTGCAGCCGTCGGCCGGGCTCCTTCTGCCCGCGCCGGGGAAATACGACGTCCTGGCCGGTCCGCCCGGCGGTCCGTCGGTGCCCGCGGCGGTCGAGATCCCGGCGGACGGGGAGGGCTGGCTGCGCCTGTTCGGCGCGGAAGCGCCCGCCGCGCCGGGCGAGGAAGTGCGCGTGCAATTCATCGCGCGGCGCGAGTAGCGGGGCGGCGGCGTTGTTGTGCAACGCACGGGGCTTGTGGTATAACTAAGCAAGGAAACCTGGCACTAGGCCGTGCGAGTCCTCCGGCGGCGGCGTGGTGCCAGGGGCTGCGGAAAAGAACGGAGGTGCAGAGATGGCGCTCTCGAAGGAAGAGAAGGCCCAGATTATCGCCGAGTTCCGTCAGCACGAGGCGGACACGGGGTCGCCGGAAGTCCAGATTGCCATCCTGACGGCTCGCATCAACCAGCTGAGCGAGCACTTGCAGGTACACAAGAAGGACTTCCATTCCCGGCGCGGGCTGTATAAGCTGATCGGCCAGCGGCGCGGGCTGCTGAACTACCTGCAGAAGACCGACGTAGAGCGGTACCGTGCTCTGGTGAACAAGCTCGGGCTGCGGAAGTGACGGAGCGGTGCTTGCCGCTCTCGTTCTATTTCATCTTGGAAAAGAGAACCGGCGCCGTGCGGGGTGCGTTGCGCACGGCGCCGCATGGGAAGTGGGAGGTCTCGCGTATTGAACGAACAGAAATTTCAGATGGAGGTGGGGGGGCGGACGCTAGTCATCGAAACCGGCAGATTGGCCAAGCAAGCCAACGGTTCGGTGCTGGTCCGCTACGGAGACACGGCGGTCCTAGTAACGGCCGTCATGTCTCGTGAGCCCCGCGAAGGCATCGATTTCTTTCCGCTGCTGGTAGACTATGAGGAACGCATGTACGCCGTCGGGCGCATTCCGCGCGTTTGGCTGCGGCGGGAGGGGCGGCCGAGCGAAGCGGCTACGCTGGCGGCGCGCATGATTGACCGTCCGTTGCGGCCGCTGTTCCCGGAAGGCTTCCGCAACGACGTGCAAATTGTGGCCACGGTTATGTCGGTGGAGCAGGACAACGCGCCGGACGTCACGGCGCTTATCGGCGCGTCGGCCGCACTGACCATCTCCGACATCCCGTTCCTCGGTCCCGTAGGCGCTGTGCGTGTCGGCCGGGTCGACGGCCAGTTCGTCATCAATCCTACCGTCGAGCAGATGGAGCGGTCCGAACTGGACCTGGTGGTGGCCGGCACCAAAGACGCGGTCATGATGGTGGAAGCCGGCGCGAAAGAGCTGCCCGAGAGCGTCATGCTCGACGCCATCATGTTCGGCCACGAAGAGGTTAAGCGCATCGTCGCGCTGCAGGAGGAGATGCGGGCCGCGGTCGGCAAGCCCAAGGCGGAAGTGAAGCTGCACGAGCCCGATCCCGACGTGGCCGCGTGGGTGCGCGAGCGGGCCGCCGACGCGATCAAAGAGGCCGTGCGGAGCCCCATCAAGCAGGAGCGCGAGGAAAACGTCCGGCGGCTGAAGGAGCAAATCGTACAGTCGTTCCAGGAGGAGTGGGGCGAGCAGGCCGCCGAGCACGTCAAGGACGTGGAGGCGGTCTTCGACAAGCTCCTCAAAGAGCAGGTCCGGCACATGATCGTCGTCGAGGGCGAGCGCGTCGACGGCCGCAAGCACGACGAGATCCGGCCCATCTGGTGCGAGACGTCGGTGCTGCCGCGCACGCACGGGTCGGCCATCTTCACGCGCGGCCAGACCCAGGTGCTGAGCGTCTGCACGCTGGGGCTAAAGGGCGACGAGCAGCTGCTGGACGACTTGGGCGACGAGGATCGCAAGCGCTACATTCACCACTACAACTTCCCGGGCTACAGCGTCGGCGAAGTGCGGCCCATGCGGTCGCCGGGCCGGCGGGAAATCGGCCACGGGCATCTGGCCGAGCGGGCGCTCTTGCCGGTCATTCCGCCCGAGGAAGAGTTTCCGTATACGATCCGCGTCGTGTCGGAAGTGCTGGAGTCCAACGGGTCGTCGTCCATGGCTAGCACGTGCGGCAGCACGCTGGCGCTGATGGACGCGGGCGTGCCCATCCGCAAGCCGGTGGCCGGCGTCGCCATGGGTCTCGTCCAGTATGAAAGCGGCTTCGCCATCTTGACCGACATCCAGGGCATCGAGGATGCCTTGGGCGACATGGACTTCAAGGTGGCGGGCACGGCCGACGGCGTCACCGCCCTGCAGATGGACATCAAGATCAAGGGCGTGACGCGCGAGATTCTCGCCAAGGCGTTCGAGCAGGCGCGCGCCGGGCGGCTGTACATCCTCGAGCGCATGCTGCAGGTCTTGGACAAGCCGAGGCCGCAGCTGTCGCCGTACGCGCCGCGCATCATCACGATGACGATTCCGGTGGAGAAGATCCGGGAAGTCATCGGGCCCGGCGGCCGGACCATCAACAAGATCATCGCCGATACGGGCGTGCAGATCGACATCGAGGACGACGGCCGTGTCTACATCGCTTCCACCGATCCGGAGGCGGGCCAGAAGGCCAAGAAGCTCATCGAGGCCATCGTCAAAGATGTGGAAGTGGGCGAATACTATACCGGCACGGTTACGCGCATCATGAATTTCGGCGCGTTCGTGGAAATCGCGCCGGGCAAGGAAGGGCTCATCCACATCTCGCAGCTGGCGCCGTACCGGGTCACGCAGGTGGAAGACGTGGTCAACGTGGGCGACGAGGTGCGGGTCAAGGTTGTCGAGATCGACAGCTTCGGTCGCATCAACCTGTCGCGCAAGGACGCCTTGACGGAGGAGGAGAAGGTCAGCGAACTGGCGGCGGCGTTGGCTCGCAAGAACGCGGGCAACGGCCGGTACGCGCGGGAGGCGCGTTCGGGCTCTTCCGGCGGCCGGGGGGCACGTGGCCGGGGCGACAAGCGCTCGCGCGGCTGACGCCGGAGGGGGCGGTCGTCGGCGTACAGGCTAGAACTCAGCAGGTGCCTACGGGAGGTCACCTGCTTTTTTTGTTGCTCTGAACAGCTGGCCCGCGTCGCGCCGGAGAGGGGGCTTCGGGAGAGCGGGCCAGCGCGGCGCAGGCGGGGGTGGTTCGGCATGCGCAGTGTCAATACGGCCGAGGGCATCGTGCGCCGGGCCATGCGCGAGGCGGACGGGTTGTGGCGGCTGACGGTGGAGGTGGACGGGCGCAGCCGGGAGGCGCTCCTGTTTGAGCAGCTGACGCCGCCCGCGGACGTAGGCGACCGCGTCGCGCTCAACACGACGGCCGTGGACTTGGGCTTAGGGACGGGGGGCGTGGACTTCGTCGTGCACGTCGTCGGCCGCAGCCGGCGGAGCGACGGGCCCGGACATATCATGAAGCTGCGTTATACGCCCGCGCAGCTGCCCGTTCTGGCCGCGGAGGAAGAAGCCAGCCCGCACCACGCGCTGCTGCGGGAAAAAAGCGACTTGGCCGGCCTGCCGGTCGTCATCGCGGGGCTGCACAGCCAGCTGGCCCCCGCGGCCGCGGCGCTGCGGCTGGCGCTCGGTCCCCGGGCGACCCTCGTGTACGTCATGACCGACGGCGGTGCGCTGCCGCTGGCCTTCAGCGGGCTGGTGCGGCGGCTTATCCAAGCGGGCCTGCTGGACAAGACCGTCACGGTGGGACACGCCTTCGGGGGCGACTTGGAAGCGGTCACGCTGTTTTCCGGTTTGCTGGCCGCCCGCTGGGCGCTGGGCGCCGACGCGGCCGTCGTGGCCATGGGCCCGGGCGTCGTCGGCACGGGCACGAAGTTTGGCACGACGGCCGTGGAAGCCGGCCAGCACGCGGACGCGGCAGCCATCCTGGGGGGCCGGCCCGTGGCCGCGCCGCGCCTCAGCTTCGCCGATCCCCGGCCCCGCCACCGGGGCGTCAGCCACCACACGCTGACCGCCTTCGGCGTCGTCGCCCAGCGACGGTGTACCGTCGTCGTGCCCGCACTGCCCGCCGAGCAGCGCGCCGTCGTCCTGGAGCAGCTGCGGCAGGCGGGCATTGACCAGCGCCACGACGTGCGGGAAGAAGCGCGCGGGCAAGAGGCGCTGGATCTGCTGGCCGCCGCGGGCATTCCTCTGCGCTCCATGGGCCGCAGCGTGGAGGAGGATCCCGCTTTGTTCTTGGCAGCGGCCGCGGCCGGCTTCGTGGCGGGCGATTTGGCGGGCGGCGCATGAGGAAAGGCCGGGGTGCATAAGCCTAAGCGGAGAACGCCACGCCCTGGGGCGAAGGGGGAGAGCGGCCGTGGGCCGCCGGTGGGGCGACGTCTTGCGCGGGTACGTGCGCCGGCGCATGGCGCTGCTCGTATGCGTCGTGGCGGCGTTCGCCGCCGGGCTGGCGGCGGGGGCGCTGGCCGTCGATCGGGTCGACCCCGAGGGGCGTGCGGCGCTGGCCGGCGAGGTGGAGGCGCTGTTCCGCAGCGCGGGCAGCCGCCCCGCGTCCCTGCCGGCCGAGGTGCTGCGCTTCGCCCTGTCCGAGTACATCTTGAAGCACCTCGCTCTCATCGGCGCCCTCGGCCTTTCTATCGCCGGTGCTCCCGGCGTCCTGGCCGTGGTGTTCCTGCGCGGCTTCTCGCTGGGCTTTGCCGCCGCGTTCCTGGCCGAAGCCGGCTGGCTCGCGGGCGCCGTGCTGGCCGTGGTCGCCTTGCTGCCGCAAAACGTGCTGGCGGTGCCGGCGACGCTGGCGGCGGGCGTCGCAGCGCTGAGCTTTGCGGGTGCGGCGGTGCGCGCGCTGTCCGGCTGGCGCGACGTCAACGTCTTTCGTCACCTGGCCGGTTTCGTCCTGATTTTGGCCGCCAGCGGGGCGGCGCTGGTGGCGGCGGCGTTCGTGGAGGCGTACGTGTCGCCCGTGCTCATGGGCACCGCAGCGCGGTGGCTGCCGATGCGCTAGCGGGCGCGCCGGCGCGGTTCGTTGGGCGATCAGTTTCGCGGCGCGCCGGCCCGGGGGCAGGGGAGAAACGCGTGGTTGCCGAATTTCCCCGCTGTAGACGTCATTTCGCCGCCGCGGCGGTTCGCGGCGGCTTGCTTGGAGGACTCATCAGATGACTCGCAACGGTCGAGTAGCGTGGATTGTCATGGACGGCGTCGGCATCGGCGAGCTTCCCGATGCCGACCAGTACGGCGACGTAGGCTCCAACACGCTGCGCAACACCGCGTTGGCGGTAGGCGGCCTGCGGATGCCGAACATGCAGCGGCTGGGCCTGGGCAACATCGGCGACATCCCCGGCGTCCCCCCGGCGGACAAGCCTCTGGCTTGTTTCGGGCGCATGGCCGAGCGCTCTGCGGGCAAAGACACGACGACCGGGCACTGGGAGCTGGCCGGGCTGTATCTGGACCGGCCGTTTCCCACGTACCCGAACGGGTTTCCCGAGGAAGTGATTAAGCCGTTCGAGGAAGCCATCGGCCGGAAAGTGCTGGGCAACAAGCCGGCTTCGGGCACCGCCATCATCGAGGAACTGGGCGAGGAGCACATGCGCACGGGCCGGCCCATCGTATACACGTCGGCCGACAGCGTGTTCCAAATCGCGGCCCACGAGGAGATTATTCCCGTTGAAGAGCTCTACGAGATGTGCCGCATCGCCCGGGAAATCCTGACGGGCGAGCACGCCGTGGGCCGCGTCATCGCGCGGCCCTTTATCGGCCAGCCGGGCAGCTTCCAGCGGACGGCGCGCCGGCGGGACTTCAGCCTGGAGCCGCCGCGGCCGACGGTGCTAGACCGGCTGGTGGAAGCCGGCATCCCGGTCTACTCGGTGGGCAAGATCGAAGACATTTTCGCCCAGCGGGGCATCACCCGCGGCCATTACACCAAGGGCAACATGGCCACGATGGACGGCGTCGTGAAGCTGCTCAGGGAAGAAGCGGGACCGTGCCTCATTTTCGCCAACTGCATCGACTTCGACATGCTGTACGGCCACCGCAACAACCCCGAAGGCATGGCGCAGGCGCTGGCGGAATTCGACGCCCGCATTCCTGACGTGATGGCGGAGCTGCGGGACGGCGACTTGCTCATCATCACGGCCGACCACGGCAACGACCCGACGACGCCCAGCACGGACCACTCGCGGGAGTACGTGCCGCTGTTGGTGTGCGGTCCGGCGGCCAAGCAGGGCGTGGCGCTCGGCACGCGTTCGACCTATGCGGACGTGGCGGCGACGCTGGCCGAGTTTTTCGGCGTGCCGGCGCCCGAGATCGGCACCAGCTTCTTGAAGGACATCCTCGCCGAGTAGGCGGCGAGCGGCATGGCAAGGAGGCGCGGGTACAATGCGGATGTATGACCTGATCCGGAAGAAGCGGGACGGCGGCCAGCTGACGGAAGAGGAAATCCGCTTCCTGATCGAAGGGTTCACGAAAGGCGACATTCCCGACTACCAAATGGCTGCGTTCACGATGGCCGTTTACTTCCGCGGCATGACCGACGAGGAGACGGCCGCACTGACGCTGGCCATGGCGCACTCGGGCGATGTCGTCGATTTGAGCGCCATCGAGGGCATCAAGGTGGACAAGCACTCCACGGGCGGCGTGGGCGACACGACGACGCTGGTGCTGGCGCCGCTGGTGGCGGCCTGCGGCGCGCCGGTGGCGAAGATGTCGGGCCGGGCGCTGGGGCACACGGGCGGCACCCTGGACAAGCTGGAGTCCATCCCCGGCTTCAACGTGTACATGACGCCTGAGCAGTTCGTGGAGAGCGTCAACCGGATCAAAGTGGCCGTCATCGGCCAGACGGCGTCCATCGCGCCCGCCGACGGCAAGTGGTACAAGCTGCGTGACGTAACCGCCACGGTGGAAAACGTGTCGCTCATCGCCGCCAGCATCATGAGCAAGAAGCTGGCGGCCGGCGCGGACGCCTTGGTGCTCGACGTCAAAACGGGCCAGGGAGCGTTCCTCAAGAAGTTCGAGGACACCGTAAAGCTGGCGGAGACGATGGTCTCCATTGGGCGGCGGGCGGGTCGCAAGACGGTGGCCCTCATCACGGACATGAACCAGCCGCTGGGCCGGGCTATCGGCAACGCGCTCGAGGTGAAAGAAGCCATCGAGACGCTGCGCGGGCATGGCCCCGAGGATCTGGCGGAGCTGGTGCTGGCGCTGGGCACCGAGATGCTCCTCCTCGCCCGGGTGGCGGACGACGCGGCCGACGCGCGGCGCAAGCTGCAAGACGCGCTGTCCAGCGGCCGCGCCCTGGAAAAGTTCCGGGAGATGATCCGCAACCAGGGCGGCGATCCGCGGGTCGTGGACGATCCGTCGCTGCTGCCCACGGCGCCGGTGCGCACCGTGGTGGAGGCGCCCAGGTCGGGCTGGGTCGACGGCATCGACGCGTACGCGCTCGGCGACGTGACGATGCTGCTGGGCGCCGGCCGCCGCAAGCAGGACGACGTCGTCGACCACGCGGTGGGCTTGGTCCTGCACGCCAAACTGGGCTCGAAGGTGGAGGAAGGCGACGTCTTGTGCGAAGTGCACGCCCGGCGGCCGGAAGACGTGGCGGCCGTCGAGGAACGCATCCGCAACGCCTTCTCCATCGGCCCGCGGGCGCCGGAGCCGCGGCCGCTGGTGCTGCGCCGCATCGGCGACTGACGCCCGGGACGCCGCCGGAAAAGGCTGGGCGGTCTAGGCTGTAACCCGGACAGCGAGTCCCCCGGTCGCTCGGACACGGCGGGTCGTCCGCGGACGGGATATACGCGCAGGGCACCGCATAGGTCTAACACCGGGAAGGAGGCCGTGCGATGCGCTGCGCGTTTTTTCGTTCACGGATGAGGCATGCGGCCGTCGGCTTGGCGGCATGCTTGGCCGCTTTGTTGGCCTTCAGCCCGCCGGCGGCCGGGCAGGAAACGCTTCCAATTAAGTCTCGTTCCGCCATTCTGATCGAGGCGCACAGCGGCCGGGTGCTGTACGAGAAAAACGCTCACGAGCCGCTGCCGCCTGCCAGCGTGACGAAAATCTTCACGCTCGTCGTCGCGCTCGAAGCACTGCGGGACGGGCAAGTGTCGCTGGACGACATGGTGGTCGTGAGCCGCCGGGCCGCCGGCATGGGGGGCACGCAAGTGTACCTCGAGGTCGGCGAGACGATGTCGCTGGAAGACTTGCTCTACGCCATTGCCGTCGAGTCGGCCAACGACGCTGCGGTGGCGGTGGCCGAGCACATCGCCGGCAGCGAAGAGGCTTTCGCCGCCTTGATGAACGAGCGCAGCCGCGCCTTAGGGGCGCGCAACACCGAACTGAGCAACGCGTCGGGCTTGCCGCCCGCCGACGTGGGCATGCCCGGCCGCACCCATGTGACGACCGCCTACGACATCGCCGTCGTTTCCCGCTACGGCTACACGTTGCCCATGTTCGAGCAGCTCGTCTCCACCTACGGCCCCTACCGCGTGCGCGAAGGCACGCGCGACGAGCGGGAGTTTTGGAACCGCAACACGCTGCTCCGTTTTTACGAAGGCGCCAACGGGATCAAAACCGGTTACACCCGCGAGGCCCTGTATTGCCTAGCCGCCAGCGCCGTGCGCGACAACCTGCATCTCATCGCGGTCGTGCTCGGCGCGCCCAGCATCCAGGATCGGGACGAAGATATCCGGACGCTGCTGAACTGGGGCTTTCGCCAGTATGAAGCGCGTGCCGCCGTGGACGACGCGGCCGTGCTGGCGCGCCTGCCCGTGTCGAAAGGTGAGGCGGCCACGGTGGAAATCGGGGCGGCGCGCGACGTGTTCGTGGCGGTGCCGCGGGGTTCCGCTGCGGCGCCGGCGGTGGAGCTCTTGCTGCCGGCGCAGCTGTTGGCGCCGGTGGAGGCCGGCCAGGTGGTCGGAGAGGCGGTGGTGCAGCTAAACGGCCAAGAAGTGGGCCGAGTCGACTTGGTCGCTCGTGCGGCGGTCCCGCGCGGCTCGACCTGGAGGCTGCTGGCCCGCACGGCCAGCCGGCTGCTGGGCAGTCTCTTGCCGTGGCCTGTCGTTCACTAACGGGGTGTGTTCACCGCATCAGCCTCGCCCGGGCCAACGCCGTGCCAGGCTCGCTGGTACCAACGCAGCGCTAGCCTCGCCCAGGCCAATGCACGGCCGCCGCACCCGTCCGGCAGGAAATAGGCGAATAAGACAGAAGATTGTAAATCGTGATCGGGGGTGCGGCGGCTTGATCATCGAGACGACGCGCAGCAAAGACAGCCTCATCGTGCGGCTGGCCGGCGAGCTGGACGTGCGGACGGCGCCCGTGTTCCGGGCGCGCGTGCAGCAGGAGCTGGAGGAAGGCCCACGGCTGCGGCACTTGATCCTAGACTTGCGCGGCGTGACGTTTATCGACAGTTCGGGGGTAGGAGCGCTGCTGGGGCGCTGCCGGGACATCCGGACCACGCGCGCCGGGCGAGTGGTCGTCTTCGGGCTCCGCCCCAACGTGCTGCGGGTGCTCCAGTTCGCGGGCCTGCTGCGCGTGCTGGCCGTGGCCGAGACGAAGCAGCAGGCGCTGGCGCTGGTCAGGGAGGGGGAGACGTGGTGACGGGCATGGAGCGGTTTGTCAACTACGTGACGATGGAGCTGCCCGCCAAGCCGGAGAACGTCGCTTTCGCCCGCACGGCCGCGGCCATGTTCGCGTCGCAGCTGGCTTTTACGTTGGACGAGCTGGACGAGATCAAGGTCGCAGTGTCGGAAGCCGTGTCCAACGTCGTCGTGCACGCGTACCCGGACGGAGACGGCGTCGTTCGCCTGGAGCTGGGCCTGGGCGCGGACGGCTCGTTCGTGCTGCGGGTTATCGACTACGGCGTCGGCATCGCCGACGTGACCCAGGCGCGGCAGGCGCAGTGGACAAGCCGTCCCGGAGAGCGGATGGGGCTGGGCTTTACATTTATGCAGGAATACATGGACAAGCTGGAGGTCGCTTCCCAGCCGGACGCGGGCACGATGGTGACGATGACGAAAACGCCCGCCCGTGCCGCGGTGGCGCCGTGAACGGAGGGAGCGGCCGTGGCCCAGGTGCCGGACACGGCGGCCGGTGCGCCGGACGAAACGCGGCGGCTCATCGCACAGGCGCAGGCGGGCGACGCGGCGGCCAGGGAGGAGCTGGTGCGGGCCAATTTGCGGCTGGTGGCCGCGGTGGCGCAGCGCTTTCGCACCAGCGGCGTTGACCTGGACGACTTGTTTCAAGTAGGCTGCATCGGCCTCATCAAAGCCATCGACGGCTTCGATCCCGCCTACGAGGTGCGCTTTTCCACTTACGCGGTGCCGGTCATCATGGGCGAGATGCGGCAATATCTGCGCCGGCAGCGTAGTCCCTTGCACCTGGGCGCGCGGCTCGCGAGCCTGCAGCGGGAAGTGGCGGCTTGCGAGGAGCGGCTGGCGGCTCGCCTGGAGAGGCAGCCGACGGTGGGGGAGATCGCCTCCGAGCTGAACGTCGACGCCGAGGAAGTGGCGGCGGCCGTGGCGGCGCGGGCGGTCGCGTCGCTGGACGAGCCCTTGTATCCTGACGACGGCGACGCCGTCTCGCTCGGAGACCGCCTGGCCGGCGGCGAAGACTGGGAGCGGCTGGTGGAAAACGTCGCCCTGCACGCCGCGCTGGCGCGGCTGTCGGAATGGGAGCGCAGGTTGGTCGTTCTCCGGTTTTTCGAAGACAAGTCCCAGGCCGAAACGGCCCGGGCCCTGGGCGTTTCCCAGGCGCACGTGTCACGCTCGGAACGCCGGATCTTGCAGTTTTTTCGCGAAACGCTCGGATCCGCTTCGTAAACGGCCTCGTTACCGTACCAAGATTTTCCTAAAGGCAGGCCCCCGCCGCGGGCGAAGTGCTCCATAGGTCAAAAAACGGCTAGCTTTTCTCGAAGCGACTATCCCTCCGGAACATGGGCAACATCGCAGCTTTCGACGCACTACGCGCATGTGAGGAGAGGACGACCTGCCATGGCGATCTTGCAAGGCCGCGTGTCGCTGCGGCCGATCACCGCCGACGACTATCCGCTGTTGGTCAAATGGAACCGCGATCCGGAGCTGCACGAGCTCATGGGCGCGGCGTACCCCGAGTCCATCGAAGGTTGCGCGGATTGGCACCGGCAAATCCTCGGCGACAGGCAACGTCAGCTGTTCGGCATCGAAGTGGAAGGCATCGGGCTTATCGGCGACGTAGAGCTGGACCACATCGCCTGGCGCAGCGGCGACGCGGAGCTGCGCATCCGCATCGGCGAGCCGCAATGGCGCGGCCGCGGCTTCGGCACCGAGGCGGTGCGGCTGCTGCTGGCCTACGCCTTCGGCGCGCTGCGGCTGAACCGCGTCTACTTGCGCGTCCTGTCGTACAACGCGCCGGCCATCGCTTGTTACAGGAAGGCGGGGTTCAAGGCCGAAGGCGTCGTGACGCGGCGCGTTGACGGAGACCTCAGGGAAATCGTACTGATGCGAATCTTGCGGGACGAGTTTCAAAACCACAACGCCGCCTGAGCACAAGGAATCGCCTTCGGTATGTAGAAGAATCCGCCGTATCTTATTTGAAACTGTCACCAAACGTCCTCGCGCGGAGGAAGGGGAAGGCGCATGGTCGACATAATCGTCAAGGGCGGTCCGGTCATGATCCCGCTGCTGTTCATCTCCGTGCTGGCTCTGGCGGTGTCGCTGGAGCGGCTTTGGTATTTCTTCAGCACGCGGGTGGACTCCGACGACCTGATGGACGAGGTCCGGCTCAACCTGACCCAGGGCAAAGTGATGCAAGCCGTGCAGGTGGCGAAGCGGTCCAAGAGCCAGGTGGCCGCTTTGATCGCGACGGCCGTCGCGTATTCCGATTTGCCCTTGGACCAGTTGAAGGAAAAGCTGGAGGACGTGGGCCGGGCCGAGCTGTTTAAGATGGAACGCCGGATGGTCTTGCTGGAGACCGTCGTCAACATCGCGCCGCTGCTCGGGCTGCTGGGCACCGTCACGGGGATCATCCGAAGCTTCAACGTCCTCGGCGCACTAGAAGGCCTGGCCACGCCGCAAGACCTCAGCCTAGGCGTTGCGGAGGCGCTCATTACCACGGCCGCCGGCTTGAGCATCGCCATTCCGGCGATGGCGGTGTACCACTGGCTCAGCAGCATCATCGACCGGCGGGTGGCCGACATGAACCGGCGCACCGCGGAGATTTTGGAAATCATCAGCACGATGCGGGGTGAGTGACGTGGCCATCGTTCGCGAGCGACGGCGCTCACCGAGCCCGAACATCGTGCCGCTGATTGACATCATGTTCACCTTGGTCGCGTTTTTGCTGGTGTCCACGACGTTTCGGACCGAACCGCTGGGCATCGACGTCGCCCTTCCGCGAGCCGCGACGGGGACGGTTCAACAGCAGGCGGAGCTGCGCATCACGGTGACGCAGCAAGGAACGATGTTCGTCAACGGGGTGGCGGTTTCCGAGAGCGACATCCAAGCGCGCGTCCGCAGCGCGTTGCTTTCGAATCCCAACACCATCGTGATCATTTCGGCGGATCGCCGCGTGTCGTACGATTACGTGGTCAGGGCCATCGACGCGGCCCGCTTAGGAGGCGCTGGCCGGCTGGCGCTGAGCGTGGAACGGCTGCCGTGAACGCTCGTGAGAAGAAGCGCCGTGGGCGGCGCGCGGGCCTGCAGGCCAGGGAAGGCAGGTGAGACGCCCGGTGTTCACCGACGAATACGAGGAACAGTCTCGTTTCGGCTGGTTTCTCCTAATCTCGGTCGTGTTGCACGCGCTGTTCATCTGGCTGTGGCCGCAGATGGAAGGCTCCCTGTACGGCATCGGCTGGTTCGGCCCTGCGGACGGCGGCCTGGTGGAGTTCGTTTTCGTGCCAGGACAGTCGGCAATCCAGGCGCCCCCGGCGCCGACGCCGGCGGCGCCCGTGCAGCCCCGCCCGCCGCGCCAGCAGCAGGCGCCGCAGCCGGCCGAGCCGCAAGCCGCGGTGGCCGTGCGGACGGAACAGCAGCAGGTGCAGCCGGCCGCACCGCCTGCGCCTGCGGTCGCGGCGGAGCCGCGGCCCGCGCCGCAGCCGGAGCCCCGGCCCGCACCCCAACCGGAGCCGGCGCCGGCTCCCCGGCCTGAGCCGGAGCCTGCCCCTGCGCCCGCCCCGCAGCCTGAAGCCGAACCGGAGCCGGGCGTCGC
>k87-3492_pt1 | contig 15703 bp, 14 predicted proteins | sample MGYA00084031_6733416 | MGnify analysis MGYA00084031
CCACTTCACTCGCAACGGGAGGTTTCTCTATGAAACATTTTTACCTCGTCAGACACTGTAAAGCAGAGGGCCAGGACCCTGACGCGGCACTCACGCCTTTGGGCTGCCAGCAAGCTGCCGCGCTGGCTGCCTTTTTTACGGACATACCGGTTGAACGGATCATCGCAAGTCCTTATTTGCGTGCACAAGCTACTGCGGAGCCGCTTGCCCGGCATTTCGGACTGGAGATCGAGACTGACAGCCGGCTCGAAGAGAGAGTCCTTTCCGCATATTCGATGCCTGACTGGTACGAGCGCCTGCGAGACACGTTTTCTGATCTGACGCTGTGCTACGAAGGCGGTGAAAGCAGCCAGGAAGCCATGAATCGCGGGTTATCCTTGCTCCGTGATGCGCTTTCCGCTCCCTTCTCTCATACCGTACTGGTCACCCATGGCTGTCTGATGGCCCTCCTCCTGAAGCAGCTCGACGATACATACGGCTTTGCCGACTGGGAAGCCCTGACCAACCCGGACGTCTACCGGATTTCTTGCCAGGAAGGCGTGTGGACGATCAAACGAATCTGGAACGAGCTTGCCGGCTGACCGTTACCGGATGGCAACGCGGGAAAATAAAAACAGTTACAGCGAGGTGTTCTTACTGAAGCACCTCCTGTAACTGCGTTTGGTTATCTTGCTGGATTATTTTTTCAAGCTCTTCCCGGGACAACTGACTGACCACGCGAATGAATTGGTAGGCCAGTTCTGCATCAAACTGTGTCCCTGCCCCTTTCCTGATCTCCTGAAGTGCGTCTTCGACCGGGAGTCCTTTCCGGTAGGGACGATCCGCAACCATGGCGTCAAATGCGTCGGAGATGGCCAAAATACGGGCCATCAGCGGGATCTCGTCCCCCTTCAAGCCATCCGGGTAGCCCTTCCCGTCGATCCGTTCGTGGTGGGAGCGAATGGCGGGCAGCAGTTCGTGAAACATCCCTGCCTGCAAGATAATTTCATATCCAATCACCGTATGCTGCTTGATCTTGTCGTACTCTTCCGGTGTTAATTTTCCTTTTTTATTGAGAATGTGATCCTCGATACCGATTTTTCCGATGTCATGCAAGATGCCGCCAAAATAGACTTCATCCACTTTATCCGGTGGCATCCCGATAGCACGCGCAATTTCCCGTCCCCAGTGGGCCACACGCTGCGAATGGCCGCTCGTGTAGTGGTCACGGGCATCGATCGAAGCTGCCATTGTCGTCAGAAAGCTGTGGTTAAAGGTTTGGATTTCGTCCATTTTTTGTTGGAGCTTGTTAATGTTGCGAAAATATTGGCGGAATACAATATTCAAGGAGATAAACGCAGCCAGCAACGGAATGAGCGAAAGCCATCCGTATTGTGCTACCAGCCTGGCTCCAATACCGCCGATAATCATGAGCATAATGTACGTGTTTGACCCACCTTTGACCATGCTCGCAAAGGTGTCCAGCCACTTTACATGAAAGAAATAGGAGATTCCCGAAGCCACCAGTGACGTGTTGACAAACCAATAAACAAGAATCAGCAACAGGTCCGAAAACATCCACGGGATACCGGCCGAGTCGGCGGCATGATGTAAAAATCCTACCAGCCAGAGAGTCAGCAGGATTTGCCCGCAGTTAAACATGGCCTTCTTCAAGGAAGAACGGCTCAGTACGGTCACAATCAATAATTCAACGACTGCGGCCCAGACCGCAACCCATGTGCCATACAAGAGAATTCCCGAAAAAAACAATGCATTATTGACAGTCAGTCTCGCGTTAAATGTGCTAATAGGGGCAAAAGCCCCTACGATGGTCAAAAGCGTAAAGATGAACAAGACGCTCCAGTGATTGCGTGGCTCCCAATCCGGCAGCACCGAAACAAATACGGCGATCGCTGCAAGAGGGAGAAAAAACTGAATAAACAGATGTTTGAAAAAACGGGTGAGGTCAATATTTTTCTGCATAATTTTTACCTTCGCGCAATCGTATTAAAGAGATAGGCTTGTTTGTAATGCGCTGAACAAGAAGGAACGTCCCCAACATAATAAACAGGTCGCCAATACTGATCAGCCTCGGAATAGGGAACGGCATATGCATAATATCTGCAAGGAAAGGGAACACCGTTTGATCCGTCAAAAGCGAGTGCTTGAAATCCGTGCCATTCAACAAAGGCTCTATCGGGTAAGGAAGCTGTTTTGCCTGCTCGATATCGACAGGCATGCGCCCTCCATTCAGCCAGATGACCAGCGCGTTCAAAAACCACCCGATCATAAAAATCCTGATGTCTTCATGCTCCCTGTTGAAGTAAAAAAAGAGCAGCAGTGCCAGATAGGCAACGGATACAAATATTCCACCAATCGACGGGAAAAAGCCTGATGTAATCTGGAGCAAAATACAAATCACCAGAAAGGCCAATCCGTTAAAGGTAGGAATGCTCTTCACCCGTCCGCCCCTGAGGAAAGCGATTAAAAACGAGAAGGCTATCACGTCAAGCAGCATGTTTCGTTACCTCCGAAAAAGCAATGAAAAACACCACTTTGAACAAGCGGTGTTTCTCTAGTTTTCCTACCTTTAGCCAACGTACCAGTTAGCAGAAGTTGCAGCAACGATACCTGCTACCAACAGAAGTGCTCCAAACCATTTTTTCATGCCATTCCCCTCCTTAAATAAATAGTGGAGAAAGCTAGTTTCGCTACTTAGCTCTAACGTACAGGCCAAGCGACCAAATACAGCCTGTACAGCTTCCCTTTTCCCGAGGGAAAAGGCGGATTCGCTACTGGCTCCATACAGACCAAGCGACCAGATACAGTCTGTACTTCTTCGCGCTTTCATGCCTATATTTTACACATAAGTGACAAAATTCGGCAATAATAGATTCATAGTCTATAAGCTTCAATTATAAATAGGAATTTGTACCTAGAACTATATTCACACAACAGCAGCCAACACTGCTTTCTGCGCATGCAGCCTGTTTTCCGCCTGATCAAAGACCACGGAGTTTGCACCGTCGATCACGCCGGCAGATACTTCTTCCCCTCTGTGAGCAGGCAGGCAGTGCAGGAAGAGGTATTCCGGGCTGGCGTGGCTGACCAGGTTTTCGTTCACCTGATAAGCAGCGAACGCTTGCAGCCGCTGCTCGTTTTCCGCCTCGAAGCCCATGCTGGTCCAGACATCGGTGTACACGGCATCAGCGTCTTTGACTGCCTCGACGGGATCGTGGGTCACGAGCAGCTTTCCACCGTTTGCCTGCGCATATCCTTTTGCCTGCTCGACGATGGCCGCATTCATTTCATATCCCGGCGGCGTGGCGACGCGAACGTCCATACCCAGCAGCACAGCCGCCAGCACGAGCGAATTGGCCACGTTGTTTCCGTCTCCTACGTAAGCCAGCTTGATCCCCTTCAGCTTGCCCTTGTGCTCCCAGATCGTGAGCATGTCGGCCAATGCCTGACACGGGTGGAAGTCATCCGTGAGTCCGTTGATGATCGGGATCGAGGCGTGCTCCGCCAATTCCTCCACACCGGCATGGGAAAACGTCCGAATCATGATCGCGTCAACATAGCGCGACATGACTTTCGCCGTATCGCTGATCGGCTCCCCCCGTCCGAGCTGCAGTTCTTTGCCGCTCAAAAACATCGCCATGCCGCCGAGCTGGTACATGCCGACTTCAAAGGAAACGCGGGTGCGGGTGGATGACTTGTCAAAAATCATTCCCAGCGTTTTCCCTTGCAGGGGCTGGTACGGCTGACCGTTCTTCTGCAGCTTTTTGATGTGAGCCGCCAGCTCCAAAAGCTGCATCAGCTCTTCTCCACTGAATTCATCGACCCGCAAAAGGTCTTTCCCCTTAAATTTGGCCCACTGTGCGTTTGGAAAGCGATCCAATATCTTCACAGGCTGCATGCCCGTCACCTCTTTTCTCCGAAATGGCTTGCACATACAAAGCGAATGTCTCACTGGAAGTAAACAACGGTAATCCTTGTTGGACGGCCCGGCTGCGAAGGGCAAAACCGCTGCGCCCGCGACTGTTTCCTTTGGTCGCCGTAATCAGGGCAAAGGCCACACCCTCGGTCTGAACCAGCTCCACAAGCTCCTGCTCATCCCCGATCACGTGAGCGACGCTCAAGCCGTTTTCCTTGAGCCATGCGGCCGTTCCTGGCGTTCCTGCCAATACGCCGCCTTGCTCCTGCAATCGCTTCAGCGCAGGCAGCACCTCTGCCGTTTTGTCTCCGTCCGCCAAAGATACCAGGCAAATCTGTCCTGCTTGCCAGCTTGAAAAAATGCTGTCTTTATAAGCAAACGCCTTTCCTGCCGCTTCAGCGAAACTATGGCCCAGACCGAGCACCTCTCCCGTCGACTTCATTTCCGGGCCGAGCGCAGGGTCCACACCGGTCAGCTTTACGGTCGAGAAAACAGGCGCTTTCACTACGGCAAACGGAATGTCAGGCAAAAGACCTGCTTTGTACCCCATCTCCGCCAGCTTCTCTCCCAACTGGGCGCGGACGGCCAGCTCGACCATCGGAACGCCCGTCACCTTGCTCGTAATCGGCACGGTACGGGAAGCGCGAGGGTTTACCTCCAGCACGTATACCGTATCGCCGCTGATGACAAATTGAATGTTGATCAGGCCTACCGCTCCCATCTCGCGGGCAATGGCTTCGGTGTAGCGTGCGATCGTGGCTTTGACTTCGTCAGTCAGGTACGGTGCCGGGAAAAGGGCAACGCTGTCGCCTGAGTGAATCCCGGCCTTCTCCACGTGCTGGTAGACGCCCGGGATCAATACCGATTGGCCGTCACAGACGGCATCTACTTCCGCTTCCATGCCCGGTACGTATTTGTCGACGAGAAGCGGGAAAAAGTCCTGGCTGTTTGGCTGGCTCAACCATCCCTCAATCGTGGCGGATAGCTCATCGATGTCATGTGCCACGACCATGCCCTGCCCGCCGATGACGTAGGAAGGACGCAGCAGGACCGGGTACCCTACGGTAGACGCTGCTGCAGCCGCTTCCTCCAGCGTGGATACACCCTGCCCCGGGATATGCGGAATATCCAGCCCTCTGAGCATGGCGTAAAAGAGCTCGCGATCCTCTGCCCGCTCAATCGCTTCGAGCTTCGTTCCCATCACAGTCAAACCTGCTGCTTCCAGCTTGGCGGCCAGATTGATCGCCGTTTGTCCGCCGAACTGCACCATGACTCCGTCCACCTGCTCCCGCTCCGCTACGTGCAGCACGTCTTCCGCGTGAAGCGGCTCGAAGTAGAGATGGTTCGCTGTCTCGTAATCGGTACTCACCGTCTCCGGGTTGTTGTTGACGACGATGGCCGCGATCCCCTTTGCCTGCAGTGCTTTTGCGGCGTGTACCGAGCAGTAGTCAAATTCAATCCCCTGTCCGATCCGGATCGGCCCTGAGCCGAGCACCAGCACTTTTTTGCCGGTCAGCTCCTCGACCTCATCGGCACCCTGCCAATCAGAATAGTAGTACGGCGTTTGCGCATCGAACTCTGCGGCGCAGGTATCGACGATTTTATACGTCGGCTTGATGTTGTACTGCACTCTGAGCTGCTTTACTTCCGCTGCCGTGCAGCCGATCAGCCCGGCGATCGTCTCGTCGGCAAATCCGCGTCGCTTCGCTTCCGTCAGCAGTTCGGGGGTCAGCGTTTCGCATGCAGCCAGCTCTTTTTCCAACGACACGATCTTTGCGAGGCTTCGCAGGAAAAACGGATCAATCCCTGTCAATCCATGCAGCTCGCTTTCCGTAAAGCCTTTTCGGATCGCTTCGGCTAGTGCAAACAGCCGCACATCGGTCGCTTCCTGAACGAGCTGGACCAATGTCTCCCGATCACACGCTGCCAGATCGGGACGGCTCAGATGCGTGCAGCCCTGCTCCAGGGAGCGCACAGCCTTGAGCAGTCCCGCTTCCAGATTGCGGGCGATCGACATCACTTCACCGGTCGCTCTCATCTGGGTCCCCAGCTGCCGGTCCGCCAGCGGAAATTTGTCAAACGGCCAGCGCGGGATTTTCACTACAATATAGTCCAGCGTCGGCTCAAAGCTGGCATACGTATAGCCGGTAATCGGATTCAACACTTCGTCGAGATTGTAGCCAAGCGCCAGTTTGGCCGCGATCCGGGCGATCGGATAGCCGGTCGCTTTGGATGCGAGCGCACTGGAGCGGCTCACTCTCGGGTTGACCTCGATCAGGTAGTAGCTGTCCGAGTTCGGGTCGAGGGCGAACTGGATATTGCAGCCGCCTACCACGCCCAGCGAGCGGATCACCTTGGTGGATACACTGCGGAGCATCTGGTACTGCCTGTCGGTCAGCGTCTGGGAAGGCGCGACAACGATGCTGTCTCCCGTGTGGATACCCACCGGGTCCAGATTTTCCATGTTGCAGACGATGATGCACGTATCGCTCGCATCCCGCATCACTTCGTATTCGATTTCTTTCCAGCCTTTGACGCTGCGTTCGATCAGCACCTGACCGATCGGGCTTGCGGCGATTCCGTTTGCCGCTACTGTCCGGAGGGATTGCTCGCTGTCCGCGATGCCGCCGCCCGCTCCACCCAGCGTATAGGCAGGACGGACGATAACGGGATAGCCGATGGAGTCGGCAAAGGCGACCGCAGCCTCGACAGATTCGACAGTGGCGCTCTCCGGCACAGGCTCGCCGATTTTTTGCATCAGCTTCTTGAACAGCTCGCGGTCTTCACCATTTTGGATCGCTTCCAAAGGAGTTCCCAGCAGCTCTACATCGTACTTTTCCAATACGCCCGCTTCCGCCAGGGACACGGCTAGGTTCAATCCCGTCTGACCGCCCAGCGTTGGCAAAAGGCCGTCCGGACGCTCCTTGGCGATAATTGCTGTCACGGACTCTACCGTCAGCGGCTCCAAATAGACTTTGTCGGCAACTTGTTCATCTGTCATGATCGTGGCCGGGTTGTTGTTCACAAGCACGACCTTGACCCCCGCTTCCTTCAGGGAAAGGCAGGCCTGTGCTCCGGCATAATCGAACTCCGCCGCCTGACCGATCACGATCGGTCCCGACCCGATGACTAACACTTTTTGAATGTGCGGCAATTTAGGCATATCTCTTCGCTCCCACTACACGCATCGACTGCAAGAATTGCTGAAAAATATGTGAGGTGTCGCTTGGCCCCGGATGGGCTTCCGGATGGAACTGGACGCTCATGACCGGCAGCAATTGATGGCGAATGCCCTCTACCGATCCGTCGTTTACATTGCGGTAGGTAACCGTGAGCAGCCGTTTGTCCAGCGACTCTTCCTTTACGACATAGCCGTGATTTTGCGAGGTCATGTATACTTTGCCGGTCGCAAGCTCCTTGACCGGATGGTTTCCTCCGCGGTGGCCGTATTTCAGTTTCTCCGTCTTTCCTCCGAACGCCAGCGCGAGAACCTGATGACCGAGACAGATACCGAGCGTCGGATACTGCTCAGCCGCTTTTCTCCATTCACTGCAATAGGCATGCAGATCTTCCGGATCGCCGGGTCCATTGGAAAAGAGCAGTCCGTCCGGCTGCAGCGCTTGAATCTGGGCGTACGGCGTGTCGAACGGCACCACCGTCACCCGGCAGCCAAGCTCCAGCAGCGCGTCCAGAATCGATTGCTTCATCCCCAAATCGACCAGCACCACATGCTCCTGCGAGCCCGGGTAGCGTTTTATCTCTTGGCAGGATACTTCTGCGACCAGCGACTTTTTGATGTGTTTGGTCTTGAGTGCGGCTACTTCTTCCGCTGCCAGGGGTTGATCGGAAATGGCTCCCCACAGCGGCCCGTCCTGGCGCACTCGCTTCGTAATCGTCCGCGTATCGATACCCGCCAGGATCGGAAAGCCGAAATCCTCTGCCGTTTCCGCCAGTGTGCGAACCGATTGATAGTGGCTGGGCTCCATGCACAGCTCACTGACGACCATCCCGGCCAAAGCGGGCTTGGCTGCCTCGTAATCGTTGTCGTTGACTCCGTAATTGCCGATCAGCGGATACGTAAACGTGACGATCTGACCGGCGAAGGACGGGTCGCTCATCACTTCCTGATACCCTGTCATTCCTGTATGAAAAACCACTTCCCCGATTCCTTCCAGCGGCGCTCCATACAGCGTTCCGGCGAATACTTCACCTGTCTCCAGCGTCAAATAACCTGGTCCCAATCCCTGTTTCTCTTTATCCATCTATGAAAGCCACTCCTCTCCAAAGGGCACTCACTTGCGAAAATTTATGCAACTTACTGTATTAATATACATTTATGATTATAAAAATGCAACGAGTTTTTTATCTTTTCCTACTCGTTGCAACTATTTTCCTGCTGTCTTTTGCGTGGCCATAAAGCTTCTCTTCACTGGCACGCGTACACGTCTTGCCCACCGTCCCCTCTATTTGAAAGCTACGCTTGGGCGATCGCTTCCTTTAGCACCGCTGCTGCCTGTGCCACTTCATTTTCCGTTGTAATAAACGACGGCAGCATCCGTATGACCTGAGGTCCCGCGAGCAACAGCAGCAGCCCTTTTTCCCGCGCGTAATCCAGTACAGGAGCTGCCGGGATCGAAAGCTCCATCCCCAAAAGCAGGCCCTTGCCTCTGATTTCGACCACTTTGTCCGGAAAGGCTGCCTTGATTTGCTGCAAGCTGCTTACCAGCAGCTGATGCAGCTCGTTCACCCGCTCCAGCATTGCGTCTTCCTCGATGGTTTCCAGCGTGGCCAAACCTGCAGCCATAGCGAGCGGATTGCCGCCGAAGGTCGTCCCGTGGGTGCCGGGGGCAAATGCCTGAGCCGCTTCCTCGGTAGCCAGAACGGCGCCGATCGGGAATCCGCTGCCAAGTCCCTTTGCAAGCGAAATCGCATCGGGCAAAATGCCGTATTGCTGAAAAGCAAACCAGGTGCCGGTCCGTCCGATGCCGGTCTGCACCTCATCGATCAAAAGCAGCAGGCCGTGTTCGTCGCAAATCTGGCGGAGCCCTTTGACAAATTTCTCATATGCAGGATGCACGCCGCCTTCCCCTTGCACCAGCTCAAGCATGATGGCGCATGTCTTTTCATTTACGGCTTCATGCACCGCCGCCAGATCATTGTAGGGAATAGTTACGAATCCCTCGGGAAGCGGCAGGAAGCCGTCTTTTACCTTCTCCTGGCCTGTGGCGGTCAGGGTCGCCAGCGTCCTCCCGTGAAACGACTGGCCAAACGTAATGATTTCGTAGCGGTCTGTCCCTTTCACCTTCTGTGCATAGCGGCGTGCCAGCTTGATCAGGCCTTCGTTCGCCTCGGCGCCGCTGTTGCAAAATAGTGTCCGTGAAAGACCCGACAGCTCGCTCAGCTTTGCCGCCAGCTTCTCCTGGCCGGGAACGTGGAACAGATTGGAGCAATGCCAGAGCATATCCAGCTGTTCATGCAGCTTGCCGGCTACTTTTGTCGGCACATGTCCCAAGGACGTAACGGCAATCCCCGAGATGAAGTCCAAATATTCCTTGCCCGCCTCGTCCCAGACCCGGTTTCCCTTCCCTTTTACGAGGTGTATCGGCCATCTTGCATAGTTATTCATCAAATGGAGTGGAGCAGTCGTCGTACTCATGGTTTCTCCTCCTCAACGTGCTGCTTGATTTTTTTCGGCTGCGGCAGCCACGATTGCCGTGCCGGCCGGTTCACCCTGACAAACCTTAAGCAAATCTTCCGCTGTGCCGCGGCATATGACGACCTGCGCTACCCCGGCGGAAAGCGCATCGAGCGCAGCCTGCACCTTGGGGATCATTCCGCCTGTGATCATTCCCTCGCTGATCATGCGTCCGATTTCAGCCTCATCCGTTTTGGAAACAAGCGCTTTGGTGCCATCCGCCTCCGGCTTTAAAATGCCCGGAACGTCCGTCACCATGATCAGGCTTTCGGCTCTCAATGCAGCGGCAATCGCTCCTGCCGACACATCGGCGTTTACATTGTACCTCTCTGCCCCGTCAATTCCTGCGGCAAGCGGAGCTATCACCGGCACGTACCCCTGACCGAGAATGGTCCGCGGGATCGCGGCATCTACCGCCTTCACTTCGCCTACCCAGCCCAGCGGCTTTTCCGTCCGTACCGCCGTGAGCATGCTTCCATCCATCCCGCTCACGCCCCACGCTCTCGCTCCGTGTTCTGTCAGGCGTCTGACCAGCCATTTGTTGATCTGGCCGCAGAGCACCATTTCCACAACCTCCAGTGTATCCTCGCAGGTCACGCGGAGGCCGTCCACGAATACGGAAGATATCGCCAGCCGCTCCAGCATGCTGTTGATGGCGGGTCCCCCTCCATGGACGATCACGAGCTGCTTCCCCATTTTCTGAAGCCGTGCAATTGTTTGAAAAAAGCTCCCGGGTAGCTGCTCCATCGTGCTGCCCCCGCATTTTATGACGACAATGCCCTGCATTTTATACCTCCTCTACGGGAAAAGCGGTACGAGCGGCAAACCGGCTGTCTCCGGCAGCCCAAGCATGATGTTCATGTTTTGCACCGCCTGACCTGCCGCTCCTTTGACGACGTTATCGATTACGGAAAGCACAATGACCCGGCCGGTTCTATCATCTACATGCAGCGCGATGTCGCAATAGTTGGAACCATACACCTCTTTGGTGCGCGGATGACTGCCCGGCTGACGAAGGCGGACAAACGGCTTTCCCGCATAGGCGGACTGGTAAAGCTCCTGAAGCTCGGAAAGAGCGGCTGCCTTCTCCAGTTGTCCATAGGCCGTCACCAGGATTCCCCGCGTCATCGGCACGAGATGGGGTGTGAACTGGATGAGCTGCTCCAGCTCTGCCTGCCCCGTCAACTCCTGCTCAATCTCGGGCGTATGCTGGTGGGACGAGACCTTGTATGCATGGATGCTTTCATTGATTTCACTGTAGTGAACCCCGAGCGAAACACCCCGTCCTGCCCCGGAAACACCTGATTTGGCGTCGATGATCCAGCTTTTCGGGTTGACCCAGCCCGATTTTGCCAGCGGAATCATTCCCAGCAATGCAGCAGTCGGATAGCAGCCCGGATTGGCGATCAGCTCTGCTCCCGCAATCTCTTCCTTTTTCCATTCGGACAAGCCGTAGACTGCTTTCTGCAGCCATTCGTCCGCCGCCGGCTGCCGCTTGTACCATTGCGTATAGGCAGCACCGTCCTTCAAACGGAAATCACCGGACAGGTCAATCACTTTCGCGCCGTTCTTGACCAGCTCTGGCGAAAGCTCAGCACTGACACCCGCAGGGGTAGCGAGAAAAATGACATCGTTGTCCGCTCCCATTTGCCCGGCATCTATTTTTGCCAGGACGGGAAGCTCAAGCGCCTGCACGTGAGGAAACACGCTTGCCAGCGACTCTCCTTCTGACGTACTGGAATATAAATTGGCCACCTGCACGTGAGGATGGCCGGCCAAAAGACGTATCAGCTCGACACCACTGTAACCAGTTGCCCCGACAATTCCGACCCGGATCATAGTCCCTCTCCCTGTCTGTATTTTTATACAAAAATAATAATAAACATTCATCCAAAAAACAACCCTTGCCATAGAAAAAGCGCCCGACAATTTATCGGACGCTTTGTTCCATGCATGTTTTTGCAGGTCCCGAGCGATGCATATGTTCGACTACCGCCATGCAGCGCTACAACGTGTGCCGAGTGAAGCGCACGTTCTGATTGATATGACAGCTATTTCTTGTCGGCGAGCCAAGCAGCCACCGTCTCGGCGTCTTGATCCTTGACAAGGCCGCCGGGCATGCCGCCTTTTCCGTTTTTCAGGATCTCCAGAATCTGCTCCTTGGTGTACTTGCCGCCAACCTGGGTCAAATTCGGACCGACTGAGCCGGACAAATCCTGTCCATGGCAGCTGGCGCAATTGTTTTTAAACAGCGTTTCAGCCGTCGCCGCATCGTACCCGCCAGTAGGAGCGGTTGGGGTCGTCTCTCCGGCTGGCTGATTGGCAGGCGGCTGGGCTTGGTTGCCTCCTCCGCCACAAGCACTCAAAAATAGAACAAGCGCAACAGTAAGGACAGATATTGGGAAGCGCTTCATGGCTGTTCCCTCCTTATTGAAGAATATTTCTTCGCTAAGTATGCCTCTGCTGCGCTCTATTCATTCTCCATTTGGTCAACTTATCCCAGAGGAAAATTTAAAGGACTCCATTCGCGCAATTCCAGCGTTCGAGCTCCTTCCTTCACCACCGGATCAGCCTGAGCCAATCGAAGCGCTTCTTCCTGCGTATCCGCTTTATAGATGACCAGACCTCCCTGCTTGTCCGTAAATGGGCCGGCCATCACTACTTTTCCCTGCTTGTACAAATCGTTGATGTAGTCCAAGTGGGCCGGACGCACTTTTGCGTTCAAATCCTGATCGATGATGGACAGCATAGCGACGTAGAGCATTTTTTTCTCCTTCTTCCTTTTGCTTGTCTCTTTCCATGCAGAAGCGCATTAGATCCGAGGTGAAACCCGATGCCCGCTCATTTGCCGCACCTCGCGAGGCTTGTTGGTCATGATCGCATCGATGCCGAACGCCGTCAGCCTGGCCACTTCCTCCGGCTCGTCGACGGTGTAGGCAAAAACGCGAAGGCCAGCCGCGTGTGCCTGCCGGGCGATTTCCGCTGTAATCAGACCATGCCAGAGATGCAGCGAATATACCGGGTACGGCAGCGACCGCACGTAGGCAACCGGGTCGTACAGCCTCGCTTCGTACAGCAGCCCCAGATACAAGGCAGGCTCCCGCCGATGCACCTCTTCCAGAACCTGATGGTCAAAGGAGGATACGATCAACGAGAGCTTGTTTTTCCACATGCATAATTGTTCGGCCACTGCGGTGCCGATTCCTTCGTACCATGCAGGACCGTTTTTTATCTCTACATTCACAGTGGCTCCCTCGGGCAGAAGCGCCAACACGTCTGCCAGCTCCGGAACCTTTTGTTCCGAGAACTCGGGACTGAACCAGGCTCCTGCCGACAGTGCGGAAAGCTCGGCCATTGTCTTTTCGCCAACGGGGCCAAAGCCGCTGGTGGTCCGCTCCAGAGTGTGATCGTGAATAACACAAAGACGCCCGTCTGTTGTCAGTTGGACGTCTAGTTCTACCCCGTCTGCTTGTTGCTCCATGGCCATGGAAAAGGCAGCACAGGTGTTTTCCGGGGCATCATGTGATGCCCCGCGATGACCGAGAATCAACGGCTTTCCCTTCATGGAAGCCTCCCCCGCTTCTTGCTGTCCGAAAAGAGTCATGCCTGTTCCGGACGGTTGATTTGCGAACGGAGATATGCATCGATAAACGAATCGATGTCCCCGTCCATGACAGCCTGCACGTTTCCAACCTCCACATTGGTGCGGTGATCCTTGACCAGGCTGTATGGGTGAAACACGTAGGAGCGAATCTGGCTGCCCCAGGCGATATCCTTTTGCTCCCCCTGAATCGCCTGCAGTGTTTTCTCCTGCTCTTCCCGCTTCTTTTCAAACAGACGGGCTGCCAGCATTTTCATCGCCCGCTCGCGGTTTTTGATCTGGGAGCGCTCCGTCTGGCAGGTCACGACAATGCCGGTCGGAAGGTGCGTGATCCGGACAGCGGAGTCGGTCGTGTTGATGTGCTGACCTCCCGCACCACTGGAACGGTAGGTGTCGATCTTCAAATCTTCCGTACGGATGTTCACCTCTGTGTCATCCTCGATCTCAGGCAGGACATTGCAGGAAACAAAGGAGGTGTGACGGCGCCCCGACGAATCGAACGGGGAGATTCGGACCAGACGATGGACGCCTTTTTCCGATTTGAGGTAGCCGTATGCATTATGCCCCTTGATCAAGAGCGTAACGCTTTTAACCCCCGCTTCATCCCCTGGCAGGTAATCCAGCGTCTCCACCTTGAAGCCCTTGGATTCCCCCCAGCGTGTGTACATGCGCAGCAGCATGGACGCCCAGTCCTGGGATTCCGTACCGCCTGCACCCGGATGAAGCTCGAGAATGGCGTTGTTTTTATCGTACTGGTCGCTGAGCAGCAGCTCCAGCTCGAAGCTTTCAAATTCCTTTTTCAGCGCCTGGGTGCTGTCGTACACATCCTGAATCATCGAATCGTCGCCTTCTTCGATGATCAGTTCCAGCATGACCTGCAAATCCTCGTATTGGGCATCCAGCTTGCCCATGGTCTCGACCAGACCCTTCAAGGCGTTCAGCTCGCTGATCGTCTTTTGGGCAGCGTCGTTGTCGTCCCAGAAGTCCGGAGCCAGCATGCGCTCCTCCAGCTCACCGATCCTCTCTTGCTTGACTGGGAGGTCAAAGAGACCCCCTAATATCCGCTAAACGTTTAGCCATGCTCGACATCTCTTGCTTGATGTCCGCAATATCAATTAATGCCATGTGCGAATCACCTACTCTTCATTATGCTATGTATCATTGTACCGTAATTCGGCGGATTCGCAACATGACCGGTGATCACGAATTGGGGCCCAAATAACGGAAGCCTTGGCTTCCCGGCAGATTTGGCGGTGCCGGAGCGGATCTTGTCTCTTGCGGCTCGTTCGGGCTTGCAGACGCTTTTTCCGGTCGAGCCATCCTGCCTAGCAAATGGAGGATCGACAACCCTGCACGCTTCTTCTTTTGCCTTGTTCTCACGCTGTTTGTGCTGCGGGAGAATAATCCGTTCCCCATCTGGCTGCCTCTTCCCGTGTCCGTGATGAATGCAGCTTGCAAAGGCAGCTCAATGCCCCAGTTGGGCTCGGGAAGCTCGGTTGTCAGCCTGTGATCGTCAAAGACCGGGCTTTGGACACCGACCAGCACCTGATTGTGAGCATCTGCTTCCCCGCCCCCCTCAGCCGAAGCATCCTCTGCTGCTGTTGCAGCCGCATGCGCTTTGTCTGTAAACAGGTACCCCCCTTGAGCGTCCTGCATTCTCCGCTTTAGTATCTTCCACGTCTCGTCGATTCTCTCGAGGATGAATTGCGCCTGAACACCCATTACGTTTCCTGTCGTTCTCATGCTTCATTCCCCCGTTCAGCATCTAGTTTTTCAAGCTGATGTAAACCATTGTTTACTCCGTCAGCGCGTTGTAAATATTTGCTTCCCCAGCCCCGAAGTACTTGTCTTGTCCTCGCTTCCCGAAGTCCTCCGCTGTTTTCTTGATCAACGCTGCCACCTGGGACGGCTTCATATCCGGATGTTCCGCTTTGATCACGGCTGCAATTCCGGCCACCTTGGGCGCTGCCATCGACGTGCCGTGCATAAATGCGTACCCCTTCAGATTAGAGGTAAAGTAAGGCGGCAAGTACGTCGGATAGGTGGAGAAGGCGCGATAGCGGAAGTCGCGTTTATCCAGATAGTCTCCTTTCGGGTCTTGGCGGTACAGTCTGTCGTATTCCGGTCCATTGTCTCCGCCCGGTGCAGCTATATCGATCGGGTTGCCGTAGTTGGAGTAAAAGGCGATTTCGTCTTCGGACCATTCATTGGACGACGATACGGTGATCACCCCTGGGATTTGTGCCGGTACTACCCGGGATGGCCCTTTGATATCGAGGCCGTAGGTTTCCTTCCAATATTCCTGCATATCGTGCAGACTTCCCAGGTTTCTTGAGTCGTTGCCGGCAGCGACGACGACTGTGACACCTTTTTTCACCGCGTACTGGACAGCCCTGTGGTAAGCCACCATCGAGGCGGAGTCTCCTTTTTCACCGTAGTTGTGAGCCATCCACCTCCAGCCGCCGAGGCTCATATTGACAACGTCCACCCC
>k87-3958_pt1 | contig 15689 bp, 8 predicted proteins | sample MGYA00084031_6733416 | MGnify analysis MGYA00084031
ATTAGCGCCATTGGAATTGTTTTTTGATCGAGAGTATCAAGGTCATCTGGATTTAGGGACACACGGAACGGTTTATTCTAAAGGGACACGTGATGCGGAGGCATTTTTACGACCGTTATGGGGACTAGGTCCTTATGTAACGCAAAATGAAAGTGAGTATTTGAATGACTTTCTAACGGGAATTATCGAAGGAACCGATCCTGAGAGTTCATCTTATTGGGGAAAAACAAAAGATTATGATCAATTGATTGTTGAGATGGCAGCATTAAGTACATTTCTTTTGTTAAACAAAGAAAAAACGTGGGACCAATTAACAAAAGAACAGCAAAACAATTTACACAGTTGGCTGATACAAGCCAATGAAAACATTATTCCGCCAAATAATTGGCATTTCTTTAGAGTGTTGTTGAATTTAGCGATGAAACATTGTGAAATGCCATATTCAAAAGAACAGATTGCTGTTGATTTGGCTGTAATTGATCGTTTTTATGTCGGTAATGGTTGGTATTATGACGGAGTCGAGACACAAGTTGATTATTATGTTTCTTTCGCTATTCATTATTATAGTTTATTGTATTGTCGTTTTGCCCCAGAAGATACCGCAAGAGTGGCTATTATGAAGGAACGAGCAACTTTGTTCGCGCAAGAGTTTAAATATTGGTTTACTCAGCCAGGAGAAGCGATTCCCTTCGGACGTAGCTTAACGTATCGTTTTGCTCAAGTGTCATTTTTTAGTGCTTTAGTTTTTGCGGATGTTGAAGCATTGCCGTGGGGTGAGATTAAAGGTCTAATCAGCCGACATCTTCATCAATGGATGAACAAAGATATTTTTACAACAGATGGATTATTGTCGGTAGGTTATGATTATCAAAATATGGTCTTTGCCGAAGGCTATAATGGTCCTGGTTCACCTTATTGGGCCTTTAAAACATTCATTTTGTTAGCGGTTCCAAAAGATCATCCTTATTGGCAAGCAGAAACACAGCCTATTAGTTTTCCAGAAAAACACTTACCTTCACCAGAAAGTCGGAACTACTATCAAGTAAATGATGCAGGGACACATGGTTTAATGTTTCCAGCGGGACAATTTATTAATTATCAAGCTCATGCGCATGATAAATATAGTAAATTTGTTTATTCTTCCCATTTTGGTTTCAGTACTATAAAGAGTGATTATTGGTATTACGAAGGTGCTTATGATAATTGCTTGGCTTTAGCTGAAGACGACCACTATTTCCGCACGAAAGGATTAGATGATCAGTACGAAATTCTTGATGATCGTATCATTCATCAATGGCATCCTTGGTCCGATGTAGCAATCAAAACGACAATTGTACCATTAGAAGGCCAACATTTACGGATCCACGAAATTGAGACACAACGTGCATTAGTGGCTTATGAAGGTGGCTTCTCAATCCCGCTCTTCGATGAAAAGGTCACTTGTGTTTCTGATCAAATGGCTGAGGTAAAAAATGCAAAAGGTGTGTCAAAAGTAGAAAATATCAACGGCTTTTCTGAAGCTGCGATTATTCGAACAGAACCGAATACAAATTTACTTTATCCGTTAACGGAGTTGCCATATTTGAAAGCAAACTTGTCGAAAGGGAAACATCTTTTAATTTCATTGGTGACAGGCGTACTACCGAATGAACAAATTGAGCCAGTTAAAGTTAGGTTAAAAGAAAATCAGCTTTTAGTTGAAGAAAAAGTTGTAATTTTGGGGAATTAGGGGGAGAAATACACAATGACAGAAAATGGACAGATTGAGTGGTTGCCGAAGCAAATCAGTTTTGCTTTAAACAAAGTTCGAGGAAATTTAGAGACATTTAAAGAATTAGTTCCACCCGCGGCAAGTTTAAATCAAATTTATTATCCTGAAGAAAATATTGACTGGACGGCCAGCTTTTGGCCAGGAATGTTATTTTTAGCAAAGGAATTAACAAATTCAACAGAGTTCGATGAGGTGATTGCCACACAGATGGCTTCTTTTCAACATCGCTTGGATGAACAAATTGAGCTGGAAACACATGATATAGGCTTTTTGTATATTTTAACAGCAATTGCCGATTATCAAGTCAATGGTCATGAGGCCTCAAAAGAAATGGCCTTGCAAGCTGCGGACTTATTAATGAAACGTTATTCACCAAAAGCCAAGATTATTCAAGCTTGGGGGAATTTAGACGATCCAGAGCAACGAGGCAGAATGATTATTGATTGTTTAATGAACTTACCATTATTATACTTTGCAGCAAAAATGACTGGCAAGCAAGAGTATTATGAAGCTGCCTACAATCATGCGAAACAAACACAAAAATATATTGTGCGAGAAAATCACACCACGTTCCATACGTATTATTTTGATACGGAAACAGGCGAAGCTTTATACGGTAAGACGCAGCAAGGATACTCAGATGATTCTTGTTGGGCTCGCGGCCAAGTCTGGGGAATTTACGGCTTTACGTTAAGTTATTTATATACAGGAGATAGTAGTTTTCTGGAAACAGCCAAAAATGTTGCTGATTACTTTATTCAAGAATTACCAGAGGACAAAATCTGTTACTGGGATTTAATTTTCAATGAAGGGAGTGAAGAAGAACGTGATAGCTCATCTGCTGCAATTGCTGCATGTGGCTTACTAGAATTATCTCGTCAGCTTCCATTAAATGATGAAAAACATGGCTATTATGAAAAGGTTGCGCTAGAACTATTACAAGCATTAGCGGAAAAGTATACAACGGTTTTACGACCAGAGTCGAACGGCCTATTGCTTCATGGTGTCTATGATAAAAAAACAAATACAGGAGTCGATGAATGCATGATTTGGGGCGACTACTTTTATTTGGAAGCGTTAACTCGTTTAGCGAAAAGCTGGTATTCTTTTTGGTAATTCATGGAGGAAAACTCCTAAAAAATAATAAATAGCGGAGGTAGTACAAATGAAATTTTGGAAAAAAGGCTTAACAGCGGCAGCGTTGTTAGCGGTGGCGGCAGTAACTTTAACAGCATGTGGTGGTTCAAGTGAAAAGAAAGCAACTGAAAAGAGTGAAGATGGCAAAACAAAATTAACAGTAACTACTTGGAATTATGACACGACCCCAGAATTTGAGAAATTATTCAGAGCTTTTGAAGCGGAAAATCCTGATATCACTATTGAACCGGTGGACATTGCTTCAGATGATTATGACACAAAAGTAACAACGATGCTTTCATCAGGAGATACGACGGATATTTTAACCATGAAAAACTTACTTTCATATTCTAATTACGCGCTACGCAATCAATTGGTGGATTTAACCGATCACGTTAAAGATTTAGATATCGCACCTGCCAAAGCAAGTTACGAGATGTATGAAATCGATGGTAAAACCTATGCTCAGCCTTACCGTACAGATTTCTGGGTATTGTATTACAATAAAAAAATGTTTGATGAAGCCGGAATTGCCTATCCCGATAACTTAACTTGGGATGAATATGAAGCGCTAGCGAAAAAATTATCTAAACCAGAAGAACAAGTATATGGTGCCTATCAACATACTTGGCGCTCAACTGTTCAAGCGATTGCTGCTGCTCAAAATAATGCTAATTTGATTGAACCGAAATACAATTATATGGAAACTTACTATGATCGCGCATTGAGAATGCAAAAAGATCAATCACAAATGGATTTTGGAACAGCAAAATCAACAAAAGTAACGTATCAATCACAATTTGAAAATTCAAAAGCGGCGATGATGTACATGGGTAGCTGGTACATGGGGACTTTATTAACAAACATTGATGATGGCAAAACAAATGTCGAATGGGGGATTGCCGAAATACCACAACAAGAAAAAGGCAAAGCAACTACCTTTGGCTCACCGACAAGTTTTGCAATTAATAAAAACAGTAAAAAACAAAAAGCTGCTCAAAAATTCTTAGACTTTGCTTCAGGTAAAGAAGGTGCAAAACTTTTAGCAGAAGTAGGAGTGGTTCCTTCTTATAAAACAGATGAAATTGATAAAATCTACTTTGCAAGAAAAGGAATGCCTTCAGATGAAGTCTCACAAAAAGCCTTTAACCCAGATACAATTAATTTAGAATTCCCATCTGATAAAAACGGCGCCGCAATTGATAAAGTATTACAAGAAGAACATGATTTAATTATGGTCGGCGACGAAAAACCAAAAGATGGTATTGCTAACATGGAAAAACGTGTCAAAGCAGAGATAGACTAACTATTATTTCCTGCAAAAACACAAAAGATTGATGAAAAAAATAAGCTGAAATGAGTAACCTACAATGAATTTCAGCTTATTTTTTTTAATAAAGAATGTAGCTTGAGTTTGGAAGGAGGGCCTGTTAAGTTCACTTAACAGAATACAATTATGGAAATTACTTCAAAAACAAAAACAGCAAATAAATTGAGACGAAAAAATACGTGGACTGCGTTATCTTTTATCGCACCAAACTTTATTGGCTTTTTCCTCTTCACTTTAATCCCGGTTATCTGTTCACTGATTTTAGCTTTTATGAGTTGGGATTCTTTTTCAACCCCTGAATTTGTCGGAATGAAAAATTTCACCAAAATGATTCATGATGATACGTTTTGGATTTCGTTAAAACAAACGTTTATCTATACGATTGGTGTTGTTCCGTTAACATTGATTTGCTCATTAGGACTAGCGATTTTGTTGAATCGTAAAATTAGAGGGATGAAATTTTTTAGAACGGCTTTTTTCTTTCCTTATGTAACGTCATTAGTTGCGATTGCGGTCGTTTGGAATATGCTATTTCATCCAACGATGGGACCAATTAATCAATTTTTGAAATTATTTATTGAAAATCCTCCTGGCTGGACATCTAGTTCTACTTGGGCTTTACCAGCAATTATCATCGTTAGTGTGTGGCGCTTTATGGGGTATTATATGATTTTGTATTTAGCTGGTTTACAAAGTGTGCCAAGAGAATTATATGAAGCAGCGTCAATGGATGGCGCGGGTAAATGGAATCAATTTTTAAATGTTACCTTACCTTCACTACGACCAACGACCTTTTTCGTGACTATCATGCTTGTAATTAACTGTTTCAAAGTGTTTGACTTAGTTCAAGTTATGACTGGTGGTGGACCAGGACGTGCAACGAATGTGTTAGTTTATGAAATTTACAATGAAGCCTTTGTCAAATTTAATTTTGGTTATGCATCAGCCATTGCGATGGTCTTATTCATCATCGTTCTAGCGATTACTGTGGCCCAATTTAAATGGAATCAACATCAAGAGAAAGTTTAGGAGGAGAAAAGATGGAAGCAACTTTTTCAAAAAAAGAAAATACTCGAAAAGCAAAAACGAAAAAAGCAGAAAAAGTCACACCTGGTGGGATCCTTGTAATCATTCTCTTAACTTTACTTGCGTTAATTACTTTGGTGCCTTTCATTTGGATGGTTTCAGCATCATTTAAAACAAACAATGAAGTTTTCACCATTCCAATTCAATGGATTCCTAAAAGTTGGCATCCAGAAAACTATTCCGTTATTTGGGAACGCATTCCGTTGTTAACTTTCTTTAAAAATACGTTATTTTTAAGTATTGTGATTACGATTATTCAACTATTTACTTCAAGCTTTGCAGCATATGGCTTTTCAAAAATGAATTTTAGAGGAAGAGATACACTTTTTATTACGTACATCGCAACAATTGCTATTCCTTGGCAATCGTATATGATTCCACAATTTATTATGATGCGTCAACTAGGTTTGACTGATACATTATGGTCACTTGTTTTATTACAAGCATTTAATGCATTTGGGGTCTTTTTACTGAAACAATATTACAGCAGTATTCCAGATTCACTATGTGAAAGCGCGCGGATTGATGGGTTAAGTGAGTGGGGAATTTATTGGAAAATTATTTTACCATTAACCAAACCAGCTTTAGCCAGTCTCACGATTATTACTTTTGTAAATACATGGAATGACTATATGGGACCTTTCATTTATTTATCTTCTACTGAGAATAAAACGATTCAGTTAGGTTTGAAAATGTTCGTCGGTTTATTTGATGCTGAATATGCCTTAATCATGGCCGCATCAGTGGTTTCTATTTTACCAGTAGGGATTGTCTTTTTAGCAATGCAAAAATACTTTGTTGAAGGTATTGCTACATCTGGAATGAAGAATTAGGAGGAAGTTTGAATGTTTACTAAGCAAACCTTTGATAATAATATCTATATGAAAATTTTTCGCTGGCTTTACATTTTATTTATCGGTAATCTAGGGCTTCTCTTAGTGAACATTCCTTTTTTCATAGCGGTGATTAGCTTAGACATTGATCCACGAAACCTCCCACTTTTTGTAGTAACGTTGCTGCCGATGGGGGCAGGGATGATTGCACTTTTAGGCTTAATCGATACTTTTAAAGAAGAAAAGGAGCTGGATCCATTTAAAACTTTTTTCCAAAAGTTTCGTCAGTTTGGGTTAAGAGGCTTTCTTATCAGCTTGCTAGGCTTAGGAAGTAGCATCATCAGTGTGACAGATATATTCTTTTTTGCCAAAACAACGATTGGTAAATGGTTTATTCCATTGATGGTCCTTCTGCTAATTTTTGGGTTAGCTATTATGCTGAATGCTTGGTATTTTCAAGTCCGAAACCCGCAAGCTTCTTTTAAAGATGTGTTTCGGATTTCAATTTACTATGGACTGCGGAAATGGTATGTCAGCTGTCTAAATGTTTTTTTACTATTCTCAATGTTTGCAATGATGTTTTTGAAGCCACAGTTTGGGTTTGTTGTAACCCCTATCCTTTTCCTAGGGATTATTTATTTAAATACTGGGAAATTACATGAAAAGCAAAAAAAGAATAAATAATTTTTACCTAATAAGTAATCTCGATTTTCAGGAAAATGAATGAAGGTGGGGTTGCTTATTTTGTTCTTGCCTTGTTTATTAAAGTGGAGGGAGCGAACGAATGAAGAAAAAAATAATTATTTTAAGTAGCTTTTTGATAGGTGCTATTTTTGTGCTCGTTATTTTTACTACCAGCCAGCAAAGTATGATTAATAACGAAGCAATCCAAGTCGAAGAATTAATTGTTTATGGCGATAAAAATATGAATCGTGTAGCGAAGCAATTCTCTGATCAGAATAATTTAACTTCGTTTGGGAAAAATTTCTGGCGCAAAACGTATAACGGAAAATCACCCACTCAGGAACTACTGAAGGTTGCAACGGAGGATTTAGTACAACATAAAATGATTAAACAGCTGGCAACGGAGTTAGAAATAGCCCACTCACAAACATTTGGGCAAGAAAAAAAAGAATGGCAAGACCAAAAGAGCAGTTTAACGCTCTGGCAATTTTTAGATGCAAAAGATCAACAGTTACAGGACCAAATAAAAGAGAAATTAATGGAGAAAGAAAAGCCAACGCAAAAAGAATTGCGGCAGGCCTTTGAGCAATTGGATGATAAATATAAAAAGACCGATTACTTTATTGAAGCAATTGAAATTCCAACTTTTTCAGGTAAGCAAGCAGAATTAGAAAAAATAGCCGAAGCAATCTCTCCGAATCTATCTTATGAGGAGACGTTATTGGAGTGGCAAAATAAATTACCTAATCTTGTTATTGAATCGTATCAATTGAAGAGTGCAGAAATCCAAAAAGAGGATATTTATTCGTTGTCTGTTGGGGAGATTCTTAGTGAAAAAGCTGTTGGTACCGTGGTGAAAGGATACCACGAAAACCAATACTTTTATATTTTTAATAAGGAAGGAGGGCAACTTTTACGGTTTGAAGAAGCACCACAATTTGGCAAAAATGCCTATATCAACACGTGCTACAAAGAGAAATTAGCTACGTATCAACAAGCAACTAAAGTGGACTTGTTGGAGAAAGACAGAGAAAAGTTTTTTCAAAATTATCAAAATAAAAACAGTTAAGGAGCAGAAAATGAGAAAAAAAGCGTATTTTAAAAGTGTAACCATTTTCCTTTCTATTTTGCTTGTTTTTTCCCAGCTTCAATTATTTAGTCTTCCTGCTTATGGGGAAACAGTGAGTGATCAACCGTTACTTTTTCGTTCAGTAGGTGTCGCTCAAAATGGAACGACCTACTATGTGGATGGGGAAGGAGGAAATAATGCCAATGATGGGCAGTCTCCAGCCAGTGCTTGGCGTGATTTTGAAAAAGTGAATCAGACGGAGTTTCAGCCAGGCGACCATCTTCTGCTGAATGCGCAAAGTACCTGGAATAACCAATTGTTGCATCCAAAAGGGAATGGGACAGCGGCACAAAAGATTGTCATTGATTTTTATGATACGAATGACAAAGGAGAAACCATTTTTGAAACAACACGGCGTCCGATTATTAACGGTGGTGGCACCTACAGCACAGGTACTTTCAAACGTGCAATCTCAGGGGCCGTGCAGTTAGTGAACCAAGAATATTGGGATATTTCAAACTTAGAAGTGACAAATACACCAGAGCTAGATAATCTCGAAGGCTATAAGAAACCAGGAGATGCTCAAAGAGCGGGGATATTAGTCCTAGGATATGAACAAAATCGAACGTTCAATAGTGTCACGATAAGGAATAACTATGTTCATGATGTTCAAACAGAATATTATTTGAATCTAAGTGGGAATACTGCAACCAAACGATTAAAAGCGGTAGGTGGAATTATTGTTTTAGGAAGTTGGTTTGATGAGAATGGCAATGTAGTAACGGCAGCTAATGATCATCGAACAACGACTGGATTTAATGATATTTTGATTGAAAATAATGTGATTCAACGAGTGGGACTTGAAGGAATTCGAACAAAAGCTGATTCAGATACCTCAAGAGGCAACACTTTCTACAAAACGTTTTCTAATATTACGATTCGTAATAACTATTTAGAAGATATTGCTGGCGACGGAATTGTCTTGTCAGAAGCCAAAAGTGGCGGTGTCGTCGAAGGAAATGTTGCTGTCCGAATGTGCAATGCCGATTATGGTACACAAAATTATGCGGGCGTTTGGGCAATGTCTGTAGATGACGGACTGTTCCAATATAACGAAGTATACGGAATCAAATATGGATTTAACGATGCCGAAGCTTATGATGTGGACATGCAGTCAAACAATGTTATTTATCAATATAACTATTCACATCATAATACTGGCGGCTTTTTATTGCTTATGTCTGATCAAAAAAATTCGGTTATTCGGTACAATATCTCAGCTAATGACGGCGGTGGTAACCGAGGAACAGGTAAAGACAATCCAGGCGGAGCTGGTGGCTACAATTATAAAGAACAAAGTATTTTCCATTATTGGGTAAAAAATGATGGAGCGGCAATGCCAACTATCCACAATAATACGATTTATGTTGGCGACGGCATTTCAACATCATTATTTGGTGAAGGAAATAGTTCTGACAACAGTGGTACAGTAGCCAATTTTTACAATAATATTTTATACAAAGAAGGTACCGGACAATTAAAATTCTTATCTAATTATCCAACAAATGGGACACAACCAATTGAACGTAAAATGGTCGATAATCCAGAAAAATATTTCAAAAATAATGTTATTTGGCCAAAAGAAATTGCTACAGAAAAAAGTGGTGCAACTGTTGAAAAATTAGTATCAAGTGGAAACATTTTTGAAAAACCACAATTAGAAATCACAGATAACCCTGAAAAAGTGAAAGAGTTGGCAGAGCAAGAATTTACGACAATGAAACCAACAAAAGATAATGTGGTTGAATTTACTTCTAAAGAACGCTTACGTCAGCGAGCACAAATGTTCCAATTAAAAGAAACCTCGCCAGCGATTGGTAAAGGCTTGTCGGAAGTGAACAGTGCGGCCGAAGACTTCTTTGGAAATAGCTTGAAAAATAAAGTTTTAGATATTGGCGCGCAACAAGCGTCCACAATTGAAAAAAGTATTCGTTATCAAAATCAAGTGTTAGAAATTAGTTCGGCAACAGGTGTGTATCCTAATTTGCCAGAGCAAGTTGAATTAACGTACGAAGAAGTCGTGAATGAAGAAGTGGTTGCGACAGGCAAAAAAGAATTTAAGTTACAATGGGAAGCAATCCCTCAAGAAAAAATTAATACAGCAGGCACAGTTGAAGTTGCAGCAACAGTTATCGGCTTACCGATAGATGCTGTCAAAGTAACAGCCAAGGTCTCTTTTGAGGGTGAACTTGGTGAAGGAAAAGACACAGTTAAACTAAAAACAGCCCAAACTGCCTATGTTCAAAAGAGTGATGGTAACCGAGCATACTCTGCTATAGCAGGCGGTACCGCTACCATTAGTTCAGGAGACGCCTACAAATATCCTTATGGAGTAAACTATACGGGCAATTACGCATTAAAATTAAAAAATGCTAGTTCTGCGGGGTATAATCGCCGGATTTACGTTGAAATTGATACACAAGAATTGAAGAACTATCAATCACTAAAAAGTGCCAATTTAGAATTAAATGTGATGCGTTATGATGCGTGGAATGGTGCTGGCAATACAACTGATGAACGTTTGAAAAATACGCAGTTCCAAGTAGATGTTTATGGAACAGATACTAATTGGATGAGTAACACCATTACTTGGAATAATGGTCCAAATAATTTAAATGTACCAAATGAAGAATTTATTGCTCGACAATCTTTTACAAATAGTTCAATTATGAATAATCAAAATACAATCTCTATTGATATTAGTAACTATCTACGGAAGCTAATTCAAAGTGGTGAGAAAATTCCAGCCAAGTTAAGTTTCTTATTAGCGATTACAGACAGTCGTTTGCCTGGTTATGATTCTGATAATGCTGGGTTTGATGCTTTTTCAAAAGAAGGTGCACAAAAGGCCTATCAAGACTTTTTAACAGGCAAATTGACCTTGCCAACTGGTCAACAGCTAACAGAGGATAGTTTAGCTCCTAAAATTGTTTTATCGAATGTTTTCGAAATCAAACATGAGTCGATTGAGGTTGCGACAGAAGCGGGTCAAGCCCCTAATCTACCAGAAAAAACAACTATTTTTTATTCGGATGGTTCACAACGAGAAGTGACTGTCAATTGGTCAGAAGTTCCAGCATCTTCTTATCAAAAAGAAGGAACATTCACTGTTGTAGGACGAGCAGCAGGTGTCTCAATGCCAATTATTGCCAATGTAAAAGTCACCGCTAAACATATTGTTGGATTCAAGGAATTGCCTACGCTGGATCGACTAACAGGCACCTCGCGAGGCGAACTGAATTTGCCAACTGAAGTAATTGCAAAATTAGATGATGGTAGCGAAACGAAATTGAAGGTTATTTCTTGGGATGACGATGTTAGTAATTATTCGCCAAGTAGCCCGCCAGGTACTTACCAGTTCCCTGCTGCAGTAGAAGAAAAAATAGGAATTGCGAATCCTGATGAACGAAAAATCTTCCAAGTCGTGCAAACTCATGCGATTCCTGAAAGAATTCAATTTGCTACAGAAACAGCCACTATAAAATCAGGCGAAAATTATCAAATTCAATCTAAAGTGATTGGTCAAGCGCCGCACACAGAAACGGATGCTTGGAGCTCGCAAGTAACGTATGAGTTGGTTACACCAGATGCTGGCAATACAGTAAGTGTAGATAAAAACGGTCTGATTAGGACAGAAGCAACGACTGCTGCAGGAAATTATCAAATCAAAGTAACAAGCAAAGTTTTACCGATAGTGACTGCACAATTTTCAATTAAAGTCACAAAATAAATAAACTGTTTGAAGAGACTGGAACAAGAATTGCTGTACCTTGCAATCTTTCTAGTCTCTTCGATTATCTAGGATCAATAAATATTCTATTGCCTACTATTCATTCTTTTTAAAACAAGGTAAAATAATAAATGAAAGTAAACGATAAAGGTGTGTAGACAATGAATACTATCTTAACAGGTGATCGTCCAACTGGTAAATTGCACCTAGGACATTACGTAGGTTCCTTAAAAAAACGAGTAGAAATGCAAGCAGACCCTACAAATCAATTATTTGTCATGATTGCAGATTTACAAGCATTGACAGATAATGCAAAAAATCCCGAAAAAGTTTCAGCCAATGTTTTAGAAGTTGCTTTGGACTATTTAGCAGTTGGTTTAGACCCTACGAAAACAACAATTTTTATCCAATCGCAAATTCCACAGTTAGCTGAATTAACAATGTACTATCTAAATTTAGTGACCACGTCACGTGTTCGTCGGAATCCAACGGTCAAAGCAGAAATTGAGCAAAAAAAATTTGGGGAAGGTGTTCCGACAGGATTCTTTATATATCCCGTTTCACAAGCAGCTGATATTACTGCCTTTCAAGCGAATTTAGTCCCGGTTGGGGAAGATCAAAAACCAATGTTGGAACAAGCGCAAGAAATTGTGCATAGTTTTAATCAGACGTACGGTGAAGTTTTAGTTAGACCGGAAGCTGTGTTACCGCCAAAAGGCATGGGACGCTTGCCAGGAATTGATGGCAACGGAAAAATGAGTAAGTCGTTAGGTAATGGTATTTATCTTTCAGATCCAGCTGAAGTGGTACAGAAAAAAGTAATGAGTATGTATACCGATCCAAATCATATTCGTATAGAGGACCCAGGACAAGTTGAAGGAAATATGGTCTTTACTTACTTGGATGTTTTTGGGAAAAATAAAGAATATATTGAAGAATTAAAAGAGCACTATCGCCATGGCGGTTTAGGAGATGTGAAAATTAAACGTTACTTAATTGATGTCCTAGAAGAAGAACTCGCACCGATTCGTCGACGTCGTGAAGAGCTGGCTAAAAATCCAGAAGCGATTATGGAAATGTTGCATAAAGGAAGTCTTGCTGCTGAAAAAGTGGCAGCACAAACCTTAACAGAAGTCAAAAAAGCAATGGGAATTCAATATTTCTAAGCAATAAAAGAACTGGAACGAGTCAAAAGAAGAATGACTTGTTCCAGTTCTTTTTAAGTGGTTTGAAATTGACTATTATATAAGCTGGCGTAAAGAGTCGGAGCTTGTAATAGTTCCTGATGCGTTCCTTTTTCAATAATATCGCCATTTTTCATCACTAAAATTAAATCAGCATTTTCAATCGTGGATAATCGATGAGCGATAACGAAGCTTGTTCGATTTTCTGTGACAGTTTCCATCGCTTTTTGAATATGGGCTTCTGTTCGTGTGTCCACACTCGAAGTTGCTTCATCGAGAATAACAACGGGCGGATTTGCTAAAATGATTCGGGCGATGGTTAATAACTGTTGTTGCCCTTGTGATAATGCACCATTTTCGCTAGAAATAATTGTGTCATATCCTTGAGGAAGGGTCCGAATAAAATGATCACATTGAGCAATTTTAGCTGCTTCAATTATTTCTTCACGAGAAGCGTCTTTTTTTCCATAGGCAATATTATCTGCTACGGTTCCTTCAAATAGCCAAGTGTTTTGTAAAACCATGCCAAATAAATTTCTTAGATTTTGTCGAGAAAGTTTCGTAATATCAATCCCATCAAAAGTAATGGCACCTTGATTTATTTCATAGAAACGCATTAATAAGTTGACTAATGTTGTTTTACCAGCGCCGGTGGGTCCTACAATGGCCACTGTTTTTTTCGGTTGAACAGAAAAATCAACATTCTTCATTAAAATTTTTTCTGGTGTGTAGCCAAATTGAACATTTTTAAATTCAATGGCTCCTTTAGGAGAAGAAATAGTTTCTAAATGAGTTGCTTCTGGCTGTTCATCAGCTTCATCTAAGATAACAAAAATCCGATCAATGGAAGCCATCGCTGCTTGAATTGAGTTAATGACATAAGAAGCGGTAGAAATCGGCTCAGAAATTTGGTTGATATATTGCAAATACGCTTGCAAGAAACCAATCGTAATACCACCAGATAAAACGAGCATTGCGCCTAAGATAGCACTAATAATAAAAGCCAACTGATTAATAAAACGAATAGCTGGATAAATCGCAAAATTTAGAAACTGTGCTTTTTTAAAGGCACGATAATGTTGTTGATTAACAGCATCAATTGTTTTTTCAGCATTTTGCTGTTGATTAAAGGTTTTTGTGACCAAATTTCCTGCTAAATATTCTTCCATCTTATTATTTAATTGACCTAATTCAGCTTGACTTTGATCAGCAAACACCTTGTTTTTATTCGCGATTTTTGTCGTCATGAAAGTACTGCCGCCAATTAGCAGCAACACTAAAATGGTTAATTTTGCATCAATATAGAACAACATGATTCCTGCAAAAAGGATAGTCACGACGGAAGTGAAAAATTGGTTGATGCCTGTTAAAAGAACTTGTGACAATTGGTTTAAGCCAGTTGTTGAACGACTAATGATATCGCCCACTTGGTGATTGTCAAAGAAGGCCATTGGTAAAGTTTTAAACTTTTTTGTCACTTCTTTTCTAATTCTTAAAGTAACCCGTTCGCTTAAAGAAGCCATTGCTCGTTCCTGAATAAAAGAAGTGATACTACTAATGATTGAAAAGAGAATTAAAAGTAAGACGGGACCTAAGAGCGCTTCTTCAACTAAAGAAAGTGTCATGCCTTTGAGCCCGACATGCTTGATAGCTTCTAAGAGGTTATCAATCCCGATTGCCATAATATAGGTCATGGCAACAATTAATAAGTTTCCAATTAAACTGCAGATCATTAGACCATAAAAGATTGGATGCTCAGGTTTAATCATTTTCCAGAAACGTTTAAAGCTTTGAAGATTCATTGTTTTTTTCATTGTATGGCTTGAAAAGAAAACTTTCTTTCAAGCAGTCACATCCTTTCTTTAATTACTTGGGTAAGATACCTTGCGATTTAGCAAAGTCTTGGTAATAGCTATTAGTGGTAAGTAAATCAGCGTGGGTGCCTTGACCAACAATCCTTCCTTCATCTAGGACGATAATATTGTCAGCGTTCATGATTGTACTTAACCGTTGAGCAACAATGAGTAAAGTTTTGTCCGACATTTGTGCATGTAAAGCGGCACGTAGAGCGGCATCAGTTTTGTAATCTAATGCGGAAAAGCTATCATCGAAAATATAAACGTCTGCCGGTTTGATTAAGGCTCGTGCAATACACATTCTTTGTTTTTGACCACCAGAATAGTTGGACCCGCCTTGTGCTACGAAACTTTCAATCCCTTGTGGTAAGGAATCGATAAATTCAGAAGATTGTGAAATTTCTAGTGCCGTTCTTATTTCTTCTGTAGTTGCTTTGGCATTTCCCATTAATAAGTTTGATAAGATTGTCCCACTGAAAAGAAAGGCTTTTTGTGGCACATAACTGATGACTTGGCGAATCGTTTGCTGAGATAATGAGCGGATATCTGTGCCAGAATAGCTAATCGTGCCGGCTGTGACATCATTTATTCGTAAAAGTAACTTAACTAAAGTACTTTTACCAGCGCCAGTTGCACCAACAATCGCCGTTGTTTTTCCTTTAGGAATGACAAAACTAACATTTTCTAAAACAGGATCAGCTGTTTCTGTGTATTGAAACGTGACGTGATCGAAGCAAATCAAGGCTTTCTCAGGATGATAAGCAATGGTTGCCTCAGTATGAGGATCGCTAATTTCAATTTCTTCTGACAAAACTTCTTGCAAGCGATTCAAGGAAGCAACGGATCGTGGAATGACAACTAATACCATAGCCGCGATCATTAAGTAGGCCAAAGTTAGAAGCGTATATTCAATCACAGCTGTAACGGTGCCAATTTGTAGGGTGCCTAC
>k87-360384_pt1 | contig 15666 bp, 9 predicted proteins | sample MGYA00084031_6733416 | MGnify analysis MGYA00084031
CGTCAACCTTTTGGAACCGCCTAGTGCGGACCCGCATGCTAGGTGGTGTGAGAGGACGGGGGCTAGCCGCCCCCTCCTACTCGATTGGTAGAGAAATCTTCCTCTCTATCCTTCAAAAGATTGCAAAAGCAAAGTGAAGCCTGCACATCAGACATCCCGCCCAACCCGCGTCCGTTCCTGTTGCCGAGCGTACAGTCAGATGAGTACTTCTTTTCTTTTTGATGACAATTATCGCATGATAGAGTATATTCTAAAATGGGAGTGTGATCTTAATTGCAACGAGGGGATCGCGCCGTTTGCCCGCTGTATTGGGATGACGATACCGGGCACATAGTGTTGCTCGACCAGACAAGACTGCCCACGGAGATCGTATGGATTCGCATGAATCGAGTAGAAGACGTCTGGTCTGCGATTAAGCAGTTAAAGGTGAGGGGGGCACCGGCTATTGGAATTGCGGCTGCTTACGGGGTGTACGTCGCGGTAGCAGATGAGCCGGAAAACGATTGTAAGGCCTTTTATACAGCATTTGTGGAAAGACGGGACTATTTATCGACGTCGCGGCCGACTGCCGTCAATTTGTTTTGGGCCCTTGAGCGCATGACGCGGGTTCTGGACGAGGCGATGGAGGTGACGGACGATGTCGCCGGGCTCAAACGCGTTCTGCTCGAGGAAGCCCACACCATTCGGGAGGAGGATGCGCGCATTTGCCGCAAAATCGGTGAGAACGCCCTCCCATTGCTCCGCGACGGGATGGGCATTCTGACGCACTGTAACGCCGGCGGGCTCGCCACATCCCAATACGGCACTGCCCTTTCTCCCATCTATTTGGCACATGAGCGGGGGTGGAAGCTGAACGTTTTTGCCGATGAAACGCGTCCGTTGTTGCAAGGCGCTCGGCTGACCGCTTGGGAGCTCTTACAGGCGGGTGTGGATGTGACGCTCATTTGCGACAGTATGGCTGCAGTGGTCATGGCGCAGAAAAAAGTGCAAGCCGTCATCGTCGGCTGTGACCGTGTCGCGGCCAACGGCGATGTGGCAAATAAAGTCGGCACATACGGTTTGGCGATTTTGGCGAAGGCCCACGACATTCCATTTTATGTGGCGTGTCCGCTGTCGACGATCGACATGCAGGCCAAAACAGGTGAGCACATCCCTATCGAAGAGAGGGAAGCGGAGGAAATGACACACGGGTTCGGAAAGCAGACGGCGCCAGACGGCGTCACGGTCTACAATCCCGCCTTCGACGTCACCCCTCACACCTATGTATCAGCGATTATTACGGAGCGCGGCATTGTCAGGCCGCCGTTTGATCAAAGTCTCAAAACTCTTTTTGGAAAAGTGGGGTAATAAATGACAGGAAAAAGTATCAGAGAGGACATATGTGAGGTCGGCAGGCGCATGTATGCTAAAGGCTTTATCGCTGCCAACGACGGGAATGTGTCAGTCCGGACCGCGGAAGGTGAAATATGGACTACGCCTACAGGCTACTGTAAAGGTTTCCTCACGCCAGATGTGCTTGTAAAAGTGAGTGCTGCAGGGGAAGTGCTCGAAGGAAACGCGAGACCGTCGTCCGAGTTGAAAATGCACTTGTGCGTTTACCGAAAAAGAGGCGATGTTCAAGCTGTCGTTCACGCGCACCCTCCGTTTGCGACGGCCCATGCAGTGGCGGGTATTCCCTTGGACCGTGCCTACATGCCGGAATCCGTTGTCGTGCTGGGGACGATTCCCATTGCCAAGTACGGAACGCCTTCAACAGAAGAAATTCCGGAAGCCATTGCGCCCTTCGTTCAAAATCATAACGGGCTGTTGCTGGAAAATCACGGCGCTCTCACGTGGGGGAAAGATTTACAGACGGCGTACGCTTTAATGGAGGCGTTGGAGTTTAACGCACATGTCAGCTTTCTCGTGCGCCAAATGGGAATGGAGCGCGAACTGTCGCATGAGCGTGTGGCTCAACTCGTCTCACTGCGTCAAAAAATGGGGTTCACCGGGGCCGTACCGAAAGGGGCTCCTTGTGCTCCGGGCGTGGACGTCTGCTTTGTACAAAAGTAGAGATGCAAGCTCGAAAGGATAGGGAGTGTACCAGATTGAAAGCAGTTGTGTGGAAAAACTTCAGCTTCCTGTACCGCGGCGAGGCGGACGACGCTCTGCACGACATCAACCTGGCGATTGAGCCAGGCCAGTTTGTGGCGGTCGTGGGGGCGAGCGGAGCGGGAAAATCGACGTTAAGTTTTACGTTGAACGGGCTGATTCCCCATTTTCAGAAAGGGCGTTTAACTGGTACGGTCACAGTGTTTGGCAAAGACGTTCAGCAGAAAAAAGTAAACGACATGGCGCAAGACGTCGGTCTCGTATTTCAAGACTTTGAGTCCCAGTTGTTTTCTACGAACGTGAAACTGGAAGTGGCGTTCGGTCCAGAAAATTTTGAGCTGCCTTGGCAGGAGATCGACGAACGGGTAAAAGCGTGGCTCCAAAATGTTGGGTTAGAGGAGTTCCAGGACCGGGACCCCAGCTCCCTTTCTGGCGGACAAAAACAGCGTCTCGCCATAGCCTCCGTCCTCGCGTTGAAACCGAAACTGTTAAGTCTGGATGAACCGACGACGGACCTAGACCCGGAAGGGAAAGACCATATTTTTCGCATCGCACATCAGCTAAAACGAGAGACGGACATGACGATCATCATGGCAGAACACGAAACGGAACGAATCATGGGCGCCGCGGACCGCGTCGTCGTGTTAGACCGGGGACAAATCGTCATGGACGGAACGCCGGCTGATGTCTTTTCGCAGACGGAACAGCTCCGGCAATGGGGCATTGCGCCGCTGCAAGGGGTTGAGTTACTGGAGGAAATCGGCGCTCCGCTCCCCGAGCAGCTGACCGAGGAGCACTTGTTGGAAGCTTTAGACCAGGCGGCACCTCGCATTGATGAAGCACAGTACAAAAAATTGTTGGACGGCGACTCGGCTTATGTGCAATCTCTTGGAGAACCGCTCGTTGAGGTGAAGGAACTGACACATGTTTATTCCGGGGCGCCTCCCGGAACGCCGCCTGCTGTCGATCGCGTGTCTCTCGACATCCAAAAAGGAGATTTCGTCGCCGTTCTCGGGCAGAACGGCAGCGGGAAAACGACTCTGGTCAAACATTTTAACGGGTTGTTAAAGCCGACGGCGGGGACTGTCTCCTTCCGGAAAAAGACGACAGAAGATACTAGCATATACGAACTCGGCCAGCATATCGGTTACGTTTTTCAAAACCCGGATCACCAAATTTTTGCCGAAACAGTATTTGATGAAGTGGCTTTCGGGTGCCGCATGCAGCGCTTGCCGGAAGAAGAGCTCAACGTCAGGGTAGCCGATGCCTTGGAAGCCGTCAGTTTAAGCGGCTATGAGGAGCGCGATCCCTTTTCTCTGACAAAAGGAGAACGGCAACGGGTGGCCGTCGCCTCTGTCCTGTCCTTGAAACCGGAAGTGCTCATTTTCGATGAACCGACGACCGGCCTCGACTACAGGCAACAGCGTTCGATGATGGGCCTGATTCAGAAACTGAATGAGGAAGGGCACACGGTCATCATGGTCACACACCAGATGGACATCGTCGCCGAGTACGCCAAACGGGTGATCGTCATGAAAGACGGCAAATTGCTGTTACAGGGAAGGACGCGGGAAGTGTTTGCCCAGGAAGACGTGTTAAAGCAAGCGCATTTAGACGTTCCGTTTGTGACGAGGTGGTCGAACCGCCTGCAAAAAACACTCTTGTCCGTTGCGGAAGCGAAGCGCGTTTTCGTGAAGGAGGCGTGAGCTGTGAACTTATACGAAGACAAAAATCGCTGGGTACACCGTTTAGACCCCCGCAGCAAAATCGCTTTTGCCTTCGTTTACACACTGTTGCTCTTCGTGGCGAGTCACCCGCTGTACGTTTTCACGCTGACGCTCATTATCGGAGCTGTCGGCTTTTCGGCCTCAGCTTTCGGACGGTTGAAGAAAATTTATCCGGTGTTGCTGTTCGTCTTTTTCTTCACCATCTTCTTGTGGACGCTGTTTGTCGGAGGCGAGACGAAGCTGATCGGGTGGATCGACCTTGAAGCGGTGCTGTTCGGGGTGACCGCAGCTTTGCGGATCTTGAACGTGATTTTTCTCACTGTAATATTTTTTGCCACGACGCGGGTGGAAGAGCTGACAGCCGGTTTAGTGACAATCGGTTTGCCGTACAAGGTGGGATTCGTGTTTTCCATGGCGATGCGTTTGGTGCCGACGTTCGTCGGAGCCGTGTATCAGATCATACAGGCACAGCGCTCCCGAGGTCTGGATCTGGAAAGCGGTTCGGTGTTCGTCAAACTAAGGCGCAGTGTCCCCCTTGTTGTCCCCGTCCTTTTAACTTCCTTGCGCAATACGAATCAGTTGGCGATGGCTTTGGAGAGTAAAGGGTTTGGCGTTGGAAAGAAGAGGACGTCCTATTTGAAGCTGAAACTCAGCCAAGCGGACAAGCTCGTTTTGGCGGTCGTCATCGCCATGCTGACGGGAGGTGGTGCAATTGTAGCTCTCGATTTGTTCGAGTTAGGTGGTGTCGTACGCTAAGTATTTCACGAGGGAACAAAGGTAGTTTATTGCGGAAAGGAAGGGTCAAAATGCGCATCGTGCGCGAAGTGTTGGGTGTTTGGACGAACACGCGGGCCATCATCCTCGTCGCACTGACAGCGGCTATTTACGCAGCGGTCCTCATTCCGCTGAAGGCGATTCCGATCATTCCAGGATTGACGGAATTGCGCCCGGCCAATGTGTTGCCAGTTGTGTTTTCACTGCTGTTTGGTCCCGCTGCCGCGTGGGGGAGCGCCATCGGCAACACGATTGGGGACATTGTCGGCGGTATTTTAGGACCTGGCAGTTTTTTCGGTTTTTTTGCCAATTTCTTCTTCGGCCTTGTTCCGTATTTATTGTGGGGGAGGCTTGGCTTTTTGTCCTCGGGCAAGAAGCCGATCATGAGCCCGAAAGAGGGACAGTACGGCAGGCAACTGCTGGAATATCTCGCGATTGCGTTAACAGCGTCTGGAGCGTGTGCCGTCGTCCTCGCGTGGGGTGTGGACGTGCTCGCCCTGTCTCCTTTCGGCGCTTTTTCCAACATTGTCTTGTTGAACAACTTTATTGCGTCGGCCGTATTGGGACCGTTACTGATGCCGCTCCTTTACCGGCGGGTTGAGCGGTGGGGGCTCCTGTACAGTGATCTCGTCGGTTGGGAAGACGGGGATGCCGCGCGCCCAGACGGTACTTTAAGGGCTGCGCCGCCCAGTTCCGGTGTCGGCGTGGTGCTGATGTTCACCGGCATTATCGGAGCGTACATTGTAGGAAATATGATCGCATTCGGGCTGTTGTCCGTTGGGATAGGCATTGCCGCCGGTGCAGGCGTGTTTCTGCTGATCTTTATCGCTTCACTCGTCTTCTTTTAAAAACTGACGCTTTGCTATGCCAGGCGGGACCTTTTAATGGTGGTGAATGGAACGTTTTGACGTCTCCACTCAGAAAAGGCGTGACCGCCAGTGTTTCAGGCGTCACGCCTTTCCGGGGACAGGACCTTCGTGAAAGTCGAGCGGGTTGAACGGTTACAAGAAGGTTAGCTCCTTCGGGTATGACGTCAGTACTTGAACTTGGCCGTCTGCCCCTACATATACGTCGTCCTCGATGCGGACCCCGCCAATCTCTGGAATGTAAATGCCCGGTTCAATCGTAAACAGCAATCCCGGCGTGACGACGAGGTCGTTGCCGGAGTGGATGGAGGGCGCTTCGTGCGCTTCCAAGCCGAATCCGTGCCCGACGCGGTGGGTAAAGAACGGCCCGTATCCCCGCGCCGCAATGTAATCCCGCGCCGCCCGGTCGGCATTTCCGATTGGAGTTCCGCTTTTGACTGCAGCAATCGCTTCGCGATTCGCTTTTAAGACGGTATCGTACATGTCCGTTTGTTTTTCCGTCCCTTCCCCGACGACAAAAGTCCGGGTGATGTCGGAACAGTACCCGTCCACGAAAACTCCCATGTCAATGAGCAGAAAATCCCCCCGTTCGATTTTTCGCTCTCCCGGGGTCCCGTGGGGCAGGGACGAACGCTGTCCGGACAGGACCGTCGTGGAAAAGGCGGGACGTTCCGCGCCGAGCACTTTCATGTGGTACTCCAACTCGGCGGTTAACTCCAACTCAGTCATACCGGGAGAAAACGCCTCGATTCCCCGCCGCAACACGTCTTCGATGACGTCTACGGCCCGTTGTACGCGCGCGATTTCATCGGCTGTTTTGATCATGCGTTGGGATGTGATCCACGCTTCGACGTCGGTGAATGCGGCTTGCGGAAAGCGTTCAGCGAGTTGTTCATACTGGAACAGGCTGACGTTCTTCTTCTCGATGCCAAACGCCCGTACTCCAGGACGAATCGTCTGTTGCAACAGTGTGTAAGGGTTTTCGCCGTCTGGAACAGAAATGAGTGTGCACGTGTCCACTACATCTTTTGCAGCTCGCTCCTCGAGTTCGGGGACGAAGAGCGAAATCTGGTCGCCGCGGTTATCAATGACCAGAGCCAAAAAACGTTCGTGCGGATCGGTGTAAAAACCTGTGAAATAGTAAACGTTCACAGGTGACGTGATCATCGCCACGTCCACGTTGTCCTCCGCCATCTTGTGCCGCAGGCTCTTCAGTCTCGACTGATAGTCCATCAGCAGTCATCCCTCCTCCTTTATTACTATACCATTGATTTCAACGAAGGCGTGCATAACTGTACTTTCCCCGTCGCATACAAATGTCTGTCCAACCCACACGCGATCGCGTTACAATCCGAGAACCGACGTGCACGCTCTCGCATAATGTGAGGCATGGGTGATGATCCAGATTGTCAATTAAAATTGTGTGACGTGTGGGAGAGATGTGTATGTGTGGCATTACGGGATGGATTGACTGGGAACGGGATTTGACCGGGCAGGAAGCGGTTGTGAGGACGATGTGCCAAACCTTGAAACGGCGCGGCCCCGATGCGAACGGAATTTGGACCTCCCCCCACGCACTGTTGGGTCACAGTCGGCTGATCGTGATCGATCCAGAAGGCGGTATGCAGCCGATGGTTTACCACAAGGACGGCGGCTACACTGTTCTCGTCTACAACGGGGAGCTGTACAATACGTCAGAGTTGCGGCGGGAGTTGACCGGTTGCGGGCACGAGTTTCTGTCTCATTCTGACACGGAAGTGTTGCTGCACAGTTACGTGGAGTGGGGGAGTTCGTGTGTGGAACGCTTCAACGGAATTTTCGCCTTTGCCGTTTGGGACGAGCGGGAGCAAAAGCTGTTCATGGCCCGGGACCGACTCGGCGTCAAACCTCTGTTTTTCACCCGTATTAAGAACGGTTTGCTCTTTGGGTCAGAAATCAAAGCACTTTTGGCTCATCCTGAAGTGGAGGCAGCCGTCGATGCCGAAGGCTTGGCAGAAATATTCGCCCTGGGTCCGGCGCGAACGCCGGGGCACGGCGTTTTTCGCCACATACAGGAGTTGAAACCGGGTTGGACGTTGACGTACGACCGGAGGGGGATGAGCGTCGCGCCCTACTGGAAGCCGAAAAGTCGGCCCCACGAAGACGATTTAAACACGACGCTCGCAAAAGTGCGTTCGCTCGTGACCGATTCGATTGAGCGACAGCTCATCTCCGACGTTTCCCTCTGTTCGCTACTGTCCGGAGGGCTCGATTCCAGCATCATTACGGCCGTGGCCGCCCGGGCTTTTCGGCGGGAAGGTCGCGGAGACTTGCACACCTATTCCGTCGATTACGTGGACAACGATCGTTATTTTCGAGCAAACGAGTTTCAACCGCATGACGACGCGCCGTGGGTGAAGCGGGTGGCCAGTGTGCTCAACACGGTGCACCGGACGGTCAAAATAGATACACCGCAACTGGTGGAAGCGTTGGGAACAGCGGTGCGAGCGCGGGATTTGCCTGGCATGGCCGACGTGGACGCTTCACTGTTTTTATTCGCCAGGGACATAAAAAAAGAAGCGACGGTAGCCCTTTCCGGTGAGTGCGCTGACGAAGTGTTTGGCGGGTATCCTTGGTTTCGGCGCAAAGCGCTGTTTAACGCCGACACGTTTCCGTGGTCGGTGAAGCTGGCTGACCGTCTCCGTTTCCTTTCCGGTGAGCTCGTTGAAAAGATAAGACCGCACGAGTACGTTCGCGACCGGTATGCGGAAGCGTTGGCGGAAGTCCCACACCTTGAAGGGGAGAGCCGGGAGGAGGCCCGGATGCGGGAAATGTTTTACCTCAACTTGACCCGTTGGATGCCCACGTTGCTTGACCGCAAAGACCGGATGGCGATGGCTACGGGCTTGGAAGGGCGCGTTCCATTTTGCGATCACCGCCTCGTCGAGTACATGTGGAACGTCCCGCCCGAGATGAAGTTTTTGGACAACAGAGAGAAAGGATTACTGCGCCAAGCGATGAAGGGCCTGTTGCCTGAAGACGTGCTCAGGCTAAAGAAAAGGCCGTACCCGAAGACGCACAACCCTGCTTATTTACAAGCGGTTCGTGCGTTTTCCGACATCGATCACTTGTCCGACGTTCACATCCCGTGGTTCGGTCAACTGATGAACGTGCCGCAGCTGTTTGCCTATTTCATCCAAATTGATGTTTGGCTGCGCGAATACAAAGTCGAGATTCGGGTATGAACATGTGTTCGTACAGTTTTACTCAAACTGTCCAAAACGGCTGACGGTGTCGTAGAAATGACAGATGTAGTCGTAAAACAACTTTTCCGAAGGAGATAAATCCCGTTTTTTCGTGGTAATCATCCCCACTGTCCGGCTGATCATCGGTTCCAACACCGATATTTTTTTTGTGCCTTGCGGGAGGTTGTCATAGACGGTGGATTCCGGAAGGAGACTGACCCCGAGTCCGGCTGCCACTAAATTTTTTATCGTGTCGATGTTTTCCCCTTCAAAGGCGATGGTCGGTTGAATACCTTCTCGTTGACATGCTTCAAGGATGATGTTGTCCTCTAAGCCTATGCGCAACAGAATAAACGGATCGTTGCGCAGCTGGTTCAGTCGAATGGCATTTTGCTCGGAAAGGGGATGATCGTCCGGGACTAAGGCGATCAACTTCTCGCTAAAAAAGATTCTCCCGCTCACTTTCTTCTCGTCCTTTGGGACAGGGGTGACAAAGGCAAGATTCAGCTTTCCCTCGACAATGGATCGGAACAAGTACTGAATACTCCCTTGTTCGACATGCAAGTTTACTTTGGGGTACTCTTGCCGGAATGAAGAAATAACCCTCGGCAACGTATTCGCTGCGATACTGTTCGGAAATCCGAGGCGTATGACCCCAGTCTCCGGGTTAAGAAATTCATTCACCTTTTCTACAGCGTGCTCCATTTCAAGCATGGCGATCTCGATGTGTTCGAGGAAGATGCGCCCGACGGGAGTGAGTTTGACATTCCGCCCAGAGCGTTCAAACAACTTCACATTTAATTCTTTTTCCAAATTGGCGATTTGTTGGCTGACGGCCGATTGGGCCACATGTAAGTTCAATGCCGCTTCCGTCATGTGCTCCGTTTTTGCCACTTCGATAAAATATTTAATTTGCCTGATCTCCATCGTCGTCCCTTTCCCTCCCTTTACTCATCTGTTTTTCTGATTGGTCTTATCTGAATTATATATTGAACAGATTAATTGATGCCAGTAGTATGTGCTTAAGGAGACGGGAGAGGGGGTGGACAGATGAGACTTCAAAAACGAGGACTGTACGATCCGTCTTTCGAACACGACGCTTGCGGGATAGGATTTGTGGTCCACATAAAAGGGAAACCTTCGCATCAGATTGTGGCGCAAGGGCTTTCCATGTTGTGCAGGCTAGAACATCGCGGCGGTAGAGGGAGTGACCCCGAAAGCGGAGACGGGGCCGGCATTATGTTGCAAATTCCCCACGACTTCTTGCAAAAAAAGACGGATCTAGACTTGCCTCAGCCCGGTCAATACGCTGTCGGGATGGTCTTTTTGCCGAAAGACTTAGCGCGCAGGGCAAAATGTGAACGTCAATTGGAAGGAATCGTGCGGCGGGAAGGACAAGAGGTGCTTGGGTGGCGCACGGTCCCCGTCGATCAAGGCGCTGTCGGGGAAGCGGCCAAAGCGTGCCAGCCTGTGATACGGCAGCTCTTTATCGCCCGGAGCTCTTCCGTTGGCGACCAACTTGACTTTGAGCGCAAGCTGTATGTCATTCGCAAACAGGCGGAAAACACAATCGGTTCCAACATGAGAGAAACCGACACATTTTACATTGCCAGCTTGTCCAGCCGCACGATTGTGTACAAAGGTATGCTCACGCCTCGGCAAGTGGGCCGTTTTTACACCGATCTCCAAGACGCGTCTTTGGCGTCGGCGCTGGCGCTCGTGCATTCGCGCTTCAGCACGAACACCTTTCCCAGCTGGGAGCGCGCCCACCCCAATCGCTATATCGTTCACAATGGGGAAATCAACACACTTCGCGGCAACGTCAATTGGATGAACGCGCGTGAAAAAACGTGTGCCACTGATGTGTTCGGAGACGACATCAGCCGTGTACTCCCCGTCGTCGATGCGAAAGGAAGCGATTCTGCCGCTCTCGACAACGTACTGGAATTTTTGACCCTTAGCGGCCGTTCCCTCTGCCATGCCGCGATGATGATGATTCCGGAACCGTGGGATCAGGACGAGGCGATGACTGATCCGCTAAAGGCTTTTTACGAGTACCACAGCACCTTGATGGAGCCGTGGGATGGGCCGACAACTTTTGCGTTCAGCGACGGAACGCAAGTGGGCGCGATGCTCGACCGCAATGGGCTCCGTCCAGGTCGGTACACCTTGACCGACGACGATTGCGTCATTTTTGCTTCGGAGGCCGGTGTGTTGGACATTTCGGAAGAGAAAATTTTGCAAAAGTGTCGTCTGGAACCGGGACAACTGCTGCTCATCGATCTGGCCGAGGGGCGGATTGTGCCCAACGAAGAGATAAAGCAGCGAATTGCTTCTGAGTACCCATACCGCCGTTGGCTGGACGAACATGTCGTTCATGTGAAAGATTTACCGGTCAAAAGGTGTGAGGCGCAGGGAGAAGGAGGCGTGACAGATACAGACGAGCTATTCAGACGTCAGAAAGCTCACGGGTATACGGACGAAGAACTGACGAAACAGTTGAAGCCGATGGTCACAGAGGGGCAGGACCCGGTCGGCTCGATGGGGTACGATGCACCGCTCGCCGTACTGAGCGAACAGCCGCAGCTCTTGTACAACTACTTTAAGCAGTTGTTCGCCCAAGTGACAAACCCGCCGATCGATGTCATCCGCGAACGAACGGTCACGTCGACGGTCACCACTTTGGGGGCCGAACGGAACTTGCTCCGTCCCGAGCCCATCAGTTGTCGTCGCATTCGTCTCGATTCCCCGCTCATCGACGGTCTCACGTGGAGAAAGTTGTGTGACAACGGGCACGACGCGTTCTGCGTCAAGCGGTTGTCTGCCGTGTTTCCAGTCGCCCAGGGATCGCGGGGATTGACGGCAGCACTAGAACGGCTGTTTGCAGAAGCGGATCAGGCGATTGCCGACGGCTACACACTGTTGGTGTTGTCCGACCGGGACATGGGGTGCGATCAGGCGGCGATACCGGGGCTTTTGGCCGTGTCGGGACTGCATCATCATCTGATTCGGCGAGGCACTCGTACAAAAGTGAGTCTGATTGTCGAATCCGGGGAAGCGCGAGACGTGCATCAGTTTTGCACACTTTTGGGCTACGGAGCAGATGCGATTTATCCGTACTTGGCGATCGCAACGGTGGAACACATGGTCGCGGAGGGTGAACTGCAAGGGTTTCACACGTCTCAAGCCGTCGCCGCATACTTGGATACGGCGCTACGCGGCATCCAGAAAGTGTTGGCCAAAATGGGAATTTCCACGATTCAAAGTTACCGCGGCGCGCAAATTTTTGAAGCGATCGGGATCGACTCGTCCGTCATGGACCGCTATTTCACCGGCACTGCGTCCCAAATCGGCGGCATCGGGCTGGACGTAATTGCTGAGGAAACACTCATGCGCCACGAGCGAGCGTACGGAAATCCCTCCAACAGCGAGCATGCCCTCGATTCCGGAAGTGACTTTCAATGGCGCCGTGGCGGTCAGTACCACAAAATTCACGGACTGACTGTTTACACGTTGCAACAGGCAACACGCCGAAACGATTACGCGGAGTACAAACGGTACTCCCAGCTGGTGGATCGGGAAGAAATCGCCTTTTTGCGCAACTTGCTGACGTTTAAACGGGGCCAAAAGTCGATTCCCCTTGACGAAGTGGAATCCGTTGAGGCTATTTGTCGCCGGTTTAAAACAGGTGCCATGTCCTACGGCTCCATCAGCCAGGAAGCGCACGAGGCGTTGGCGATCGCCATGAACCGCATCGGCGGCAAAAGTAACAGCGGGGAAGGGGGTGAAGACCCGAACCGCTACGTGCCGGACGAGAACGGTGACTGGCGCCGAAGTGCGATAAAGCAGGTCGCATCCGGCCGATTCGGCGTCTCCAGTCACTATTTGACAAACGCAGATGAAATCCAAATCAAAGTCGCCCAAGGGGCCAAACCGGGAGAAGGCGGTCAGCTCCCTGGGGAGAAAGTGTACCCGTGGATCGCGGAAGTGCGTGGGTCCACGCCCGGCGTCGATCTCATATCGCCGCCGCCGCACCACGACATCTATTCCATTGAGGATCTGGCGCAGCTCATTTACGACCTGAAAAACGCGAACCCCGACGCCAGAATTAGCGTGAAACTGGTCGCCAAGTCAGGGGTTGGCACGATTGCCGCCGGCGTGGCAAAAGGGCTGGCCGATGTGATCTTAATCAGCGGGTACGACGGCGGAACCGGAGCAGCTGCCAGGACGAGCATCAAACACGCCGGCATACCGTGGGAGATCGGCCTGGCGGAAACGCACCAGACACTTTTGTTAAACAAGCTGCGGGACCGGGTCACCCTGGAAGTGGACGGGAAACTGATGACCGGGCGCGACGTCGTCATCGCCGCTCTGCTCGGAGCTGAAGAATTCGGGTTTTCCACTGCGCCGTTGCTGGCCCTCGGCTGTGTGATGATGCGCGCATGCCAGTTGAACACGTGTCCGGTGGGGATCGCCACCCAAGATCCGGAGCTCAGAAAGCGATTCGCGGGGCAGCCTGAATACGTCGAGCGATTCATGCGGTTTGTCGCCCAGGAAGTTCGCGAAATGATGGCTGAACTCGGTTTTCGCACGGTGAACGAGATGATTGGACGCACCGACGTGCTCGCCGTCGATGAAAGGGCAAAAACCCATTGGAAAGCGAAACACTTGGACTTATCACGCCTGTTCTATCAACCGGACGTCCCTGAAAGTGTCCGCAGGTACAAGCGACGCGAACAGCAACACCGGCTCAGTCACTCGCTGGACACACGGGAATTGCTGCCTGTTTGTCGCCCTGCCCTTGAAAGAAAAACGCCGGTGCGGGCCGTGTTGCCCATTGACAACACCGACCGCGCTGTCGGCACAATCCTCGGCCACGAAGTGAGCAAACGGTACGGTGCAGAAGGTTTGCCGGACGATACGGTCAACTTGTGTTTTAAAGGCTCGGCGGGGCAAAGCTTCGGCGCCTTTGTCCCGCGAGGCATTACGCTCCATTTGGAGGGTGATGCCAACGATTACGTTGGAAAGGGGCTGTCTGGCGGAAAGATTGTCGTCCGCCCTTCGAAAAATGCGGGGTTTACCGCTGCTGACAATGTCGCCGTCGGGAATGTAGCTTTTTACGGAGCGACCGCCGGGGAAGCGTATATTCACGGTCAGGCGGGCGAACGATTTTGCGTTCGAAACAGCGGTGCCCGCGTCGTTGTGGAAGGCATCGGAAACCACGGCTGCGAGTATATGACGGGAGGACGCGTCGTCGTTCTCGGCTCTGTCGGCAAAAATTTTGCCGCCGGCATGACCGGGGGGATTGCCTATGTGTTGCCGCGTCGAAACGACGTTGCCTTCGAGGACCTTTGCAATCAGGAGATGGTCTTACTGGAGACGGTTGATGACGGCGATGAACTCTATGATGTGAGACAGATGGTCGAGAATCACGTGGCCTACACAGGCAGCCCAGTCGGGGAGTACGTGCTGCATCACTGGACTGAATGTGTGCCGCGGATCATTAAAGTGATTCCGAAAGCGTACAAACGCGTTCTCGAATCGCTAAAAACGCGGGAGCCTGTGCCGTAACGGCGATGAAGGCCTCATAGGAAGCGCGCGGAACGGACACGTCGGCGTTGCCCTTGATATTCGACTTCTGTCGGGCAGTCTCATACGAAAGGGGGGCGTAGAGTGGGGAAACTGACGGGCTTTATCGAATACGAGCGGGAAATGGGGAAAGAGCGGCATCCGTGTTCACGGATCGGCGACTGGCGGGAATACCAGTTTACTTTGCCAGAAGCCAACCTGAAGAGGCAAGCCGCCCGCTGCATGGATTGCGGGACGCCCTACTGTCACATCGGCGTCGAAGTTGTCGACACCTCATTCGGTTGCCCGCTTTACAATTTGATCCCGGAATGGAACGATCTCGTGTATCGCGGGCGTTGGAGAGAAGCTTTTCTGCGGCTCAAGAAAACGAACAATTTTCCCGAGTTTACCGGCCGGGTATGTCCGGCCCCTTGTGAAGGGTCTTGTACCGTCGCGCTGCACGGAGACCCGGTAGCAATTAAAACAATTGAAAGGAGTATTATTGACAAAGCCTTTCAAGAAGGGTGGATCGTCCCAGAACCACCGCACGAGCGTACCGGCAAGCGAGTCGCCGTTGTCGGCTCGGGACCGGCCGGCTTGGCCGCCGCCGACCAACTGAATAGAGCCGGACATCGGGTGACGGTATTTGAACGCAGCGACCGCCCGGGCGGGCTGCTCACATACGGCATTCCCAATATGAAGTTGGAGAAAGAGCTCGTTTGGCGGCGCATCCATCTGCTCGAACAGGAAGGGGTCGTGTTTAAGGTGAATACCGATGTCGGAGTGGATATCGAGATCGAGGACATTCGCGCCACCTTTGATGCGGTCGTCGTCTGCACCGGTGCGCAACAGCCGCGAGATCTTCAAATTGAAGGCCGCCATTTGAACGGTGTTCACTTTGCCATGGACTACTTGACGGCCAGTACAAAAAGTTTGTTGGATTCGAAGATTGCTGGCGCTCCCTCCATTTCCGCCGAAAACAAACACGTCGTCGTTATCGGCGGCGGGGACACTGGTGCTGACTGCGTTGCAACGGCACTGCGCCAACGTTGTAAAAGTGTGGTGCAATTCGGCAAACATCCGCGCCTTCCGGACGAGCGGACACCCGACAACCCGTGGCCGGAACAGCCGAACGTCTTCACCCTGGATTACGCTTACGAAGAGGCGGCAGCACTTTTCGGTGAAGATCCGCGCGAATACGCCATTCTGACTAAAAAATGTGTCGGCGACGCCGAGGGGAACGTCAAACAGCTGCACACCGTGCGAGTCGAAAAAGTGATCGGAACTCACGGGGAAACCGTCTTACGTGAAATCCCCGGTACGGAGAAAACATGGCCGGCTGACCTCGTGTTGATTGCCGTCGGCTTTAAAGGTCCCGAAGAAGAGACGGTCTCCCGGTTTGGGCTCGAACGGGAC
>k87-1173012_pt1 | contig 15651 bp, 16 predicted proteins | sample MGYA00084031_6733416 | MGnify analysis MGYA00084031
CCGGCCGACCCGGAGTGGCTGTCGTTCTTCGGCGAGGCCGAGCTGGCGAGCCTGGAGGCCAAGGGCTGGGAGCTCCTCGGCGAGCCCGGCAGGGCGGCCGAGTGCTCACGGCGGGCCGTCAGCCTCCAGACCCCGCACTTCGCCCGCAACGTGGCGCTGTACTCGACCGAGCTGGCGGGGCACCTGATCAGCCTGGGCGAGCCGGAGGGGGCCGCCGAGGCGGCGAACCGGGCGGCCGACCTGCTCGGACAGGTCCGGTCGGCACGGATCACCGGGATGCTGGCGGGCACGGCCGAGCGGCTGCGGCCGTACCGCGAGGAGCCGGCCGTCGCCGCCTTCCTGCCGCGCGTGGTCTAGCCCGCCCGCGCCGCAGCCGGGCCGGACGCCGGGCCGCGGCGCGGGCATGCCTCAGGCGGCTTCCAGATGGGCCGTGTCGTTCCAGCGCTCCACCGCCGTCTCCCCGTAGGCGTAGGAGAGCACCGACAGGGAGGCGGCGTCCAGGCGGAGCCGGGCGGCGAACGAGACGTCCTCACCGAGCCAGCGGGCGGCGACGGCCCGCAGTATGTGCCCGTGCGCGAACAGCACCGCGTCGCCGGCGCACCCGCGCGCCCAGGCCACGACCTCGTCGGCCCGGCCGGACAGCTCCGCCAGGCTCTCCCCGCCCGTGACGCCGTCCCGCCAGATGAACCAGCCCTGGCCCCGGCGGCGTTCGATCTCGGCCGAGGTCTGGCCCTCCTCCTCTCCGTAGTCCCACTCGGCCAGCGCGTCCCACACCTGTGCCCGGGCGCCGAACCCGGCCAGTTCGCAGGTCTCGCGGGCACGGGAGAGCGGGCTGGTGCGCACCTCGGCGCCGGGCAGGCCGCTGAAGGGGGCGCGGCGGAGCCGCTCGCCCAGCGCTCTGGCCTGTGCGCGGCCGTCCTCCAGCAGCGGCACATCGGTGCGGCCGGTGTGCCGCCCGCTGACCGACCACTCCGTCATGCCGTGCCTGACCAGCAGAATCCGCCCGGACATGGGGCTCCTCTCGCGCGTGTCGATGTGGCCCCATCATCGCCCAGGGGAGCGCGCAACCGAACGCGCTCCCCCGGCGTCTGCTTCCTGGGAGACCGCCGTACGGTGGATGGAAGCCGCGACCGAACGTCATGGAGTAGGACCGCATGCCCCGAGACCGGCCACGCTGGTGGAGCGAACTGTTGCTGATCGTGGTCGTATACGGAGCGTACTCCTTCGCTCGCATACTGGCCCGGGGCGACGTGAGCACGGCGGCGGAGAACGGTCTGGCCATCCTGCGGCTGGAACGCTCGCTGTGGCTGAACGCCGAGCATCCGCTCAACGAGCTGTTCACCCAGCAGGCGTGGCTCGGCGTGCCCTCCTCGTTCGCCTACGCGTCGCTGCACTACCTGGTCACGCCCGCGATCCTGTTCTGGCTGTTCCGGCGGCGCCCGCTGCACTACCGGCTGATGCGCACCTGGCTGCTGGTGTCGACAATGCTCGGCCTGGTCGGCTTCACGCTGCTGCCGACCACGCCGCCGCGGCTGCTCGACCCGCAGTACGGCTTCGTCGACACCCTCGCCCAGTACAGCAACTGGGGCTGGTGGTCGGACGACGCCAGCGCCCCGAGCGGCATGGGCGACTTCACCAACCAGCACGCGGCCATGCCGAGCCTGCACGTGGGCTGGTCGCTGTGGTGCGGCGTGGCGCTGTGGCACTACGGCTCACGCACGCCGCTCATGCGCTGCCTGGCGCTGGGGTACCCGCTGAGCACGGCGCTGGTGGTGATGGGCACCGCGAACCATTACTTCCTGGACGCGCTCGCGGGCGTCACGGTGATGGCCATCGGGCTGCTGCTGGCCCGCCCGGCCCTGCGGCTGTCCCACCGGGTGCAGTCGCGCCTGGGCCTGGCCAAGCCCGTGCCGGGCACGGAGCACGACAGCCTGCCGGTGGTCATCGCCGGCCCGCGCCGGGGCACGCCCACCGAGCGGGTAGGCGTGGCCGGGCAGAATGGAACACCGAGCAAGGAGAAGCAGCCGGGGAGACGCGAGGAGCGCGAGGAGCTCGCTCCGCCACCCTGACGTTGGGAGGCTGACCGTCCGATGTCCCAGCCCGAGCAGCCCCGCTTCCGGCGGCCCGCCGCTTTGTTCTTCGAGCCGCCCGCACCCGAGGCCGAGGAGGAGCACTTCTTCGACCTGGAGTCGCTGACCGACCCCCGGGAACTGCTGGGGCGGGCCACGGAGCTCGCGCAGGCGTTCCAGGCGGCGGCCGACCGTGCCGTGGACTACCAGGCCATGGCAGCCGCCCAGCTCGCCGATCCCGCGCGGTTCGACCGGCTGCCCGCCGCGGCGGTCGCCGACCGCGCGGGGTGGACCGAGGAATACGCGGAGAAGATGATCGACTACGGACGGCAGCTGCTGCGGCAGCGGTCCGCGCCGGACGCGGGGGACTGAGAAGCGCCTGCTCAGGGCCAGCCGGCTCCCGATTTTTGTGACTGGCCCACGGGGTGCTAATGTCTACGACGTCGGCAGGCGCCACTAGCTCAGTTGGTTAGAGCAGCTGACTCTTAATCAGCGGGTCCGGGGTTCGAGTCCCTGGTGGCGCACACGACCAGGCGCCCCACACGCGGGTTACCGCGGGTGGGGCGCCTCGCTGTGCGGTCAGGGTGCGGTCAGGACCTGCCGGCGGGAGCGGTCTCCGCGTCGAGCCAGTCGAGGTAGGCGCGGCTGCCCCGGGCCACGGCGGTGGCGATGATCTCGGGGGTGTCGTAGGGGTGGGCCGCGAGCAGGTGCGCCTCGAGCGCCTCGTAGCGCGCGGCGGACGTCTTGAACAGCACGCGCCACTCACGCGCGGTCTCCACGGCGCCCTGCCACCGGTAGACGCTGGTGACCGGCCCGTCGATCTGGGCACAGGCGGCCACGCGGGCTTCGACGGCGGACCGGGCCAGGCGCTGGGCGCCCTCCTCGCTGTCGATGGTCGTGAGCACGGTGAGGTGTTCCGTCATGGCGGATCGCTCCTCGTCAGGCGGGAGAGGACACGTACGCCGTGGAGAGTAGGCCGCCCGCCGGCTACTCGCGGGTGATGGTGACGTGCCAGCCGCCGGTGACCGTGCGCTCGCCCACCTCGACGCGGACGCCCCGCTCCGCGTCGTAGTAGCTCTCGCCGGTCGTCAGCGGGGCGTCGGCGAGGCGGGGATGGACCGAGGTGACCTCGCAGGCGGCGGTGTCCGGATGGCCGTCGAGGACGGTAATGGGGCCCTCGGCGGAGGGAACGTCGCCGCGCACCAGGTACAGCAGAACGCCCGCGGTGCAGGTGTCGGCGTCGTTGCCGGCGGCGGTGCGGGCCTCGGCGACGAGCACCTCGTCCGGGCCGGTGCGGACGACGGCCAGGCGGGTGTCGGCCTCGGGCGGGACGCGGTCGAGCGGGGCGGTGAGCGGCTGGAGGGTGTGCTGGGTGGTGCCGGGGCCGACCACGCAGTCCACGTGCCCCGCGTCGAGCCAGCCGAGGCGCCACTTATGCCAGGCGAAGGGTTCGGGGGCCAGTCCGAACTGACTGCCCATCAGGTCCCAGTCGCCCACGTACGTGTCCCAGTCGCCCAGGGCGTCCTCGGGCCGGTGGTAGAGGTCGGGCAGGTCGAAGACGTGGCCGGTCTCGTGGGCGAGGACGTTCCGGTCGGGCGGGCGCCGCTCGAAGAGGGTCACGATCCGGTGGAGCTGGTCGTCCCCGACGGTCACCGGCTGGTCGAAGTTGACGACCTTGGTGGCGTCCGAGTCGACGCCCGGGGCACCGGGGTCGGCGACGAGGTAGACGACGTCGTACGCGCCGAGGTCGGCCAGCGGCGCCAGCACGGCCAGGGCGTCGCTGACGTAGGCCGCGCGCAGCGCGGGGTCCCAGTCGCGCTGTATGCCGTAGGCCGTGGAGTCCTGCGGCATGGTGATCCACTGCTCGATCACGCGGACCGACAGTTCCATGCGGCCGTAGGAGGCGTCGCGGAAGAAGTCAGAAGTGGCTGGAAAGTAGTCCTCCGCGATGGCGGCGGGGGTGGCGTACGGCCGAGAGTCGGGGAACGACAGGAAGAGCATGACGGCGTCGACCGTGCCCACCGGGCGGGGATAGGTCTCGTCCCAGGACCCCACCCCCTCGGCGTGGTGCAGGTCGAGACGCGGCAGGCCACAGGGCACGTCGGCCAGTGCTCCGGTGCCAGGGCTGCCGGTCATGGTGGTGCCGATGAGGGCGGCCAGGGCGGTGAGCACCGCGGCGGTTCTGCGGGGGGCGCGGCGCACGTCGGTCCTCCGATCGGGTTCCCGTCCGGGTCCAGGAAGTCGCCATTTCTACTGTGTTCCGCTGTATGGCGTTTTGCCCTGTTCCGTTAGCCCGGGCGAGTCGGCCAGGATCGTCACTCTGCGTAGATGTCGGTCGTAGACGATCTGTCAGCAAGCACTCGCGAGCAGAAACGATCAGCCAGTCGAATGAAGATTCGTAGGACACATATCGGAGGACGGCCGGGGCCAGGCCAACGCTGGCTCAGCCCGCGTTCCAGCCTCTATGATCGCCACATTTCCAGCGCGGACTTACCTCTCCGCGGGCGAGTAATCCCTACCGGGAGCGATCGGTGAGCGGACCCCCTAACGGACCGGACCATGACCCCGGAGGCGGCGTGGCCACCTCCCCTCCGTCAATCACGGACCGTAATACTCTGGGCGGTTGCGAGGCCCGGGGCGTTCACTTCGACGGCACCGGATGCCCAGACGGCACCAGCCGCCAGGACGGCAAGGACAGCCACACCAGCAACGACAGCCAGGACCATCCCGACTACCGTGCGGCGTTCACCATCGCCCACCTCCCCATGGCGATGGTCAGCCGCTCCGGCACGATCGTCACCGCCAACCCGGCGCTCGGGCTGCTGCTCGGCGTGGACCCCGCCAGCCTCACCGGCCAGCGGGCCGACCTGCTGACCGGCCTCGCCCGGGACGGCCGGACGCGCGGCGCCTACCACGCGGTGCTGCGCGGCAACAGCGACCGCATGCGCGCCAAACAGCGCCTGACACACGCCGACGGGCACACGCTGTGGGCCGAGGTGAGCGTGCAGCACACCGGGCGCGCCGACGCGCCGGGCCTGCTGACCGTCATGGACATCAGCGAGCGGCTCGCGCTGACGGAGCGGCTGCGCCACGTCGAGCGCCACGACCGCGTCACCCGCCTGCCCAACCGCGCCACGTTCCTGGCCCGCATGGCCGCCGCGCTCGGCGAGTCCGCCACGGGCCGGATCGGGCTGTGCTACCTGGACCTGGACGACTTCAAGGCCGTCAACGACACCCTGGGCCACTCCATCGGCGACCAGCTGCTGTCCGCTGCCGCCCAGCGGCTGGCGGGCTGCGCGGCGGCCCGCGGCCATACCGTGGCGCGCCTCGGCAGCGACGAGTTCGGCGTGCTGGTCGAAAGCTCGACGGGCACCACACAGCTGACCGACCTGGCGCAGTCGCTGCTCGACGCGCTCCAGGCGCCGTTCCACCTGGACGGGCAGTGGCTGGGCATCTCCGCCAGCATCGGCGTCGTCGAGCGCGCGACCGAGGGCACGACGACGACGTCGCTGATGCAGGCCGCCGACACCACGCTGTACTGGGCCAAAGCGGACGGCAAGGCGCGGTGGACGCTGTTCGACCCGGAGCGCAGCGCCAGCCACCTGACCCGCCAGTCGCTGTCGGCCCGGCTGCGGCCCGCCGTCGAGCGGGGCGAGTTCACGCTGGAGTACCAGCCCATCGTCGGCCTCGCGGACGAGATGCCGCGCGGCGCCGAGGCGCTGGTGCGCTGGCACCATCCGCGCTACGGCGTGCTGGGCCCCGACCGCTTCGTCGAGCTGGCCGAGGAGAATGGCGCCATCGTGCCGCTCGGCCGCTGGGTCCTGGCCGAGGCGTGCCGCCAGGCGCGGCGCTGGCAGCGGGAGCACGGCGGGCAGCCGCCGTTCGTGAGCGTGAACGTGGCCGTGCGGCAGGTGTGGGACTCCGACCTGGTGTCGGACGTGGCCTCCGTGCTCCAGGAGACGGGGCTCCCGGCCGGGCTGCTCCAGCTCGAACTGACCGAGTCCGACGTCATGGGCTCGGCCGGCCGCCCCCTCCAGGCGCTGCGGTCGCTGGCCGACATGGGCGTGCGGATCGCGATCGACGACTTCGGCACCGGCTACTCGAACCTCGCCTACCTCAGCCGCCTGCCGGTACGCGTGCTGAAGCTGGACGGGGCCTTCGTGCGCGGCTTCCGCACCGCCAGGAACCTCAACCCGGCCGACGAGACGATCGTGACGTCGCTGGTCCAGCTCGCCCACAAGCTCGGCCTGACCGTCACCGCCGAATGCGTGGAGGGCCCGGCCCAGGCCGAGCGGCTGCGGCGGATCGGCTGCGACACCGGCCAGGGCTGGCACTACGCCCGGCCCATGCCGCCCGACCGCATCGCCTCGGTCCTCACCTCACGGCACTGCGCCGCCGCGCAGCACGCCTGAGCGCATGCCCGGCGGCGTCACGCCCCATCAGGCCACGGTGAACAGCGTGCCCAGGGAGGGGCAGCGGGGGACGTGTCCCAGCAGCTGCAACGCCTGCCAGGCGGTCACCTGATTGGCCGTGAGCACCGGCTTGCCCAGCGCCGCCTCCAGGTCGCGGATCCACGCCGCGGTATGCAGCGCGGTGTCGGGCAGCAGCACGGCCTCGGCGGCCGGGTGATCGCCGGCCCGCGCCAGCCGGAGCACCTCCGCGCGGCCCCACGTGCCGACCTCCGCGGCCGTGATGATGCCGCTGCCGCGCGTCGCGACGACCTCCGTGCCCGCCGTCCCCAGGAAGGCGGCGAACAGCTCCGCGACGTCCTCCGGATAGGTGGCCGCCACCGCGACGCGGCGGGCGCCCAGGGCGCGCACCGCGTCGGCGAAGGCGAACGAGGTGCTGGAGGCGGGCACGCCCGCGGCCTCGGCCAGGCGCCGCACCTGGTCGGCCGCGCCGTCCCAGCCGAAGACGAAGCTGGCCGAGGTGCACGCCCACATCACGCACCGCGCGCCGTGCGCCGCCAGCTGCCCCAGCCCGGGCAGCAGCCGCTCGACGGAGCCCATCTCCCGCAGCGCGTCGACCCGGTGCGCGTCCGTGCCGATGTCGGTGTGGACCAGCGGCAGCCGCACATTCCCGCCCAGTATCGCCTCCATCCGCGGGTACTCGTCCTCCGCCGAGTGCCCCGGATACAGAAAGCCCGCCGTCAGCAGACCGGACGCCGCCGGCACCGGCGCCGCCCCGGGGGCCGTCCTCGCCGTGTTCACCTACGCTCCCTCCCCGCCGAGTTCACCGAGCTCCTCCGGCTCCCGCTCCGGCTCGGGCGCCGGCGGGATGCCCGTCAGCGCGACCGGCCCGCTGCGGGCGGCCGGGTCGAGAAGCGCCTGGTAGGGGCCGACCGCGGCCTTGCCGATCATGCGCAGCGCCGCCCACATCGTCACCTGGTTGGCCGACAGCACCGGCATCCGCAGCTCGGCTTCGAGCTGCGGGATGACGTCGTAGGTCGGCAGGTTGGTGCAGCTGATGAAGAGCGCCTGCGGCGCCCCGCGCGAGGCCGCCTGGTGCGCCATCTCCACGACGTCCCGGTACGGCACCCGCCAGATCTCGCGCGTCAGGCCCAGGTAGCTGCGGCCGGTGACCTGGCAGCCGGCCTGCAGCAGGTACTCCTCCAGCGCATCGGTCACCGACCTCGTGTACGGCGTGACCAGCGCGACCCGCGTGACATTCAGCTCCCGCAGCGCGACCAGCAGGGCGCCCGAGGTCGTCAGGGCCGGCATCTGCCCGGCCTGCGCCATGGCCGCCGCCATGGCGCGCTCCCCCGGCACGCCGCCGACGAAGCTGCCCGACGTGCAGGCGTAGGCGACGATCTCGGGCCGCACGGCGCTGAGCGCGTGCACCGCCTCCCGCAGCGTCTCGTGCTCGCTGACGAGCCGGGCGAGGTCGAGGCTGACCTCGACCGGGACGAACGGAGTGCGCGTCAGATGGAGCGAGATGTCATCCGGGACCCAGCGCCACAGCTCCCGGTCGAGCGCGAAGTCAAAAGGGGCGACCACTCCCACGCCGCGCTGCGGCTGCGGGCCACCCAGGAACGAGACATCCATGTCGTACCCCGATTCACAATCGCAGGGCGGCAGGACAAGGCACCCGGCCGGGCCACAAAAGACGTCTTTGGTGGCACTCATTGACGACGGTAGTTTCCCCTTCCTACCGTGGTCAATCCTTGGCGTCTGCTTAACGTCTTCAAGGCAAGCAGCCATTCGTTTCGAAACGGTTTCCGTGTGATGACTTACTCTCGTGTGCCCCGCGTGCTCGTCCTCGACGCCGACCCACCGCCCCGCCTCGACCGGCTCGCCGGCCGCGCCCATGTGCTGCACAGCGACGAGAAAACCCTGGCCAGAAGGCTTCCCGAGGCCGACGTGCTGCTGGTGTGGGACTTCGGGTCCGACGCCGTCCGCGACGCCTGGCCCGGCCCCGGACCGCGCCCGGGGTGGGTGCACACCGCCAGCGCCGGCGTTGACCGGCTGATGTTTCCGGAACTTATCGAGTCCTCCACCGTCATTACGAATGCCCGTGGCGTGTTCGACCGGCCGATCGCCGAATACGTGCTCGGCCTCATCCTGGCCTTCGCAAAGGATTTCCACCGTAGCTGGGAATTGCAGCAGCAACGCCAGTGGCTGCACCGGGAGACCACCCGGGTAAGCGGCACCAGAGCCGTCGTCGTGGGATCCGGGCCGATCGGACGCGAGATCGGCCTGCTGCTGCGCGGCGTCGGGGTGCGCGTCGATCTCGTCGGCCGCCGCCCGCGCGAGGACGACGCGGACTTCCCACGGGTGCACGGGAGCGAATCGCTGCCCGGGCTGCTGCCCCACGCCGACTGGGTCGTGTGCGCCGCGCCGCTCACCGACGCGACCCGCGGCATGTTCCACGCCGGCACGTTCGCCCTCATGAAACCCGGCGCCCGGCTGGTCAACGTCGGCCGCGGCCCGCACGTCGTCGCCAGCGACCTGGCGGCGGCGCTGCGTTCGGGACGGCTGGCCGGCGCGGCCCTCGACGTGTTCGGCGAGGAACCGCTGCCCCCGGACAGCCCGCTGTGGGACGCCCCCGGGCTCATCGTCTCGCCGCACATGAGCGGCGACACCACCGGCTGGCGCGATGACCTGGCCGAGCAGTTCTGCGACAACTTCGACCGCTGGGTGGACGGCCGGCCGCTGCACAACGTGGTCGACAAGCGCCTGGGCTACGTGCCCGGCGGCGGCTGAGCTCCCCCGGCGGCAGCCCGCGGCACCACCATCACCACCAAGCACCAGGACGGCGAAGGGCAGGAGGGCGAGGGGCATGACGGATCTGTGCGCGCTCACGGCGCGCGAGCTGACGGCCGGTTACGCGGCGGGCGAGTTCTCCCCCGTGGAGGTCACGGCGGCCCAGCTGCGGCGGGCCGAGGCGGTCGCGGAGGCGGTCAACGCCTTCGTCCTCCTCGACCACGAGGGGGCGCTGGAGCAGGCCAGGGCCTCGGCCGCGCGGTGGCGCGCGGGCCGTCCCGCCGGCCCCGTGGACGGGGTGCCGGTCACGGTCAAGGACGTCTTCCTGCTGCGCGGGCATCCCACCCGCAAGGGCTCGGCCGCGCTCGACCCGCCCGCGCCCCACGACGAGGACGCGCCGGCCGTGGCCCGGCTGCGCGAGGCCGGCGCGGTGTTCCTCGGCAAGACGACCACGCCCGAGATCGGCTGGAAGGGCGTCACCGACTCGCCCCTGCACGGCACGACGGTCAACCCGTACGATCCGGCGCGCACCGCCGGCGGATCCAGTGGCGGCAGCGCCGCGGCCGTGGCGCTGGGCGCCGGCCCGCTGAGCCTCGGCACCGACGGCGGCGGCTCGGTCCGCATCCCCGCGGCGTTCTGCGGCGTCTTCGCGCTCAAGCCGACGTACGGCCGGGTGCCGCTGTACCCGGCCAGCGCGTTCGGCACGCTGGCCCACGCCGGGCCGATGACGCGGGACGCGGCGGACGCGGCGCTGCTGCTGGACGTCATCGGGCGGCCGGACGCACGCGACTGGTCACACCTGGGGGCACCGCCGCCGGACGGCTACCTGGCGCCGCTGGCGGCGGGGGCCGAGGGAGTGCGCGGGCTGCGGGTGGCGTACTCGCCCGCGCTCGGCCGCTTCGGCCCGGTCACGGTAGCACCCGCGGTGGCGGCGGCGGCCGGGAACGCCGTGGCGGCGCTGGAACGGCTCGGCGCCCGCGTCACCGAGACGGACCCGCCGCTGCCCCCGCTCGCACAGCTGCGGGAGGCGTTCGAGACGCTGTGGTTCGCCGGCGCCGCCCGCGTCACGCAGGACCTGCCGCCGCAGCGGCGCGCGCTGCTCGACCCGGGGCTGCGGGAGATCTGCGAGGCGGGCGCGGCCCGCACGGCGCTGGACTATCTGGCCGCCGTGGACGTGCGGATGGCGGCCGGGCGCCTGATGGGGCTGTTCCACGAGGGGTACGACCTGCTGGTGACGCCCGCGCTGCCGCTGACGGCGTTCGCCGCCGGGCGGGAGGTGCCGCAGGGCTCCGCCATGCGCCGCTGGACGGAGTGGACCCCGTTCACCTACCCGTTCAACATGACGCAGCAGCCCGCCGCGTCCCTGCCCTGCGGCACGGACGGCGACGGGCTGCCGGTGGGGCTCCAGCTGGTGGGGGCGCGCCACGCGGACGCGCTGGTGCTGCGTGCCGCGCACGCGCTGTACGCGGCGGGCGTGGCCGGCGTGCCCGCGCCCCCGCTGCCCGCGGGTGACGGGCCAAAGGCGTGACCGAGGGCCCGGTCAGGCCCGCCGGAAGCTGAGGGTCTCGCCGAGGGCGCCGGCGCGCCAGAGGTCCTGGCAGGCGTCCGCCATCCGGTCGAGGCCCTCGGTGACGGCTCCCCACACGATGCCGGGCACCCAGCCCGCGTCGCCGTTGATCAGCAGATTGTTCCGCTCGTAGAAGAGGGCCAGGTCCACCACCGTCGGCCTGCCCTGGTGCTTGGCGTCACGCTCGTAACCATAGGAGGCCGTCGACAGCTGCGTCTCGGTGAACGTGAAATAGCACAGATCACCGGGAATCGGCGTGATAGTGGGATTTTCCAGTGGCGGCTCGGCCGCGGCGAAGGGCGGAACCAGCGTGTAGATCTCGTTCCGCGCGTACTTGGCGTGATAAACGTCACCGCCCAGCGGCAGCGCGTTCCAGATCGCCTCACAGGTCACGGGGGCACGGTCATCCAGCAGCCGCGCCGTGCAGCTGACCCCTCTCTTCTCCAGCGACACGGTGATGAACCGCTCCGGCCGCGCACTCGTCATGGGCCCGCACCCCTTCCCGTCGGCTTCCCTGGGCGTTCCACACCCCTGACGGAATGTGTCCTGGGCCACAGTACGCCCGCGCTGGGTCGCCGAGGTTAACTCGAAATGACCCGCATACATTCGCGGAGTCTGGGTAGCCGCGCGGCCATGGCTCCGACAGACAGAGATGGTTCGACATCCACACGAAGTAGGGGGGCGGGCCCCAGCCGCCGGGCCTTGCTCGCGGGACTGGCGGCCGCCGGCGCGCTCGGCGCCGCCGGATGCAGCAGGATCGCGGACGCGAACACGGTCGAAGGCGGCGATCTGCTGGAGCGGCTGCGGGACCGCGGCTCGGTCAAGGTCGGGATCGCGAACGAGCGACCCTTCGGTTACATCAACGAGGAGGGCGAGGCCACCGGCGAGGCGCCCGCGATCGCGAAGGTGATTTTCCCGCGGCTCGGCGTCGACGAGGTCATTCCCGTCCCCGTCGAGTTCAGCGCACTGATCCCGGGTCTGAAGGCACGGCTGTTCGACGTCGTCTCGGCGGGGATGTACATCACGCCGGAACGATGCGCACAGGTACTCTTCTCCGACCCGGATTACCTGATGCTCGACTCGTTCATCGTGCGGCGCGGAAATCCCGAGAACATCAGCACGTACGAGGACATCGCCGAGAAGGGCCTGCGGATGGCCACCGGCCAGGCATACGCCGAGATCGACTATGCCCTGGCCGCCGGCGTGCCGAGCAGCAATATCCTCATCCTTCCCGACCAGGTCGCCGGCATGGAGGCCGTCGCCCAGGGCCGGGTCGCCGCGTTCGCGGGCACCAACGTCACCGTCCAGAACGCCGTCGAGGGACGCGACCGGGTCGAGGCGACCGAGCCGTTCCAGCCCATCGTGGACGGCGAGCCCGCCTACGGCGCGGGCGGCTTCGCGTTCCTGCGCAGCGAACGCAACCTGCGCGACGCCTTCAACCGTGAACTGCTCAAGCTGAAGGACGAGGGCGAGCTGCTGCCCATCGTCGAGCCCTTCGGGTTCACCGAGGCGGAGATGACGGACCTCACCGCCAGGGAGCTTTGCTCATGATGACCGAAGGGATGTTCAACAATTTCTTCCTGCCGGGCATCTGGATCACCATCCAGGTCACGGTGTACAGCGCGATACTGGCCGCGGCCGTGGCCTTCCTCATCGGCACGCTGCGCACCTCCCGGTTCTGGATCGTGCGGTTCCTCTCCGGGGCCTACTTCGAGATCTTCCGCGGCATGTCGTCGCTGGTCCTGATGTTCTGGCTCGTCTTCTCCGTGCCGCTGCTGCTCCAGTGGCAGTTCGTGCCCATGTTCGCGGGCGTGCTCGCGCTCGGCCTGACCTACGGCGCGTACGGCTCGGAGATCGTGCGCGGCGCGCTGGCGGCCGTCCCCGTCGCGCAGCGGGAGGCCGGGATCGCGCTCGGCTTCACCCGGTTCCAGCGGCTGCGGCGCATCGAGATACCCCAGGCGTGGCCCGAGATGATGCCGCCGTTCAACAACCTGCTGATCGAGCTGCTCAAGGGCACGGCCCTGGTCTCGACGATCACGGTCGCCGACATGGCGTACGCCGGGAACCTGGTGCGCATCGGGCAGGGCGAGAGCGCCCCCATCTACACCTTGCTGCTCGTCCTGTACTTCATCATGGCGTTCCTCCTCACCCGCGGCATGCGGGTGGTCGAGCGCTACGCCAAGGCCAACGTCGGCCAGGCACCGCCGAAGAAGCAGGGGCTCCTCAGCAAGCTGTCGCTGCGTGAAGCCGGCGGCGAGGGCTCCACGGGCGCGCCGGTCGCGGGAGGTGCCAAGTGAACTGGGACTGGGACGTCGTCAGCGACTTCATGCCCCGCTTCTGGGACGGGGTGCAGGTCACGCTCCAGGCACTGGTGATCGGCAGCCTGATCGCCTTTGCCCTGGGCCTGGTCTGGGCGCTCGCCCAGCGCTCCCCGTTCGTCTGGGTGCGCTGGCCGGTGAACTTCATCACCGAGTTCATCCGCAACACCCCGCTGCTGGTACAGCTGTTCTTCCTGTTCTACGTGGTGCCTGAGTGGGGCCTGTCCTGGTCTCCCCTGACGACCGGGATCATCGGCCTCGGCCTGCACTACTCCACCTACACCGCCGAGGTCTACCGGGCGGGAATCGACGGCGTGCCGGTCGGCCAGTGGGAGGCGGCCACCGCGCTCAGCCTGCCGCGCCGCCGCACCTGGACCGGCGTGATCCTGCCGCAGGCCATCCGCCGCGTCGTGCCCGCGCTGGGCAACTACGTGATCGCCATGCTGAAGGACTCGCCCATGATCGCCGTCATCGGCGCCATGGACATGCTCGGCGAGGCCGAGGGCTTCAGCAACGAGACCTTCACCTCCGAGGCGTACACGATCGTCGGCATCGCGTTCCTGGTCATCGCCTACCCAGCGTCCCTGCTGATCCGGGCCCTGGAGCGCCGCCTCGCCCGCACGGCCTGACGGCACGCGCACCCATACCGAAGCTTCCCCCAGGAGAGAGAGTCAACGGAGTCCGCGATGGACACATCCAAGGGGCCGGCCAGCGGCCCGCGCAACGGCACACGCGCCAGCGGCGACGAGATCGTCCGCTTCGACAAGGTCACCAAGCGCTTCGGCGACCACGTCGTCCTCGACCAGCTCGACTTCAGCGTCAAAACCGGCAAGCACGTCACGCTGATCGGGCCCTCGGGCTCGGGCAAGACCACCATCCTGCGGCTGCTGATGACGCTGCTGAAGCCGGAAGAGGGCACCATCACCGTCGACGGTGACCTGCTGACGCACGAGCGGAAGAACGGAAAGCTGGTCAAGGCCAGCGAGCGGCACGTCCGCGAGGTGCGCAAGAAGATCGGCATGGTCTTCCAGCACTTCAACCTCTTCCCCAACATGAAGGTGCTGCGGAACGTCACCGAGGCACCCATCCACGTCCTCGGCATGTCCAAGGACGAGGCCGAGCAGCGCGGCCGGGAACTGATCGAGATGGTCGGGCTGTCCCAGCACCTCGACAAGTACCCCAGCCAGCTCTCCGGCGGCCAGCAGCAGCGCGTGGCCATCGCCCGCGCCCTGGCCATGCGCCCGCAGGTGCTGCTGCTCGACGAGGTCACCGCCGCCCTCGACCCCGAGCTGGTCGTCGGCGTCCTCGACGTGCTGCGCGACATCGCCCACACGGCCGACATCACCATGCTCGTCGTCACCCACGAGATGAGCTTCGCACGCGACATCTCCGACGCGGTGCTGATGTTCGACCAGGGGAAGATCGTCGAGTCCGGCCCGCCGGACAAGATCTTCAGCGAGCCGGAGCACGACCGCACCCGCGAGTTCCTCAGCACGGTGCTCTGAGCCCCGGCCCGGACTGACGGCCGCGCACGAACGCCCCGGCGGCGGAAAACGCCCACCGCCGGGGCGTTCGTGGCTACGCTGGGAACACCCACGCGAGTACCCCTCAGTCCCAGGAGGACGCTGTGGCGCTCTCATCCGGATCGCCCGGAAGGACCACACCGTTCGGCTCCCCCTTCCGCTCCGTCAGGCACGCGCTCAGGCTCCTGGAGACCGTCGCCTCCCACCCCGACGGCATATCCGAGGAAGACCTCGCACGCCGGTCCGGCGTCCCCGCGATACGTCTCGCCCCGCTCCTGGCCATGCTGCGCCGCGACGGCTACCTGACCCGCCTTGACGACGGCGCCTGGGCCGCGGGCCAGGCACTGACCGAACTCGGCGCGGGCGGCGAGGAAGGACGGCGGCGCGTCCGCGAGGAAAAGCTCCAGCAGGCGCTCGACGCCCTGCGCGACTCACTCGGCGCGGCCGTCTACTTCGGCCGGTACGTCGATGGCGAGGCATGCGTCACCGGCGTCTCGGCCACGGCCGACGCCCCGATGGTCCACGAGTGGGTGGACTTCCGCGCCGCCGCCCACGCGACCGCCCTCGGCAAATGCCTGCTCAGCCAGCTCGACCACGACGGCCGCCGGGACCACCTCAGCCGTCACAAGGCCGCCCGCCTGACCTCACGCACCATCACCGACCCGCGCGTGCTGCTCAACGCCCTGGACCGGCAGCCCGCCAGCGTCCCGGTGCTCGACATCCAGGAGTACGCGATCGGCACGCTGTGCGCCGCCGTGCCGCTGACGGCCGGTTCGACGGTGGGCTGCCTGGCGCTGTCACTCCCCCTCGGCCAGGCGCACCGCCTGCGCCAGGCCGCGGAGGCGCTCAACCAGCAGGCTGCCCCGGCGCTGCTGTCGCTCACGCTGTAGGCGCCAGGCAGGGCGCGGCCCCGCGGTCCGGGAGACGGATCACGGGGCCGTGCGGTGCTGCGGCCACGCCAGCGGCGCGCCG
>k87-145391_pt1 | contig 15637 bp, 12 predicted proteins | sample MGYA00084031_6733416 | MGnify analysis MGYA00084031
CCGGCGGTACCGCCGGCAAGAGCTGACGGTCGTTTGCCGTCGCCTTGACCATGGAGAGGACCCCTCCGGAATCGTTCCGTTCCCGACCATGGGCAGGCATGATCTCGACATGGCGGATCGCAGGGACAATTCACCACGCGCGGGGTTAACCGTGGCAAAACGGGCGTTGACGCGAGCGCATCTCGCCGCGGCCGTGCGCGCGGGGCGTCGCGCGGCCCGGTCGACCCCCGTGCGGTGGACGTGGACGGCACTGGCCGTCACCCTCGTCGCCATCGCTGGGGTGCTCATCGGTGTGCTGCTCGGCGCGCACATCCGCACCGACATCGGCCCGTTCAACGCGACGATGAGCGTCCGGCCGTCGCTCGACGGCGGCACCAACGTCGTCATCCCCCCACTGGGTTCCCTGCTGCTCGACAGCCACGACGGCCCCGCCCACCTCACCGTCGAACTCGGCACACTCGACCAGAGCCGAACCAAGGCGCTGATTGAGGACCCGAACGGCATCACGGAGGCGAGCGCGAACGCCGTCCGCGATGTCCGCACTGGACTCGTGCGCCTCGGGTTCCGGACGCTCGCGGTCGCCATCCTGTGCACCCTCGTGCTCGCCGCCTTCATCTTCCGGGAGCTGCGACGAGTGGCCTGGTCGACGGTGCTGGCGCTCGCGGCGACCGGAGGCAGTCTCGGCATCGGCGCGATGACCGTCCGCATGGACGCGATCGAGGAGCCACGCTACGAAGGGCTCCTCGTCAACGCGCCAGCGGTGGTCGGTGACGCCCGCCGCATCGCCAATGACTACAACAAGTACGCCGAGCAGCTCCAGCGGCTCGTCAACAACGTCAGCCGGATCTACACCACCGTCTCCACGCTGCCGCTCTACGACCCGGAGCCGGGCACCACGCGGGTGCTCCACGTCTCGGATCTGCACCTCAACCCGACCGCCTGGCAAATGATCCGGACGGTCGTCGATCAGTTCAATATCGACTTCGTCATCGACACCGGCGACATCACCGACTGGGGCAGCGAACCGGAGCGGGCCTTCGTCAACGCGATCGGCGACCTCAAGGTGCCGTACGTCTTCATCCGCGGCAACCACGACTCGGCCCGGACCGCGGCGGCGGTGGCCAGTCAGCGCAACGCGGTCGTGCTGGACAACTCGATCACCACCGTCGCTGGCTTGACCATCGCCGGTATCGGCGATCCGCGGTTCACGCCCGACAAGGCCACGTCGCCAGCCAGCCCAGGGTTGACGCGAACCGCCGCGGAGCAGGTGGTGGGGGCCGGCGAGCGGCTGGCGGCAACCATTCGCGCATCCGGCAAGACGGTGGACATCGCGCTCGTCCACGACCCGGAATCGGCGGGGCCGCTGTCAGGACTGACCCCCCTCGTCCTCGCCGGTCACCTGCACGACCGACAGGTTCGCATGCTCCAGCAGGTGCCGGATGGCGTGCCCACCCGCCTGCTGATCCAAGGCTCGACCGGCGGTGCGGGGCTGCGGGGCTTGGAAGGGGAAGCGCCGACGCCGTTGACGATGACCGTGCTCTACTTCAGCAAAGAGCGGACGCTCCAGGCGTATGACGACATCCGCATCGGGGGAACTGGACAGTCGCAGGTCACCTTGGAGCGGCGGGTGATCGACGACAAGAAGGAGAGCGACAAAAAGGAGAACGGGGCCAACACGCGGTCGACCCCGTCCCCGACGTCCTCACCGCGCCGGCGGTGACGCTCAGCCCTGCACCCCGAGGCGCTCGAGGATGAGCTGCCGCACCACCTTGGCGTCGGCCTGACCACGGGTGGCCTTCATGACCGCGCCGACCAACACACCGGCCGCTGCGATCTTGCCACCGCGCACCTTCTCCGCGACCTCCGGATTCGCGGCGATCGCCTCGTCCACCGCCGCGGCGAGCGCCCCGGTGTCGGAGACCACCTCCAAGCCACGCGCCGTCATCACCTCGGTCGGCGTGCCCTCACCGTTCAAGACGCCGTCCAGAACGGTGCGCGCCAACTTGTCGCTGAGCTTGCCCTGATCGACCAGCTGCTGCAGCTCGGCGACGTGGGCCGGGGTCACGCCGAGGGCGGAGAGCTCGACGCCGGCTTCGTTGGCGCGGCGCGCCAGCTCCCCCAGCCACCACTTGCGGGCTGCGGCGGGCGAGGCACCGGCCGCCACCGTCTCCTCGATCAGATCCACCGCGCCCGCGTTGACCACGGCCTGCATCTCGCTGTCGCTCAGCCCCCACTGCTCCTGCAGCCGCTTACGCCGCATCCGGGGCAGCTCCGGCAGGCTCGCCTTCAGCTCCGCGATCCAGGCGGGGTCGGGAGCGATCGGGACGAGGTCGGGCTCGGGGAAGTAGCGGTAGTCGGTCGCGGTCTCCTTGGAGCGGCCCGGCGTCGTCTCCCCAGTGTCCTCATGGAAGTGCCGCGTCTCCTGCACGACCCGGCCGCCCGAGTCGAGGATGGCCGCCTGCCGCAGGATCTCGGAGCGGACCGCCCGCTCCACGCTGCGCAGCGAGTTGAGGTTCTTCGTCTCGGTGCGGGTGCCCCACGGTTCACCCGGCCGGTTCAGGGACGTGTTGACGTCGCAGCGGAGCGACCCCTGCTCCATCCGGACGTCCGAGACCCCCAGGGCGCGGATCACGTCGCGCAGCTCGGCGACGTAGGCGCGGGCGACCTGCGGGGCCTTGGCACCCGTGCCGACGATCGGCTTGGTGACGATCTCGACGAGCGGGATGCCGGCGCGGTTGTAGTCGACCAACGACTCGGTGGCGCCGTGAATCCGACCGGTGGCGCTGCCGACGTGCAGCGTCTTGCCGGTGTCCTCCTCAATGTGGACGCGCTCGATGCCGATCCGCACGGTCTCGCCGTCGACATCCACGTCGAGCCACCCGTCGTAGCACAGCGGCTCGTCGTACTGGCTCGTCTGGAAGTTCTTCGGCATGTCCGGATAGAAGTAGTTCTTCCGGGCGAACCGGCACCACTCGGCGATCGTGCAGTTGAGCGCCAACCCGATCCGGATCGTCGCCTCGATCGCGGCCCGGTTCGCTACCGGCAACGACCCGGGCAGGCCAAGGCAGACCGGGCAGACCTGGGTGTTCGGCTCAGCGCCGAAGGTGGTCGGGCAACCGCAGAACATCTTGGTCTTCGTGCCCAACTCGACGTGAGTCTCCAGGCCAATCACCGGCTCGTAACGCGTGACGACGTCGTCGTAGGTGGGCAGCGCGCTCGTGCTCATCAACGCTCCAGGTCGCAGCGGCATCCCGACAGGAACTTCATCAGCGTAGTGGCCCTCCGGCGCGGATCCGCGGCATCGCCCTCGCGCCGGCGGGGACGAGCCCCGTGACCGTCCGCGGCGGTCAGCGGAGCTTCCCAGCTCACAGCTCCGGCGGCGTCAGCGTGCCGACCGCCGACTCCAGCGCGGCCCCCACCCGGTAGACCCGGTCATCGGCCATCGCCGGCGCCATCACCTGCACGCCAACCGGCAGCCCTTGCGACAGCCCGCACGGCACTGAGATCGCCGGGCCGCCGTAGAGGTTGACCGGAATGGTGTACAGGTCGGACAGGTACATCTGGTACGGGTCGGAGGTCCGTGAGCCGAGCGGGAACGCCACGAACGGCGTCGTCGGCGCGATGAGCGCGTCGACCTGCTCGAACGCGGCGGTGAAGTCCCGCGTGACCAGCGTACGGATCTTCTGTGCCTGCCCGTAGTAGGCGTCGTAGTAGCCGCTGGACAGGGCGAAGGTGCCGATGATGATCCGCCGCTTGACTTCCGGCCCAAAGCCGGCGTCCCGCGTGATCGACATGACCTCTTCGAGCGACCGCGTCCCGTCGTCGCCGACCCGCAGCCCGTACCGCACGCCGTCGTACCGGGCCAGGTTGGACGAACACTCACTCGGCGCGATGAGGTAGTAGGCCGGCAGCGCGTACTCGAAGTGCGGGCAGGAGACCTCGATGATCTCCGCACCGAGCTTGGTCAGCGTCTCGATCGTCTCGCGGAAGACGGCCATCACCCCGGGCTCGGCCCCCTCCCCCGTGAACTGGGTGATGACGCCGATCCGCACCCCGGTGAGGTCACCGCTGGCTCCCTGACGCGCCGCCTCGACCACGGGCGGAACCGGCGCGGGAATCGACGTCGAGTCCCGGGGATCGTGGCCGCCGATGACCGCGTGCAGCAACGCGGTGTCCTCGACGGTACGCGCGCAGGGGCCCGGGGTGTCGAGCGACGAGGAGAAGGCGATGACGCCGTAGCGGGACACGCCGCCGTAGGTCGGCTTCACCCCCACGGTCCCGGTGACCGCGGCCGGCTGGCGAATCGACCCGCCGGTGTCCGTGCCCAGCGCCAGCGGCGCCTCGTACGCCGCGAGCGCCGCTGCGCTGCCACCACCGGAGCCACCGGGGATACGCGAGAGGTCCCACGGGTTGCGCGTCGGGCCGTAGGCGGAGAACTCCGTCGACGAGCCCATCGCGAACTCGTCCAGGTTGGTCTTGCCGAGCACCACCATCCCGGCGGCACGCAGCCGCTCCACGACGGTCGCGTCGTACGGCGGACGCCAGCCCTCCAAGATCTTCGACGCGGCGGTGGTGGGCATCCCCCGCGTGACGAAGATGTCCTTCACCGCGACCGGAACCCCGGCCAGCGGGCTGAGTTCCTCGCCGGCGGCGCGACGGGCGTCGATCGCGCGCGCCACCTCGAGCGCGCCGTCCGCGTCCACGTGCAGGAACGCGTGCACCCGATCGTCAACGGCGGCGATCCGGTCGAGATGCGCCTGGGTGACCTCGACGGCGGAGACGTCGCCGCGGGCGAGGAGCTCCGCGAGCTGCGCCGCGGTCATCCTGATCAGGTCGCTCATGCCTTCACCCTTCCCGTCACGGCTCCGGGGCGCGCCACGCCGACTGCTCGCGCTGGCACGTCACACCTCCTCGTCGAGGATCCGGGGGACGCGGAACCGCCCGTCCTCGGCATCCGGTGCGCCGGCGAGGGCCTCCTCCCGGCTCAGTCCGGGACGGACGACGTCGTCGCGGAAGACGTTGGTCAGCGGCACCGTGTGCGAGGTGGGCGGGACGTCGGCGGTGTTCACTTCGCCGATCCGGGCGACCGCCTGCAAGATCACGTCAAGCTGACCGGCGAAGGTGTCGAGCTCCTCCTCCGTGACGGCGAGCCGCGACAAGCGCGCCAGGTGCGCGACCTCCTCGCGGGAGATGGCGGCCATCGGTGCCCCCTTGTGCACTGGTCGTGGGTGGATCCGAGTCCTGCGCGTCAGGGCGCGCGGTGACCCGAGCGAGTCTATTTGTCCGCAGCGAGCCTCCGTGTCCCGACTCCCCGGCGCGTCGGGGGATCACCACGCCGAGGCCCGTCCGGGTCTCGGCCGTCGCTGGGTCACGCGGGCACCGGTGGCCCGGGGCGCAAGGGACGGTACCGCGCGAGCCAGGCGACGAGCTCGTCGGCCGGCATCGGTCGGGCGTAGAACCAGCCCTGGGCGACGTGGCATCCGGCGGCGTGCAGCAGGCGCCACGTGCGCTCGTCCTCGACGCCTTCGGCGACGACCCGCAGCCCCAGCGCTCGTGACAGGTCGATGATCGAACGGACGATGGCGGCGTCGTCGCTGTCGAGGGTCATGCCGAGGACGAACGACCGGTCCACCTTGACCTCAGCCAGCGGCAGTCGGCGCAGGTGCTGCATCGACGAGTAGCCCGTGCCGAAGTCATCCAACGCGATCTTGACACCGATACGGTCCAGCCGGGCGATCGTGGCGAGCACCCGATGGGGATCCGCCATCAGCGCGCCTTCGGTGATTTCGAGCTGGAGCTGGTGCGGGGGGACAGCGTAGCGGGCGAGCCGATCGGCGACCCGGTCGACGATCTCCCCCGTATGCAGGTCGCGCACGCTCACGTTGACCGCCGCGCGCAGGTGGATGCCGGCCGCCGCCCACTTGGCGAGCTGCTCCACCACGTCGTCGATCACCCGGAAGGTGAGCAACCGCATCACCGCGCTCTGCTCGGCGATGCGGATCAGCTCCTCTGGGTCGACCAGGCCGTGCTCCGGGTGGTGCCAGCGCAGGAGCGCCTCGACGCCCACCACCTCCCCGGTCTCCATGCTCACCTGCGGCTGGTAGTACATCGTGATGTCGCCCACCCCGTCGACGTCGCGGGATGGCGCGCTGGGGTCGAGCGCCCGCCGCAGGTCCGCGAGCAAGCGCAGCCGTTCCCGCGAATGGTGATCCGCCTCGGGGGCGTAGCGGGCGAAGGCGTCGCCACGCCGTTTCGCCTCATACATCGCGATGTCGGCGTTCCGCAGCAGCGTCGCGAAATCGTCGCCGTGATCGGGATAGAGGGCGATACCGATGGAGGCGCTGACATCCAGCGGAAGGCCGTCGATCGTCACCGGTTCGGCGAGGGCGGCCACGACCCGCTCCGCCACCGCCTCCGCCTCCTCAGCGGTGGCCAACCGGGTAGCCAAGATCGCGAATTCGTCTCCGCCGAGTCGGGCTACGACATCGCCGGGTCGCCGTGTCGCGAGGAGCCGCTTGCCCACCTCAATGAGCAACCGATCGCCAACGGCGTGGCCGAGGGCGTCGTTGACGTGCTTGAAGCGGTCGAGGTCGAGGACGAGCAGCGCGAGATTCCGAGGACCGGTGCCCGTGGCCGCCGCCGCGGCGTGCGCCGGCACCTGGTCGGCGACCTCCGCGAGCAGCGCCTTGCGGTTGGCCAGCCCGGTGAGGGGATCGATACGCGCGAGCTGTTCCTGGTCGGCGGAGAGCCGCGCGACTTGGTGCGCCGCGTACAGCGGGACGAGGACCAGGGGAAGCAGGGTGGGGCTGGCGTGAGCCGCGGTGACGAGCACCGGCCCGAGGAGGAGCAAGCCGCCGGTGACGAACAGCTCGAAGCCCACCCCGAACGGGACGACGACCCACGGGCGGCCCCCGAAGCGGAGTCCGACGTCGAGTGTCGCGATGACGACCTGCCGGACCAGGATCCACACGCCGGCCGCCATGGTCATGACGGCGACGTCGGTCCACGCGAGGGAGTCCCACCTGATGGTCGGGCTACCGAGAAGAGGACTCCCGAGGAACCAGATCACCGCGGCGGCGGCAGCGAGGGCGAGGAGGTAGGGGGCGATGAGGCGCACCGTCTGATCGCGACTGAGTCGCATCCGCCGCGCGGCGACCGCCACACACACCGTCTGGACGGCGATCGCGGGCCCCTCTCCCCACGCGAGCAGGATCGCGAAGGTAAAGCAGATCGAGGGAAGGACCAATGCGGACTGCCCCCGCCGCGGGGACGTGAAGGGCTGGGCGTCGCAGACGAGCGCCAGCGTCGTCATCACCCAGAAGGCGAGGGGCAGCTCGGGCAGAACGCTGGGTAACGATGCCAGCGCCGCGGCGGAAACCGCGATCGCGCATCCGGTCCAGACGATTCCGAGGACCGTCACCGCCCAGCTGGAAGGGACGGAGTTCCGCGTCCCAGCGGCCTCCATGTGCTCTCCCGGTACGTATCGGATGGCGCAAGGTATCGCCGTGCCCGTAACCGCTTCATCAAACTCTTTCGACGTTATGACGCGGGAGGCCAGAGACACTAATGGGACGTTATCGTGACAAACTTGATATGAGCGATGTATTTACTTACTTGAACTCATATTCACATCGCAGCTCATCATCGTGGACTAGGCCTCGCCGCTGTGCGCCACTTTACTGGCCGCCTCCGGCCCTTGGGTCAGCAACGTCTCAAATCCAGACTCGTCGAGAATGGGGATTCTCAACGACAGAGCCTTGTCGTATTTCGATCCAGGATTCTCACCGACCACCACGAAACTCGTCTTCTTCGATACCGAGCCGGTGACTTTTCCACCCCGCGACTGCACCGCTTCGGTCGCCTCATCGCGAGAGTAGCGGCTCAGCGAACCGGTGATGACCACCGTGACGCCCTCCAGCAGCCGCGGCCCCTCGTCGGCCTCGTCCTCCGCCATCCGGACGCCCGCCGCACGCCACCGGTTGACGATCTCGACCGCGTGGGGCGTGGCGAACCAGTCGGCCACCGCTTTCGCGATGGTGGGACCCACCCCCTCCACCGCGGTCAGCTCCTCGACGCTCGCGGAGGCGATCGCGTCGACCGACCGGAAATGCCGCGCGAGGGCCTGCGCCGCGACCGGCCCAACGTGCCGAATCGAAAACGCAACGATGATTCGCCACAGGGGACGCTGCTTGGCGGCCTCCAGGTGCTGCAACAAGGTGTGCGCGTTCGCGCTCAGGCTGCCGTCCTGGTTGCGGAAGAAGTCGACCCGGCTGAGGCGTTCCGTATCGAGATCGAAGAGGTCGGCCGGGCTGGTCACCGCGTGTGACTCGACGAGCGCCACCGCCGCGCGCTCACCCAGCGCCTCGATATCGAGCACCCCCCGGCTGGCGATGTATTCCAGCTTCCGCGCGAGCTGCGCCGGACAGTCGATATTGGGGCAGCGGATATCCGCGTCCCCTTCCTTTTCGTAGCGCAGCTCGGTGCCGCATTCCGGGCAGTGCGTCGGCATGACGAACGGTCGTTCCGAGCCGTCGCGCAGCGAGACGACCGGACTCACCACCTCGGGGATGACATCGCCAGCCTTACGGACGACGACCGTGTCGCCAATGAGCACCCCCTTGCGGGCGATCTCCCCCGCGTTGTGCAGGGTGGCGAAGCCCACCGTGGACCCCGCGACCCGCACCGGCTCCAGGACGGCGTACGGCGTGACCCGCCCCGTCCGCCCGACGTTGACCCGGATGTCCAGCAGCTTCGTGTTGACTTCCTCGGGCGGGAACTTGTAGGCCACCGCCCACCGAGGCGCCCGGCTCGTCGCGCCGAGCCGCCGCTGCACGGACACCTCGTCCACTTTGATCACAACACCGTCGATCTCGTGCTCGACGGAGTGGCGGTGCTCGGCGTAGTAGGCGATGAACTCCCGCACCCCATCGCGATCCGCGACGACGCGCCACCGCTGGCTGACCGGCAAACCCCAGCGCGCCATCGCCTCGTACGCCGCAGACTGCCGCGCCGGCTCGAAGCCCCGACGTGCCCCAAACCCGTGCACCACCATGCGCAGTGGTCGGCTCGCGGTGATGCGCGGATCCTTCTGCCGCAGTGACCCGGCGGCGGCGTTCCGCGGGTTGGCGAAGGGCGCCTTGCCCTGCGCCACCAGCGACGCGTTGAGCTCGTCGAACGCCTCGACCGGGAAGTAGATCTCGCCACGGACCTCGACGAACTCGGGCACGTCGTCCCCGCTCAGGCGCTCGGGGATCTGGCGAATCGTCCGGATATTCGGCGTGATGTCTTCGCCGATGCGGCCATCGCCGCGCGTGGCGGCGCGCATCAGACGCCCGTGCTCGTAGGTGAGGTTGACCGCCAGCCCATCGACCTTGAGTTCGCACAGGTAGCTGACGGGCCCACCGGCGTCCCGCTCCACCCGGTCGAGCCACGCGGCGAGCTCCGCGTCGTCGAAGACGTTGTCGAGGCTCATCATCCGCTCCGCGTGGGGCACGGGAGCGAACTGCGCCGCGTACGCGTACCCCACGCGCTGGCTCGGCGAATCCGGAGTACGCAGGGCCGGGAACTGCTCCTCCAGCGCGACCAGCTCACGCATGAGCGCGTCGTACTCGGCGTCGGAGATCTCCGGCGAGTCGAGCACGAAGTAGCGGAACTGGTGATGGTCGATCTGCTCGGCCAGCACCGCGTGCCGCTCCCGCGCCTCGGGGGGCGGCTCCGCGCCGGCGCGCGCCTCCTGCTCGGCCGTAACCTGCTGGGGAACGGCTTCCTCAGACACCAAACGCCTCCGTTTTTCGGGTTTCTCCCGCACGGTAGCTGGCCCGACCGACAATCTCACGACCGGTACGCCCACCGGCGCGTCACGTCACCTCAGCCGCCCTGGACCAATCGAAACACCGCCACGCCCGCGCACCACAGGACGACGATGAGCGCCAGGACCGCGACCCCCGCGAGGACGACGCGCAGGTACCGCGCGCGGCGCGACCCCGGGGGAAACCACCGCCGCCAGGGACGCGCGGGCCCGATCCGGCGATAGATCGTGCCCCGCGGCGGGGCCTCGCGTGGCTGGCTCATCATCGCGAGGCTATCCGGAGCGCTCGGGGCTGCGGTCGGGAAACCGACGCTACAGCTCATCCGCCTCGAACAAGCGACGCCCCGCGTCCCGGCACGCGGCGAGGACGGCGCGGACGTAGCTGTCAGAGGCGTGGGCCAGCCCGCAGGCCGGCGTGATCACCACCTGACGGGGCAAGCGCCGCGCGGGGAACGCGAGCTGCTTCCACAGTCGGCGGACCCGGTCAGCGACCTCCGCCGACGACGGCGCCCGCCCCTGCGCGGGCGGCAACGCGGGCGCGGCACCGGCGAAGAGGCCAAGCCCGGCGTCGAGCGCCTCCCCCAGCGGATCCAGGTCGCGAACGAGGTCGAGATCGAGGGAAACGGCGGTCGCCCCGGCGGAGTGGATCAGCCCAACCGGGACATCCGGCGCGCAGCAGTGCACGACGACCGGCACCCCGACGGTCTCGATCACCCTGCGCAGCGCCTCGGTGGCGACGCTCTCCTCCACCGCCGGGTAGGTGTACAACCCGCTTTCGGTCGGCACCCGCCCCGCCATCACCGCCGGGAGGGACGGCTCGTCGAGCTGGAGCACCACGCGCGCCCCCGGCACCCGGCGGGCGACATCCGCGACGTGGGCGCGGAGCCCTTCGGCGAGGGATTCGGTCACGTCACGGACGGCGCCGGCATCGCGCAGGATCCGCCCGCCGATGCGGAGGTTGAGACCGGCGGCGAGCGTCCACGGCCCCGCGGATTGAATCTTGAGCGGGCCCTCGTAGCCGTCGGCCTGCTCGGTGAGCTGGTCGAGATCGCGCTCGCGGAGGTCCCACGCGCGCCGCAGGTCGCGCCCGGGTCGGCTGGCCACCTGCCACTCGCCGGCGTACAGCTCGACAGGCAACTCGACGAGGAAGGCGGCGGACCGGCCGATCAGGTCGGCGCCAGGACCGCGAGCGGGCAGCTCAGGCAGGTGAGGAAAGGCCGACAGCTCCCCCAGGACGATCCGCTGCGCTTCCGCGATGTCGGTTCCCGGGAGCGAGCCGATTCCCGTCGCCGCTCCCTCCGGCCACGGCCATGTCTGCTCCGTCACGAGCGCTGACTTTACTCAGCGGTAGCGCGGCCCCAGCCGCCGCTCCCTGGCTGGTTGCAGTCCTGAAATCAGAGAGCTCACTACGATCGCACGACCGAAAATGGTGATATGGCAGAAAATGCCAACCCCCAAAGAGACGTTGCCAGTCTGGGAGCTGATGCGTATAGTGGGGGATGCCAAGGGCACTAGCTCTTGGAAGTGGACCCGGCAGCCTTCCGGACGGTGGGTGAGCCGGGTTTCGCGCTTTCTAGGGATCAGGACTTTCGTGGACCTGGTGAACATGAGTCACCAGGTCCTTCACTTTGTCACGCCACTCCCCACCTCGTGCCCAGCACCAGGCGATGGCGTCCGGCACTGCCAGCAGGCACTCTTCGTGCGCCCGCAGCAACTCGTAGCGCAAACAAGCTGCCAGCCCAACCCGCTTCACCTCTTCACGGAGCAGTCGCTTGTCAGCCTGCGCGACGGAGTCATCGATTTCGAGGACGAGACGTTCGGCTTTCATGATCGCTAAGTCGGCGACGAGACGCCTCAAACAGGCAGGCCTCGCTTCCTTCTCACGTCGGTAGTGACTAGCGTCGTAAATCGTCGCCGTGATCCCAAGTCCGTTGATGACACCAAGAAACTTGTCACGGCGAGGATTACCCTCCTTTGCGAAGTGGACCCGCCGTTGCCTAGGCATGATGAACTGTTGAATGGCTTTGCGAGCCTCAGCAAGGCCTGCTGGGTCAAGGGCTGCGGCCGCGACGAGGTAGCAGCAATGCTTACTCTCATCAACGAACACGTGAGCCGGCACGGGAGATGACTCCTGATGGTGTTAGCGCCAATGGTCGAGCGGGCGCTAACACCATAGCGGCACTACGTATCGCGGCGCGCAGCGCGATTCTTCCGTCGCGAGCAGTCTGGCGCCTCACCAGCCCGTGAAGCCCTTATCGAGACAGCCTTGTCCTATCTCGACTGGGCAACTCCGTCAGGTGATGGTGGCCGCCCCAAGGACGATGTCACCGGCGGGGTCGGGGCGATAGACGACGATCGCCTGCCCGGGGGCGACCGCGCGGGCCGGCTGGTGCAGCGTCGCGCGGAGCGTGTCACCGGAGATCTCCACCGTCGCGGGGATCGGATCCCCGTGGGCCCGCAGCTGCACCTCGCACTCAATCGGACCATCCGGCACCGGACCGCCAGTCCACACCAGACGGTTTCCGGTCACTTCCGTCACGTCCAGCAGCTCGGCGGGCCCGACCGTCACGGTGTTGGTCTTCGGGGTGATGGACAGCACGTACCGCGGACGCCCGTCCGGGGCCGGCCGCCCGAGGCGCAGCCCACGCCGCTGTCCCACGGTGTACGCGTACGCGCCGGTGTGCGTGCCGATCACCTCGCCCGTGACGGCGTCCACGATCTCCCCAGGCGTCTCACCGAGCCGCTCGGCCAGGAATCTCCGGGTATCCCCGTCGGCGATAAAGCAGATGTCGTGCGAGTCAGGCTTGTCCGCCACGGCCAAGCCCCGCCGCGCCGCCTCCGCCCGGACCTCCGCCTTGGTCGAGTCGCCCAGCGGGAACAGCGACCGGTCGAGCTGCTCGCGAGTGAGCACGGCGAGCACGTACGACTGGTCCTTGGCGGTGTCGACGGCGCGCCGCAGCAAGCCATCCGAGCCCAGGCGGGCGTAGTGCCCGGTGACGACCGCGTCGAAGCCGAGGGCGATGGCCCGGTCCAGCACCGCCGCGAACTTGATCTTCTCGTTGCACCGGAGGCAGGGATTGGGGGTACGCCCCGCCGCGTACTCGGCGACGAAGTCATCGACGACGTCGGCGTGGAAACGATCGGCCATGTCCCAGACGTAGAACGGGATGCCGATCACGTCGGCGGCGCGGCGGGCGTCGCGGGCGTCCTCCAGCGTGCAGCAGCCGCGGGCGCCCGAACGGTACGTCTGCGGGTTGCGCGACAGCGCGAGATGGACACCGGTGACGTCATGCCCAGCGTCGACCGCGCGCGCGGCGGCCACCGCCGAGTCGACTCCACCGGACATCGCTGCCAACACCCGCACCGCGACACCTCCTTATCCCTGTCGAGCGTAGCCCGCAGCCGGCGAAGCTGATCAGTGCTGCCGCGCCCCCGCGCACCGCGCGGCGTTCGCGATCCTCCGCCGAGCCGTGCCGCGCTCACACCCGCGCGGAGCGGAGCGCTCCCGCTCGCCGGGCGCGGTCGACCGCGTTCGGCAGCGCCGCGATGAGAGCGTCGATGTCCTCCCGGGTGGAGGTGTGCCCCAGCGTGAAGCGCAGGGACGAGCGCGCCCGGTCGTCATCGGCTCCCATCGCGAGCAGCACGTGCGACGGCTGGGCCACCCCGGCGGAACAGGCGGAACCGGTCGAACACGCGATGCCCTGGGCGTCGAGGAGCAGCAGCAGGGCGTCGCCCTCACAGCCGGGGAAGGAGAAGTGCGCGTTGCCCGGCAGCCGGTGGACGGGGTCGCCGTTGTAGATGGCGTCGGGGACGGCGGCGCGGACCCGACGCACGAGCTCGTCACGCAGGGCGCTCAGGCGAGCCGCGTGCTCCTGCTGCTTGCGTACCGCGACCTCCACCGCCACGGCGAACGCGACGATGCCGGCGGTGTCGAGGGTGCCGGAGCGGATGTTGCGCTCCTGACCCCCACCGTGGAGCACGGGGACGCACGGCACGTCCCGACCGAGCAGCAGCGCCCCCACGCCCCCCGGCCCGCCGATCTTGTGCCCGCTCACGGTGAGCGCGGCGACGCCGCTCTCGGCGAAGTTCACCGGCACTTGGCCGATGGCCTGCACCGCGTCGGTGTGGACCGGGATGCCGTGCCGAGCGGCGATCTGGGCGATCTCGGCGACCGGCTGGAGCGTGCCGACCTCGTTGTTCGCCCACATCACGCTGATCAGCGCGATGTCGTCGCCGTGCGCCTCGACCACGTCCGCCAGCTGGTCGAGCTGGACCCGCCCGGTGTCGTCAACGGGGAGCAACGTCGCCGTGGCCTTCTCGTCGCGGACGAGCCACTCCACCGCGTCGAGCACCGCGTGGTGCTCGACGGCGCTCGCCAGGATGCGGTCGCGCCCGGGTCGCGCACCGCGCCGCCCCCAGAAGATGCCTTTGACGGCGAGGTTGTCGCTCTCCGTACCCCCGCTCGTGAAGATCACCTCAGAGGGGCGCGCGCCGAGCGCGGCCGCGACGCGTTCGCGCGCCTCCTCCACCCGCTGCCGCGCGCGGCGGCCGGCGGCGTGCAGCGACGACGGATTGCCAATGTCACGGGCGGCGGCGACGTACGCCTCCAACGCCTCGTCGAGCATCGGAGTCGTCGCGGCGTGATCGAGGTAGGCCATCGCGTTCAGCCTATCGGCCGCCGACACGCTTCGCCGGTGCCGGCCTGAGGTGTGGGCCCCACAACACGAACGAGGGCCGGAGAGTGCCCCGGCCCTCGTTCGCAGTCCGTGGACTACTTGCGCTTGCGAATCTCCTCGATCGCCTGCGGCACCACCTTGAACAGGTCGCCGACCACGCCGAAGTCAGCCAGCTCGAAGATCGGCGCCTCGGGGTCCTTGTTCACCGCGACGATGGTCTTGGAGGTCTGCATACCCGCGCGGTGCTGGATCGCGCCGGAGATGCCGAGCGCGATGTACAGCTGCGGCGAGACGGTCTTGCCGGTCTGCCCGACCTGGAACTGGTGCGGGTAGAAGCCGGAGTCAACCGCCGCGCGGGAGGCACCGACCGCGCCACCGAGCAGGTCGGCCAGCTCCTCGACGAGTTTGAAGTTCTCCGCGCTGCCGACGCCCCGGCCACCGGAGACGACGACCGACGCCTCGGTGAGCTCCGGACGCGCGCCCTTCTGCTCGGCGACCCGCTCCACGACCCGCGCCAGCTTGTCGGTGTCGGTCACCTGGACCTCGACCTGCTCGACGGTCGGAGTGGTCGGGGCTGGGGTCGGGGTGACCGAGTTGGGCCGCACGGTGACCAGCGGCAGGCCACGCGTCACCTTGGACTTGACGATCGTCGAACCGGCGAAGACCACCTGGGTCGCCGTCCCGTCCGCCTCAAGCGCGACCACATCGGTCAACACGCCGTTGTCGAGCTTGACCGCGACGCGCCCCGCGATCTCCTTGCCTTCCTGCGACGAGGCGAGCAGCACCGCCGCGGGCTGCACCCGCTTGATCAGGTCAGCGAGCACCGTGGCCTTCGGAGCGACGAGGTACCCATCGATCTCCTCGCTCTCCGCGGCGTAAATCTTGGCCGCGCCGTACTCGCCAAGCTTCTCGCGGTACGCCTCCGCGCTGCCGGGGCCACCGAGCACGACGGCAGCCGGCGTACCCAACTCGCGGGCGAGGGTCAGCAGCTCGAGGGTGACTTTCTTCACGCCGGCCGCCTGCGCGGCTTCGACGACAACAAGTACTTCAGCCATGATCCTCTGTCTCTCCCGCCGGCTCAGACGAACTTCTCGGTGGCGAGGAACTCGACCAGCTTCACGCCGCCGTCGCCCTCGTCGGTGATCTTCGTGCC
>k87-943694_pt1 | contig 15632 bp, 14 predicted proteins | sample MGYA00084031_6733416 | MGnify analysis MGYA00084031
GATTTAGGGATGTATAAAAATTCATCATCTGTAAATTATATCACCTCTGTGCTTGCTTTTCCATATAACAGATTCATTTTTTGAAATTTTCATAAAAAATGAGCCTACCAAAAACGGCAGGCCTCTCAATCCTCGGAATCTTCAGAGCGCTTAACTCTTGCAACTGAGACCACCGATACGCCTCCATCCAGCTTCATCAGCATGACTCCCTGGGTATTTCTGCCGGTGCTGGCAATCTCCCTGGAATCTATGCGTATAACCGTTCCCTCCGAGTTGATGATCATGAGGTCATCATCATCGGTAACTACCTTCAAAGCGACCAGCTTGCCGGTCTTTTTGGTGACGTTCATGGTTATGATGCCTTTTCCACCCCGCCCCTGCACCCTATACTCGTCAACGGCCGTCTTCTTGCCATATCCATTTTCACTTATTGAAAGGACATAAGCCCCTTCCTTTACAAGCTCCATACCGATAATATAGTCTCCTTCATCGAGCTCCATGCCTTTCACTCCCATAGCTGTCCTGCCCATGTGGCGTACCTCCGATTCATGGAAGCGTATGGCCATCCCATTATGCGATGCCATTATTATCTCCCTGTCGCCATCGGTCAGCTGCGCCTGTATCAGCTCATCGTCGTCGCGAAGAGTGATGGCCACAAGACCTCCCTTGCGTATATTTATAAATTCATCCAGCAGGCTTTTTTTGATGTAACCTTTGCGGGTAGCCATCATGATATATTTCTTGTCGTCGATATCCTTTACAGGGATGACCGCCTGTATCCTTTCCCCCGGTGCCACCTGGATCAAGTTTATTATGGGGGTCCCTCGGGCCTGTCTTCCAGCTTCGGGTATCTCATAGGCCTTGAGTTCATAAACCTTCCCCAGGCTGGAGAAGAACAACAGCCTGTCATGGGTGGAAGTAACGTATATGTCCTCCACAAAGTCGTCTTCCCTGGTTTGAAGGGCCACAATTCCCCGGCCCCCACGGTGCTGGCTCTTATACACGCTAAGAGGAGTCCTCTTTACATACCCATAATGCGTCAAGGTGATTACCACATCCTGCTCCTGAATTAAATCCTCGATATCTATTTCATCAGATGCCGAGGAGATCTGCGTTCTTCGCTCATCCCCATACTTCTCTTTGATGGTCAGCAATTCCTCCTTTATAATGTCGTACACCATGCGTTCATTGGCCAAAACTTCCTGCAGATATTTTATGGTATTTTGAAGCTCTGCGTATTCCTGCTGAACCTTTTCCCGCTCCAGTCCAGTGAGCCGCTGCAAACGCATGTCCAGTATGGCCTGAGCCTGTTTCTCAGTTAACGAGAAATTCTTCATCAGCCCCTCTTTGGCGATCTGAACGGTTCTGGAACTGCGGATTAACGAAATCACCGCGTCGATATGATCCAGAGCAATGAGCAAGCCCTCCAATATATGCGCCCTTGCCTGTGCCTTGTCCAGGTCATAACGGGTACGACGGGTTATGACCTCCTTCTGGTGAAGGATATAATGGGTCAGCATCTCTTTGAGATTCATGATTTTGGGCTCTCCGTCCACCAAAGCCAACATGATGACACCAAAGGTCTCCTGCATCTGGGTATGCTTGTACAGGTAATTTAAAACTACGTTAGGATTGGCGTCTTTTTTAAGCTCGATTACAATCCGCATTCCAGATTTATCCGATTCGTCCCGTATATCCGATATGCCCTCTATACTCTTATCGCGTACCAGTTCGGCAATCCTTTCGATCAATTTTGCCTTGTTTACCTGATAAGGTATCTCAGTAACTACTATACGTGCCCTACCGTTCTGCATCTCTTCAATCTCGGCTTTGGCCCTGGTTATTATTCTCCCTTTTCCGGTGGTGTAAGCTTCACGGATACCTTCTTTGCCAAGGATTATCCCACCGGTTGGAAAATCTGGCCCCTTTATATATTTCATAAGCTGCTCTATGGTAATGTCTGGGTTATCGATAAGCGCAATGGTGCCGTCTATCACTTCTCCCAGGTTATGAGGAGGAATGTTGGTGGCCATCCCTACCGCAATGCCCGACGAACCGTTGACCAGCAAGTTGGGGAACTTCGAAGGAAGCACAGTGGGCTCCTTGAGGGTTTCATCAAAGTTGGGCATGAAATCCACTGTTTCTTTACCTATATCGGCCATGAGCTCCATGGCAATTTTAGATAACCTGGCTTCGGTATAGCGCATTGCGGCAGCCGAATCGCCGTCTATGGAACCAAAATTCCCGTGGCCGTCCACAAGAGGATATCGAATAGAGAAATCCTGTGCCATGCGCACCATGGCTTCATAAACTGCTGCATCGCCGTGGGGATGGTATTTACCCAGCACATCGCCCACGATTCTGGCCGACTTCCTGTACGGCTTATCGGGAGTGACACCCAGCTCAAACATCGAATACAATATCCGCCTGTGAACGGGCTTTAAACCATCCCTAACATCGGGAAGCGCCCGGCTCACTATAACGCTCATAGCATAATCGATGAAAGACCTCTTTACCTCATCTTCTATGTTTACCTCTATTACCTTCTGGTTTGTGAGCTCCATAGCAAACATTCCCCTCTACTTTCGAGTTTTATATATCCAGATTCTTTACCAGTTTCGCGTTTTTCTCAATGAATTCGCGCCTAGGTTCAACCTTTTCTCCCATGAGTATTGTGAATATCTCATCGGCTGCTATAGCATCCTCCATCTTAACCTTTAGTATAGTCCTGGTTTCAGGGTTCATGGTGGTCTCCCATAGCTGTTCCGGGTTCATCTCACCTAAACCTTTATACCGCTGTATTTCAACGCCGTCACGGCCTATATCGTTGAGCAGCTTATCCAGCTCCGCATCGCTGTACACGTAATATTCATCCTTGCCCTTGGCCACCCTGTACAGAGGCGGTTGGGCTATATACACATGCCCATTCTCTATAAGAGGTCTCATGTATCGATAGAAGAACGTAAGGAGCAGCGTACGTATATGGCTTCCATCCACATCAGCATCGGTCATGCATATGATGCGATGATACCTGAGCTTGCTGATATCAAACTCATTGTCGATGCCCGTTCCAAAAGCCGTCACCATGGCTTTTATCTCTTCGTTGGCCAGTATCTTGTCAAGCCTGGCTTTTTCAACGTTTAAAATCTTACCCCTCAAGGGCAACACAGCCTGAAAACGCCTGTCCCTGCCCTGTTTTGCAGAACCGCCTGCTGAGTCGCCCTCCACCAAAAATATCTCACTGAGCGCAGGGTCCTTCTCGGTACAATCGGCCAGCTTGCCGGGCAGAGAAGTGCTCTCTATGGCGTTCTTTCTCCTCACCAGCTCCCGCGCTTTTCTTGCCGCTTCTCTGGCCCTTGCTGCGCTTATGGCTTTCTCGATTATTGCCCTGGCAATGACAGGGTTTTCCTCTAAGAATACGGTCAACCTCTCATAGACAATGCTGTCTACCAGTCCGCGTACCTCGGTATTGCCGAGTTTCGTCTTGGTCTGTCCCTCAAATTGCGGCTCAACCAGCCTTACGCTTATAATAGCCGTAAGGCCCTCTCTGGTATCCTCCCCTGTCAAGTTATCATCATTCTGCTTCAGGATGTTGTACTTTTTAGCATAATCGTTAAGCGCACGGGTCAGAGCCGATTTAAAACCTATAAGGTGCGTGCCGCCTTCATGGGTGGCAATATTGTTGGCAAATGAGTATATATTTTCCATGTACGAATCGTTATATTGAAGCGCTACCTCCACGAAGGTAGTATTCTTCTCGCCCGAAATATATATGGGCTCTGGATGCAAGGTATTTTTATTCTTGTTCAGATACTTAACAAAAGATGCAATTCCTCCATCATAGTGGAACTCCTTCTTTATCCCTTCGCGCTCATCTTCAAACACAATGCGCAGCCCTTTATTTAAAAAAGCCAGTTCACGCAGGCGATTGCCCACCGTTTCACTGCTAAAATTTACCTCTTCAAATATCTCGGCATCAGGTTTGAAAGTTATGGTGGTACCCGTCTCATCGGTATCACCGATTATCTCTAGATCTGAGACGGTTTTGCCGCGCTCATATCGCTGTCTGTATATATGGCCATCCCTTTTTACAACTACTTCCAGCCACTCCGACAGAGCATTCACCACTGAAACGCCCACCCCATGGAGTCCACCCGATACCTTGTAACCCTGTCCGCCAAACTTTCCGCCTGCATGAAGGACTGTAAGCGCAACCTCAACGGCCGGCTTGCCCATCTGGGGATGGATGCCCACCGGTATACCTCTACCGTTATCCGAAACGGTAACCGAGAGGTCCTTATGGATTATGACGCGTATATGATCGCAAAAGCCTGCCATGGCTTCATCAATGCTGTTATCTACAACCTCGTAGATAAGCTGATGAAGGCCCTTGATGCCTGTACTTCCAATGTACATTCCTGGCCTTTTTCTGACCGCTTCTAACCCTTCCAAAACCTGGATTTGAGTCTCGTCATACACGGGTACATTATCTTTCCTGTGGTGCTCCATCTCATGCTCCCTCCGTCTCTTTACTATCCAAAGCAATCCCGTCTATAAATGAACTCCTTTTAAGAAGGGTAGAAGAAGAAATAGGCGACAAAAACACCACGCTTTTTTTATCGATTTCAGCCAGTATAAAGGTTTTGGGCTCATCATCGGATATCCTTCGGACAAAGCCCTCTTCCTCAGCAATATGCAAAAATTCCCGGTTTATACGGGATGCATTGATGGTCTCTATATCAAAGATTGCAATGATATTCCTCATTGAAACCACTACGTCTCCTCCAAGGTGTAATATCATGGTTATTCCTCCAATACGGCCTAAAATCACGCTTATAGCCCTATTATAACTGTTTTTTGCCCAGTTTTAAAGCCCTGTTTTTGAATATCAGTCATTTTACTCGTAAATTTGCCTTTTTGTTACTTTACCTTCTTCTACCTCGTAAATATCAAACTTTTCTAACTCGCACGGCGGTATGCTATTCAAATCAGTTGCTGTGACAAACACCTGAACATCCCCCAGCTCCTCAAACAACCTCCTATGCCGCCACTCATCAAGCTCCGACATTACGTCATCCAATAATAGAACGGGGTACTCCCCCGTTTCCCTATACATGAGCTCGATATCAGAAAGCTTGAGCGATAGCGCCACCGTTCGCTGCTGCCCCTGCGATCCAAACACCCGCACATCCACGCCGTTTATCTCAAACCCAATATCGTCACGGTGGCAACCTACCCCGGTACTCCCGCGCTGTATATCTTCCCACTTGTTCTTTTCCAGAGCCGCAAAAAATTCTTTCCGGATATCGCCAGCATCCAGGCTGCTGGCCCTAATCGATGGCCTGTACTTTATATCCAGCCTTTCAGCTCCCGAAGAGATCCTAGCATGAATTTCCCTGGCTATTTTAGAGAGGCTCTCTATAAATTCATACCTCTGCTTTATTATGAACGCCCCCACCTCAGACAGCTGTTCATCAAAGACCGCCAGCATTTTTTTGGCCTCAGGGTTTTTGTCGATCTCTTTCAAAAGATTATTGCGGTGCGCCAGTATCCTGTTATACTGTTGAAGGTTATAGAAATACTGAGGCCTTATCTGAGATATCTCCATGTCCATATACCGCCGCCGCTCTGAAGGAGCCTCTTTCACCAGCCTCAAATCCTCTGGCGAAAAGATGACGGCATTGAAGTGGCCCATCAACTGTCCCAGCTTCTGTATTGTTACTCCATTTATCTTTATCCTCTTCTTATCCTTGAGGCTCAAAAAAACCTCTATTGAGTTGTATCCCACCCTTCTCTCAACCAGTACCTTTATATAGCAGCTATCCTGCCCCCATCTTATAAGCTCGCTATCCCTGGGCGTCCTGTGAGAACGCCCTGTACATGTGAGGAATATAGACTCCAGTATGTTGGTCTTACCCTGCGCATTTCTACCGACAAATAGTATTCTACCGCCGTCAAATTTTAAACTAAGACTCTGGTAATTTCTGTAATTGTTCAGGGTCAATTCCTTCAGATGCACCCTCAGCACTTCCTCCCCCGATAACGCAATATAGGCCCGCACCTTTAACCTCGACACAATCGCCAGGATACAACTTTCTGCCCCTTCTTAATTCCACCTGCCCGTTTACCTTAACCATACCGCTTCTTATCATCTGGTTTGCTTCAGAACCCGTAGCAGCTATATTAGCCCACTTTAAAAACTGAGTAAGCTTTATGTATTCGGTGTGTATCCTAATTTCCTGCATATTTCCATCTCCTAACTGTATAGTCTAACAGGAAGCACAAGGTAGCAGTAGGCCTCTCCTTCCAGAGGACGCACGATACATGGGCTGACGTTTGTAGTAAAATCCAGGCAAATTTCGTCATCCTTTATAACGCGCATCACATCTAACAAATACCGCGCATTAAAAGCAATCTCGATATTCTTCCCCTCTACAATTATTGGAATCTGCTCGTATATCTTACCTATGTCTGAATTCGATGTGATCACCAGCTTGTCATCCTGAACGTTCAGCTTTATCAGGTTGTTTTCAAGCTCACGCGACATCAAAGACGCCCTTTCAAGGCTCTGTTGCAGAAGGAGCCTGTCAACTTTAACCCGCGTTTTATATTCTTGAGGTATTATCTGCCTGTAATTTACAAATTCGCCCTCCAGCAGCCTCGATATGATCTGGGTATCTCCCAGGTCAAAATGTACGTGCTTTTCTCCCACATTTATATATAAGTCACGCTCTTCGTCTTCCAGTATTCTGCTGATCTCGTTGAGGGACTTGCCCGGTACAATTATGCTGGTATTTACAGTATTTTCAGGAAGAATTTCCTTTCTTAGTGCCAACCTATACCCATCAAGGCAAACCATTACAATCGAACCATTTTCTATCTCCAGCAAGGCACCCGTCAAAATCGGCCTGGTTTCATCTGTAGCCACAGCAAAGGTGGTTTGTTGGATCATTTTTTTAAATACGTCTTGTCTCAGCTTTACCTGTTCCTTTTTTTCCACCTGCTGTACTTCGGGATATTCGTAAGGTTCCAGCCCCTGCAGAGTAGTGAATATGCTGTCTTCACAGATTATGTCCATTTGAAATCTTTCGTTGAGCTGCACCGTTATGTCAGCCTCGGGAAACTTCTTTATGACATCTCCAAAGATGCGTGAAGGCATGACAACAGAGCCTTCTTCAATGACCTCTGCGGGTATGCGCGTTTCAATTGTGATGTCAAGGTCAGTACCTGTCAGCTTTACTGTGTTTTCTTTTGCTTCTACCAGTATGCCCTGTAGTACGGGCAGCGTGCTACGGGTTGGAACGGCCTTCTGTACTGTGGCTATTGCGTTAGATAAGTTTTCTTGGAAGCATCTGAATTTCATGGCATACCTCCTGATTGTAGTTGAATTTTATCTTGATAGCTAGGAGTAATAGTAATAAGGATTGTGGATATGTGGATTTTTATGTCGAAAGGGGCGAAATCCACAAAACCCCTGTGGATAGTCATGGGGATATCCTTGTCCATTTTGTCCTACTTTGTCCACATGTTGTGCATATTTAGCCCTCTCTGATCTTTTTCTTGAGCTCATCGATGGTCCTTCTGAGCTGGCTGTCTTTTTGCATATCCTCCTGGATTTTTTCGCATGCATGTATAACTGTTGTGTGGTCGCGCCCCCCAAACTCTTCTCCGATTTTTGGCAGCGATTGGTCGGTGAGCTCTCTGCACAGGTACATGGCGATCTGCCTTGGGTATGCTATGGGCCTGCTCCTCTTTTTGGACTTAAAATCGTCTACTTTCAGATGGAAGTAATCGGCCACCACCTGCTGTATCAACGGTATGGTTATTTCTTTGGGCTGAGCAGTGGACAATATATCCTTTAGTGCTTCCTCGGCTATGGATATATCCAGCTTGTTGTTGGTAAGAGAAGCGTAGGCCATAATCCTTATTAGGGCGCCTTCCAGCTCTCTGATGTTGGATTCAATGCGTTTGGCAATGAATAAAAGTATTTCGTCATCGATTTCTATGTTTTCCAGTTCTGCTTTTTTCTTTAGGATGGCCACCCGGGTTTCAAGGTCTGGGGGCTGTATATCGGCGATTAAACCCCATTCAAACCTGGAACGCAGCCTGTCCTCCAGCGTTGGGATCTCTTTTGGTGGACGATCGCTGGATATTATGATTTGTTTGTTTGCTTCATGCAGCGCGTTGAAGGTATGGAAGAACTCTTCCTGGGTCCTTTCCTTGCCGGCTATAAACTGTATGTCGTCGATCAGCAACACGTCGATGTTGCGGTAGCGGTTGCGAAATTCTACGTTTTTGTCATCGCGTATAGAATTTATTAACTCATTTGTAAATTTTTCGGATGTAACGTACAGCACTTTGGCTTTGGGGTTACGGGCCAAAATGTAATGCCCAATGGCATGCATAAGATGAGTTTTCCCCAATCCTACGCCCCCGTATATGAAGAGCGGATTGTATGCTTTTGCAGGAGCCTCAGCTACTGCAAGACACGCGGCATGGGCAAATCTGTTGCTGTTGCCTACTACAAAAGTATCAAAAGTGTATTTCGGATTTAATACGCTGTGAGTTTGGGTGTTGTCCACATCTCTGCTATTTATGCTTTCAAGGTAATGTTCTACCTCGTTTTCTAAGATAAATTTGACGTAAATAGGTATTCCTGCCACTTCTCTTAGAGAACCGGCTATTGTCTCCATATATCTCGATTGAAGGATGTTCTTTGTAAATTCGTTGGGCACGCTCAGCACGATTTCGTTGTCCTTTAAAAGCAATGGCTGTATGACCCTTATCCATGTATCAAAGCTGACATCAGATAATTGGGCTTTCATGTATTGAAGAGCTCTGGCCCACAAGTCGTTGATGTTTTTACTCATCAAAAAAACCTCCTACGATTTTGGGAAAACTTTCTAAGTTATATTTTTGCCAAAATTATCAATAATAATATTCGTCAGTTAATTTTGAACAACAGTTGAAGTCGATTATCAACATTATCCACATAGCTAAAATCTTTAATTTTTAAGTACGGCTGGGGAAAAATTCAGAAGTTATACACAGAGTTATCCACAACGTGTGTATAACTTTAGGGGATTCCTTCCTTATTATATATCCCAAAGTTATCAACAAGCAATAATATAATATCAGATTATTTGTGGATAATCAATGTTGAAGTATCTTGATTTTCTTGACATGCTGAAGATGTTTCGCTTATAATACTATCGTACTCATACTATCGTACTCAAGTATTGTAAGGATGTTATGGGGAGTGGAGGGCGAATTTTAGCAGGAAGGAGGGTTGAAAGGGATGCTGAGAACGTACCAGCCCAACAATAGAAAGCGTAAGAAGGTACACGGTTTTAGGAAGAGAATGAGCACAAAGAGTGGTCGTATGGTAATCAAGAGAAGGAGGAAAAAGGGCAGAAAGGTTTTGACAGCATAATAAGGCCGCTGGTAAGTGGCCTTTTCTGACATTAAGCGGGTTATTCTCTGGAGGAGAAAAGTGAAGAAGATTTACAGGTTGAGAAAGCGAAGAGACTTTAATTATACTTATAAAAAAGGAAAGTCAGTTGCCAATCAGTATTTGGTACTGGTGTATCGTCGTTCGGGCCTTCCTGTTACCCGCGCAGGTTTTTCGGTAAGCAAAAAGTTCGGTAAGTCTGTTAAGAGAAACAGGATAAGGCGTCAGCTAAAAGAGATATATCGTAAGAGGATTCCGTATGTTAAAGAGGGATTTGACCTTATCTTTGTAGTGCGAAAGAATGCTCGTGATGTAGAGTTTTCTAAGATTGAGGAAGCAGTGGACAATCTGTTGAGAAGGGCAGAGCTTTTCAAGGAGATGGGTTGATTTGATAGTCGCATTGATGAAAAGTTTTTTAATAGGCATTATACGTTGCTACCAGCGAGCGATTTCGCCTTTGCTGCCCAATAGCTGCCGTTTTTATCCCACATGTTCCGAATACGCTGTACAAGCAGTGGAAAGGTATGGCGTTTTAAAAGGACTGTATATGGGAATAAAAAGAGTGTTAAAGTGTCATCCATTTCATCCGGGAGGCTATGACCCGGTAGAGTAGTCAATGGGGGTAGTGAATGAATGGATCAACTAATGCTAAATATAGTCGTCGTTGCGGAGGCGGCCAATCCAGGATTATGGGGCTCATTTGTCAATTTTTTGGCAAACGTATTGCAGCTTATAAATAACATAACCAACAATTACGGCCTTTCAGTGGTGCTGTTTACTATATTGATGAGGCTTGTGTTGTTACCTCTGGATTTAAAGGCCAGGGCTTCGACAAAGAAGATCAACGAGCTACAGCCTCTGCTGAAAGAGATAAATGAAAAGTACAAGTATGACCCTGATAAGAGGAACAGAAAGACTGCTGAATTGTATCAAAAGCACGGTGTGAATCCGCTGGGGGGTTGTCTTCCTTTATTGATACAGATCCCGATATTTTTTGCTCTGTTTGCTGCTTTAAGGCAGATTTCAAGCATGGAGCTTGGGAGCTTTTTGATCGATGTGATCAAGCATCATGACCCTTCAATAATACCTGTTTTGGATCAAATTACAAAAGCTGTTGAGTCTTCGAGCGCCATTAAGCAAAGAATGGTGGATATCATACCTCAATTATTTATCAGGACCGATTTACCAATCGTTGACCAGATGAAAGAGATTGCGGGGGCAGAAAATGTCTCCTTGCTTTTGGAGGCAATCAAGAACATAAGCAATCAAGAAATATACAGCTTTCTCAATGCGCAGTACGGCGCTTACAGATTTCTCTGGATTAAAAACATATGGATTGCTGACTCTCCCCTTGTAAGCGTGGTGGGAAGACCTATAGAGCTATTTTCAAATGAGTGGAACGGCCTGTTCATACTCCCCATTCTTGCAGGTGTTACGTCTTATTATCAGACAAAGCTGGCAAATGCCTCGTCTGGTAATCAACAAACAAGTGGGTTCACTGCAATTTTTCCTATTTTGTCAGTATGGTTCACTGCTATGTATACAGCGGCATTTGGCGTGTACTGGGTGACCAATAATATATTTCAAATAATCCAGCAAATTGTATATAATCGAACAAATTCACCTAAAGGGGAAGGTGTAAAATCGTGAGAAGCGTGGAGACCACCGGCAAGACCATTGAAGAAGCTATTTTGATGGCTGTGGCAAAGCTGGGTGTACAAAGGGACAACCTAGATATAGAAATTCTTGAAGAGCCCGTTAAAGGTTTATTCGGAATAATAGGTGGTAGGAATGCCAGAATTCGAGCTACTATAAAGAGGAGCGTGAAGGACGAGATAAAGGAGTTTTTGTCCAGGGTTTTAGAGTTGATGGGGATTGAGGCGAAGATAGAGATAACTGAGGAAGAGTCACAGATAATGGTAAAGCTGAGCGGTCAAAATATGGGATTGGTAATAGGTCGTAGGGGGGAGACGCTGGACGCACTTCAATACATTACAAATCTCGCTGTAAATAGGAATAAGAGCGATTACAAGCGGATCATCATAGATACTGAAGAATATCGTAGCAAGAGGGAGGAGACTTTGAGGAAGCTGGCGAAGCGGCTGGCCAATAAAGTGCAGCGTACCAAAAAGAGCATCGTACTTGAACCAATGAATCCTTATGAGAGGCGCATCATACATTCTACTCTTCAGAATCATCCATATGTGACCACATACAGCGAAGGAGAAGAGCCGTACAGAAAAGTGGTTATAAAGCTGAAATAATGGCTATTTTTTCATGTTAACCCAGTAGATAATTACTGGGTTAATATTTATGTTTAAAATGATAAACTTATAGTAAATACTATTTTGCTAGGCAAGTAAAAAGAGGATGAGATGTTATGGCAATGGCTTTAGAAGATACGATTGCGGCAATTTCAACGCCTATCGGTGTAGGCGGCATTGGCATCGTGAGGATGAGCGGAGGTAAATCCCAGGATATCTTAAGGAAGATGTTCAGAACCAAAAGCGGCAGACTGCCGGCCGATTTTGAAAATCGTCGATTTTATTATGGGCATATAGTAGATGGCGATGGGCGGATCATCGATGAGGTCCTTGTGGTAGTCATGAAAGCCCCCCATTCTTACACTAAAGAGGATATAGTCGAGATACACTGTCACGGTGGGATTATTCCACTCAGGCAGATACTGAGGCTTGCCATTGAGTACGGGGCTAGGCTGGCAGAGCCAGGAGAGTTTACCAAACGGGCGTTTTTGAACGGGAGGATTGACCTGGCCCAGGCCGAGGGAATAATGGAGCTTATATATTCCAAGACGGAGGCCCAGGCCAGGGCATCGGTACAGCACATGGAGGGCGCTTTGTCTGAAAAAATCCGCCGTATAAGAGGGAAATTGTTGGATATTATGGCACACATAGAGGTAACCATCGATTACCCGGAAGAAGATATAGAAGAAGTGCCGGTAGAGGATTATTTGCAGCGACTCAATGACGCGGTAAAAGAGATTGACTATCTGTTAAGTACGGCCGAACAGGGCAAGATAATCAGGCAGGGTGTCAAGGTAGTGATTGTGGGCAAACCCAACGTGGGCAAGTCTTCGCTTCTCAACGCTTTACTTAGAGAAAACCGCGCTATCGTTACCGATATACCTGGTACCACCAGGGATGTGATCGAGGAATCGCTCAGCATAAACGGCCTTTTGGTGAGGATACTCGATACGGCAGGTATAAGGGAGACCACTGATGTGGTGGAAGGGCTGGGAGTTGAACGGTCAAGGAAAAGCATTGAGGATGCAGACTTGGTATTGTGGGTGCTAGATGCATCCAGGCCATTTGATGATGAGGACAGGCGAATTATGGCTGAAATAGCCAGCAAAAGGGTAATAGTGGTGCTCAACAAGACCGATAAGCCTATCGTTTTGGATTTAAAGGATATTGAATTGGATGCGCCCGTCATACACACTTCCATGGTTTTAAATAAGGGAATAGAGGATATCGAGAAATGCATATACGATACCGTAATGGAGGGCAAAGTAGAAGCAAACGATGGGGTGCTCATAACCAATCTGCGGCATCAGGAGGTACTGCTAAGGGCAAAAGAGCATGTTGTGGAAGCGTTACGGGCTTTGGAAAGCGGTGTGCCGGTGGATCTGGTCTCAATTGATATACGAAGTGCTTGTGATGCGCTGGGCATGATTACCGGAGAAACGGTGACAGAGGACCTGATTGATAAGATATTCTCAGAATTCTGCGTAGGAAAGTAGGGGTTGAATGCGGCTATGGAATTTTATGCAGGGGATTATGATGTAATTGTAATAGGAGCTGGTCATGCGGGATGTGAGGCAGCCCTTGCCGCGGCGCGATTGGGCTGCAAAACGGCCGTTTTTTCCATAAGCCTCGAGGGAATAGCGCTTATGGCGTGCAATCCTTCAATAGGCGGTACTTCCAAGGGTCACCTGGTGAGGGAGATAGACGCTTTGGGTGGGCAGATGGGTATAAATACCGACAAGACCTTTATCCAGATAAGGATGATAAATACCGGTAAAGGCCCTGCCGTCCATTCCTTGAGGGCTCAGGCCGATAAGAGGAACTATCACCTTCAGATGAAGCAGACGCTGGAAAGGCAAGAAAATCTTGATGTAAGGCAGGGTGAAGTGATTTCGATAAAGGTTAAGGGAGGGACTGTTGAAGGCGTCGTTTTAAGCACCGGCGAGTATTACAGTTGCCGTGCGATTGTGGTAGCTACTGGCGTTTATTTGAAGTCACGAGTGATCATAGGGGAGTATTCTGTAAACAGCGGTCCTTCCGGCCTTTTCCCTGCCAACTATTTATCCCAGTGCCTAAAGGACCTGGGTTTTAGGTTGAGAAGGTTTAAAACAGGGACTCCCGCTAGGGTCAATCGTAAAACCATAGATTTTTCAAAGATGAAAGAGCAACCCGGAGATGAGATTATAATACCCTTTTCGTTCTTGCACGATACCATAAAGAGGGAGCAGGTGTCCTGCTGGCTTACCTATACCAATCAGCGTACCCATGAAATCATCTTGGAGAATCTGCACCGTTCGCCCTTGTATTCGGGCGTTATAGAGGGAATTGGGCCACGGTACTGTCCTTCCATAGAAGATAAAGTGGTCAAATTCAGGGATAAGGAAAGCCATCAGGTATTTATAGAGCCTGAGGGACTCAATACGCTTGAGATGTATGTGCAAGGTATGTCCACCAGTATGCCCATCGATGTGCAGATTGCCATGTATCGAACTATCCCTGGACTGGAAAACGTCCAGATTATGCGGCCCGCCTATGCTATTGAGTATGATTGCATCGATCCCACTCAGCTCAAGCTGTCACTGGAAAGCAAGGAAATAAAGGGTTTGTTCTTTGCCGGGCAGATAAACGGAAGCTCGGGCTATGAGGAGGCTGCAGCTCAAGGAATTATAGCCGGCATAAACGCTGTACAGTATATAAAAGATCAGCCTCCGTTGATTTTAGACCGTTCACAGGCCTATATAGGGGTATTGATTGATGACCTTGTTACTAAAGGCACCAATGAGCCATACAGGATGATGACCTCGCGTGCCGAGTATCGCTTGCTGCTCAGGCAGGACAACGCTGATCTAAGGCTTACAGAAATAGGCCGAAAAATTGGGCTGGTGGATGACAGAAGGTACGATTTGTTCATGCGAAAAAGGGAGATGGTAGAAAAGGAACTGGCCAGGCTGAAGGAAGTAGTGGTAGGACCTACTGATAAGATACTCGATTTTCTGAGAAAAAAGGGGAGTTCACTGATAAAGAGTGGGATTACGCTGTATGACCTGCTCAAAAGGCCTGAAATTCAATACAGCGACTATGAAGAGCTGGGGCTTGCCAATCCTGAGCTGACCAGGCAGGAAAAGGAGCAGGTCGAAATCCAGGTAAAATATGAAGGATATATTAAGAAGCAGATTCAACAGGCGGAGCAGTTCAGAAAGATGGAAAATAAGCTAATACCGGAGGATATAGCCTACGACGATATACCCGGGCTTAGAAACGAGGCAAGGCAGAAACTCAAGGAGATAAGGCCGCGTTCCATAGGACAGGCCTCCAGGATTTCTGGAGTATCGCCGGCTGATATATCGGTTTTAATGATTTACATGGAAAAGATGAGGAGGAAAAAGGCCAGTGAAGAACTTCAGCAGTGAAGTTGAACTTTTGAAAAGCGGCCTTTTGCAGTGGGGTATCGAGATAGATGACGTAAAAGTTGAACAGTTTAGGAAGTACGTCTATCTTTTGGTCGAATACAACGAAAAGGTAAATTTGACTGCCATTACAGAACCCAGGGAGATTATAATACAGCATTTTTTGGATTCTCTTGGCCCTTTGACTATGGACATTTTGCAGCCCGGGATGAGGATAATGGATGTGGGCTCTGGTGCCGGTTTTCCTGGCATTCCTATAAAGATAGCCATTTCCGAATTGGATATGGTGTTGCTAGACGCTTCTAAAAAGCGGGTGAACTTCTTAAACTACGTCATAAGATCTTTGGGGCTTGATGGGATAACGGCTGTTCATGGAAGAGCGGAGGAGTTGGGACGGTCTCAGTATAGAGAAGCGTTTGATGTGGTGGTATCCCGGGCGGTGGCTCCTCTCAGGGTGCTTTGTGAATACTGCATCCCTTTTTTGCGCCCGGGAGGATTTTTTTTGTCGTA
>k87-228233_pt1 | contig 15577 bp, 16 predicted proteins | sample MGYA00084031_6733416 | MGnify analysis MGYA00084031
ACGACGTTGGCGTAGGGGTTATCCTCCGCCGACTCCCTCGCCAGCACGTTGGCCTTCACGCCCAGGTTCTTCTCCGCGTCCAGGTAGAAGTTCGTGTTGATCACCGCGGCGTCCACGTCCTGCAGGCTGCGGGGCAGGAACTCGGCCTGCAGCATCTCGATCTTCAGGTTCTTGGGGTTGGCCGCGATGTCATTGGGCGTCGCCTCGACGCCGACCCCCTCCTTCAGCGTGATCAGCCCGTGGTCGTGGAGCAGCTTCAAGGCCCGGCCCGCGTTGGTGGGATCGTCCGGGATCGAGACCTTCGCCCCGTCGGGCAGCTGGTCCAGGCTCGTGAGCTTCAGCGAGTACAGGCCCAGCGGCTCCAGGTGGATCGCGCCGACCGAGACCAGATCCAGGCCGTGCTCCTCGCTGAACTTCTCCAGGTACGGCAGGTGCTGGAAGTAGTTCGCGTCCAGATCCCCCTCGGCCAGGGCCAGGTTCGGCTGCACGTAGTCGGTGAAGACGATGATCTCCAGCTTGATCCCCTCGGCCAGGGCCTCGTCCTTGATGAACTCGAGGATCTCGGAGTGCGGCGTCACGGTGGCCCCCACTTTGAGCGTGACAGGCTCCTTGGCCTGCTCCTGCTGCTGCTCCTGGGTCTGCCCCGGGGCCTGCTGTGCGGCCTGCCCCCCGCCGGCCGGAGACTCCTTGGCCCCGCCGCAGCCGGCCAACACGCCCAGGGCCAGGACGGCGGCCAGTACGAGATTCGCGATCCGCTTCATACGCTCAACCTCCCATTTCTTCCAGAGTCTATTTATGCGTAAACCTGTTGGCCAGGCTGTCACCGATCCACTGCATGATCTGCACCATGATGACCAGGATCACCAGGCTGACGTACATGACGTCCATCTGGAACCGGGTGTAGCCCCACTTCACGGCCACGTCGCCCAGCCCGCCGCCGCCGATGGCGCCGGCCATCGCCGAGTAGCCGACGAGGTTGACCATCATCAGCGCCGTGCCCCGCACCAGCGAAGGCCGGGCCTCGCGCAGGAGGACCTTGGTCACGACCTGCCAGGTGGAGGAGCCCATGGCCAGGGCCGCCTCGACCTTGCCAGGGCTCACCTCGTGGAGCGCCTGCTCCACCACCCGGCCGAAGAACGGCACGGCCGCGACGACCAGCGGCACGATGGCCGCCGTGGTGCCGATGGCCGAGCCCACGATCTTCCGGGTGAGCGGGCTGACCGCGACCATGAGGATGACGAACGGCGTCGACCGGCCGATGTTGACCAGCACGCCGAGGACGCGGTTCAGCGCGGGCTGCTCCCACAGTCCGCCCCGGCCGGTGATCACCAGCAGGACCCCCAGGGGCACGCCGAACAGGACCGTGAAGAGCGCGGCGACGCCCACCATGTAGAGCGTCTCCCACGTGGCCTCCCGCATCATCGTCCACAGGTCACCCATGGGGCAGCACCTCCGGCGAGACCCCCTGCTCCTCGAGGAACCGCAGGGCAGCCTGAATGTCCTCCGGTCGCCCGGTGAACTCCACCAGCAGCCGGCCCACCGTCGCCCCGGCGACCCGCTCGACCGCCCCCTGCAGGATGTTGGCGTCGACCTGGAACCGGCGCACCACGGCGCTGATCAGAGGCTGGTCGGCGGAAGAGCCGACGAAGAAGAGCACGACCCGCACCCCGTCGGGGTGGATCGGGGCGGCGGCCTCGGCGGTGGGTTCGTAGAACAGCTCCCGCAGCCGGGAGCCGGGCCGTCCGATCAGCTCCAGCACGCCGCCCTGCTCCACCACCCGGCCCCCCTCCAGGATGGCGACCGAGTCGCAGACCTGCTTCACGACCTCCATCTGGTGGGTGATGAGGAGGATCGTCAGCCCCAGCCGCTGGTTGATCTCCCGCAGCAGGGCCAGCACCGACCGGGTGGTGTCGGGGTCCAGGGCCGACGTCGCCTCGTCGGAGAGCAGGATCTTCGGCCCCGGCGCGAGCGCCCTCGCGATGCCCACCCGCTGCTTCTGGCCGCCGGAGAGCTGGGCCGGGTACGCGTTGGCCTTGTCCGACAGCCCCACCAGGGCAAGCAGCTCGTGCACCCGCTCGCGGATCCGCTGGCGGGGCCAGCCCGCCACCTCCAGCGGGTAGGCCACGTTGCCGAAGACGGTCCGCGAGTCGAACAGGTTGAACTGCTGGAAGATCATGCCCATCTCCCGCCGGGCCGCCCGCAGCGCGCGGGGCGGCAGGCGGGTGATCTCCTTGCCGTCCACCCAGACTTCGCCCGACGTGGGGCGCTCCAGCAGGTTGATGCAGCGGATCAGCGTCGACTTGCCGGCACCGCTCTCCCCCAAGATGCCGTAAATCTGCCCCCGGGGCACGTGCAGGGTGACGTCCCGCAGGGCCACGATCTCCTGTCCGTTCTGTTTGAATACCTTGGTGAGGCCCTTGAGATCGATCACCCGGATCTCCCTCCGTTCGTTTCGGCAACAGAAAAGTGCGCCCGAAGAGGCGCACAGAATGGTCGACTTCCGGCTGCCTCTCATCTTCGGGAGGGCGTACGCCCTCCACCAGGAATTGGCACCGATGCACGCCCGGGAGGCGTGCCGGTTGCCGTGGCGTCATCGGGCCAGTCCCTCAGCCACCTCTGGATAAGAGTCAACGGACCCCTATGCGATTGACATTAAATCTAGCACGCCATATGACCACAGTCAATACAAAAGTAGAGGACCTCCTCAACGGGAGGTCCCGTACGACAGCATGCGCGGCACCTCTGGCCTTGCGCCATCGGGGTGCGCGGTCACCAGGATGTTGGCGCCGCAGCTCAGGGCCCTGGCCTGCAGGACGGGATCCTCGGTGGCCACCCACAGGTCGGCCTCCGGCAGGCAGAGCCGGGCGATGGCCAGCACCCGGAGCACGTCCGCCGCCCCGTCGGCCGCGCGGACCACCACGCCGGAGAACCCCGCGTTGCGCAGCACCTCCAGGTCGTCCGCCACATCCTCGTCGGTCTGGCCCCGGATGCCCACGCAGATGCCCCCCGTCACCCGGTAACCCAGCCCTTTGAGCCACAGGCCGCGGGTGAGCCGCATGGCGGGCGACTGGCCCGGGTACAGGTGCGCGAAGAGCTCCGGATTGCAGCAGTCGTGGGGCAGCAGGTACTCGCCGGCGCCGGCGCTCCGCCACAGCGCGTAGACGTCATACGGCCGCTCCCCGAGGCCGAGGGCGATCTCCATCTCCGTCTCCGCGGCGATGTGCCGAATGAGCGCGGCGACCTCTCCCACGGCGTCGTACTGCGGCGAGGCGCACAGCAGCACCGACCGGCAGCCCCTTCTCCAGGCGTGGATCACCTCGTCGCGCACCTGCTGCGGTTCGCTGACCTCGAGATCCACCAGGAAGCGCAGCGAGGGCTCCTCACCTTTCGTCTTGCGGCAGATGCGGCCGGCCACCTCGAGCAGGCTGCGATACTCGTCGGCCTCGGCCCGCAGCATGAGCAGTATCTCCCGGCGACTGGGCGTGCGTCCCGCTTCGGCGCGCCGTAGGATCGGCCCAATCACGACGATCACCCGCCTCTTGTGACAGCCGTCACAAATATACTAGCGGGTTCTCTGGCAATAGACTATTCTGGGAAAGACTCATTTTCTCGGTGGATACTTTGGTTCACTCAGTACCATGAGCCAATCGGCCAGCAGGGCGGCCAGCTCCTTCCGGCCGGGTTCCAGGGTCAGAAAGTGGCCGCGCCCCGGAAGCACCACGAGCCTGGCCGAAGCCAGGTGCGCCGCCAGGTAGGCGCCGCTTTCCGGCGCGATCCAGGTGTCACGGTCGCCCTGCACCACCAGGACGGGCGCCTGCACCCGCCCCAGCTGCCGCCGCGTGAGCCGCGCCAGGCGCGCCAGCGACCGGAGCGCCGGCATGGCCTCGGCCGGATCCCCGAGGTAAGGGGTAAGGCGCGCCCCGATCTCGGCGGGGTCTTGCAGCAGAATCGGCGCCGCCAGGGTGCAGACGGAGGCGACGGGGTGCCGGGCCGCGAGGTGCAGGGCGATCAGCCCCCCGAGCGAGCACCCGACCAGGTGCACCGCGCGGCAGTCGCTCCGCAGCCGGCTCAGGGCCTCCTCCGCGCCCCGGATCCAGTGCCGGAACCGGGTGCGCCCCAGAACCGTCACGCCGGCGCCGTGCCCGGGCAGCAGCGGGGCGTGCACGGTGATCCCGCGCGCCGCGAGCTCGTCCACCAGCGGCCGGACCAGGGCCGGCGAACCGCCGAAGCCGTGCAGCACCAGGCATCCCACCGGGCCGCCGCGCACGTACACGGCCGCGCTGCTGCGCCTGACCATCGGCATTCAGCTCCCTCCCGTGAAGACGCAAGAAAGGCCGGGTCGTTCCCCCGGCCTTCCGATGCGCTGCAGGTTTAGGCGCGCTCCAGGAACAGCATCAGGAGCGACGTCAGCACGAAGAGGGTGGCAAAGGCCATGCTGAAGCGGTTCAGAATCTCGTCCAAGCCCTTCTTCTTGCCGAAGATCTGCTCCCCTGCGCCCGCAATGGCCCCGGACAGGCCCGCGCTCTTCCCGGACTGCATCAGCACGGTCGAGATCAGGCCCAGGGCAAACAGGGTATGAAGGACCAGAACGAACGTTTTCATCCCGTCACCCCCTCGCGTGCGCCCACTCGGCCTGCTAATTGTACCACATCTCACCGGTTTGGACAACGGCGCCCTATTTCCGGCCGCGGATGACCGAGAGCCCCGCGAAGATCGCCGCCTCGCCCAGCTCCTCCTCGATGCGGAGCAGCTGGTTGTACTTGGCCACCCGGTCGGTCCGGGAGGGCGCGCCGGTCTTGATCTGGCCGCAGTTCAGCGCCACCGCCAGATCGGCGATGGTGGTGTCCTCGGTCTCGCCGGAGCGGTGCGACATCACGGACGCGTACCCGTGCCGGTGCGCCAGGGCCACCGCCTCCAGCGTCTCCGTCAGGGTGCCGATCTGGTTCACCTTGACCAGGATCGCGTTGGCGGCGTTCATCTCAATGCCCCGGGCGAGCCGCTTGGTGTTGGTGACGAAGAAGTCGTCGCCCACCAGCTGCACCCGGTCGCCGAGCCGCCGGGTGAGCTCGACCCACGCGTCCCACTCGTCCTCGGCGAGGCCGTCCTCGATGGAGACGATCGGGTACTGGCGGGTCCAGCTGTCCCACAGGTCGATGAGCTGCTCGGTGGTGAGGACCTTGTTGCCCTCGCCGGCCAGCACGTACTTCCCGTCGTGGAACAGCTCGCTGGAGGCCACGTCCATGCAGAGGAAGACGTCCTGCCCCGGCTTGTAGCCGGCCTTCTCGATCGCCTCCAGGATGACCAGGATGGCCTCCTCGTTGGACTTCAGGTCGGGCGCGAAGCCGCCCTCGTCGCCGACCGCCGTGTTGTACCCCTTGCTCTTCAGCACCGCCTTCAGGGCATGGAAGACCTCGGTCCCCATGCGCAGCGCCTCGGCGAAGGAGGGGGCGCCGGCGGGGAAGATCATGAACTCCTGCATGTCCACGTTGTTGTCCGCGTGCTTCCCGCCGTTCAGGATGTTCATCATCGGCACCGGCAGGGTGCGGGCGGTGAGGCCGCCCACGTGGCGGTAGAGCGGGATCCCCAGCTCCGCCGCGGCCGCCCGGGCCGTCGCCAGCGACACCCCGAGGATCGCATTGGCGCCCAGCTTGCTCTTGTTGGGCGTGCCGTCCAGGGCGAGCATCGCCTGGTCCACCGCCACCTGGTCGGTGGCGTCCAGGCCGGCGACCGCTGGGCCAATCACCTCGTTCACGTTCCGCACGGCGTTCAGCACGCCCTTGCCCAGGTAGCGCTTCGGATCACCGTCACGCAGCTCGACCGCCTCGAACTGGCCGGTCGAGGCGCCGGAGGGCACGATGGCCCGGCCGGTCGTGCCGGACTCGAGGATGACCTCCACCTCCACCGTGGGGTTTCCCCGGGAATCGAGAACCTCGCGCGCGTGCACATGCTTGATCGTCGTCATCTCAGATCAGGCTCCTTCCGCGTTGCTCACCAGCAGGGAATCCGCCTCCATCTGCGGCGGCTTGGGCAGTCCGATGATCTCCAGCAAGGTCGGCGCCACGTTGGCCAGCACGCCGGGCTTCAGCCTGGCGCCCAGCCGCTGGTCGTCCACGAGGATGCACGGGACGGGATTGAGCGTGTGGTTGGTGTGGGGCGCACCGGTCTCGTAATCGACCATCTGGTCGCAGTTGCCGTGGTCGGCCAGGACGATCGCCGCGCCGCCCTTGGCCAGCAGGGCGTCCACGACCATCCCCAGGCACTCGTCCACGGCCTCCACCGCGCGGATCGCCGCCTCGAGCACGCCGGTGTGGCCGACCATGTCGGGGTTGGCGAAGTTGAGCACGATGAAGTCGGTGCGATCCTCCTCGATCCACTTCACCGTCTCGCGCGCCACCTCGTAGGCCGACATCTCCGGCTTCAGGTCGTAGGTGGCCACCTTCGGCGACGGGATCAGCACCCGCTCCTCACCGGGAAAGACCCGCTCCTCGCCACCGTTGAAGAAGTAGGTGACGTGGGCGTACTTCTCGGTCTCGGCGATGCGCAGCTGCCGGAGACCGGCCTCCGCCACCACCTGGCCCATCGGCATGTCGATGAACTGCGGGCCGAAGGCCACGGGGATGTCCGTGAAGGTCTGATCGTACTGGGTCATCGTCACCAGCTCGACCGGCTGGTAGCCCTCGGGCCGCTTGAACCCGTCAAAGGCCGTCTCGTGCAGGGCCCGCACCAGCTGGCGGACCCGGTCGGCGCGGAAGTTGAAGAAGATGACCCCGTCGCCCGGGCGGACGCAGCCGCCCACCCCCTCGATCACGGTGGGCTGCACGAACTCGTCGGTCTCGCCCCGCGCGTAGGCCTGCTCCACTGCCTCCACGGCCGAGGCGGCCCTGTGGCCGATCCCCTGCGTGACCGCCAGGAACGCCTTCTCCGTGCGGTCCCACCGCCGGTCCCGGTCCATGGCGTAGTACCGGCCCGCCACGGTGGCGATGGCCCCGAGGCCCACCTCCTTCAGCTTGGCCTCGACCCGCTCCAGGTAGGGCGCGGCCGACTTGGGCGGCACGTCCCGCCCGTCGAGGAACGCGTGCACGTAGAGGCGCTGCACGTTCTCCCGCTTCGCCAGGTCGATGAGCGCGAACAGGTGATCGATGTGGCTGTGGACGCCGCCGTCGGAGACCAGCCCCATGAGGTGCAGGGCCGCCCCCGGCTGCCGGGCGCGGTCAAGCGCCTTGCGCCACGCCGGCAGGGTGAAGAACGAGCCGTCCCGGATCGAGCGGTGGATGCGAACGAGGGTCTGGTACACGATGCGGCCGGCCCCCAGGTTCAGGTGGCCGACGTTGGAGTCGCCCATCTGGCCGGGGAGGAGGCCCACCGCCTCGCCGGAAGCCTCCAGCGTCGTGTGCGGGTACCGGGCCATCAGGCGGTCGTAGTTCGGGTGCCTCGCCATGGCCACCGCGTTCGCCCGGGGATCGGGGTTCAGGCCCCATCCGTCCAGCACGATCAGGGCCACGGGTCTGCGATAGGCGGACAAGCCGGGTCACCTCCTGCGTTCCCGTTAGAGTCTGCGCGCTCGCGTCCCCGCTTGCCGCAGAACTTTTGCCAAGTAATTTTACCAAAGTCCGGCCCAGGATGAAAGGCCTGTTCCCCTCCGACTATTTTGCCTTCCGCTAGTCTGCGCGCGCGGCCGTATCCCCGCGCGCACGACCGGCGTCCTAAGGGCGGACAAATACCCCGCCGGGTATCAGAGGGAAGGAGGGAATCGCTGGTGGCGCAGTACACCATTCCCATCACCGACGCCACCTTCGAGGCCGAGGTGCTGCAGTCCGAGCTGCCCGTGCTGGTCGACTTCTGGGCTCCCTGGTGCGGGCCGTGCCGCATGATCGGCCCCGTGCTGGAGGAGTACGCGCGCGACAACGCCCACCGCATCAAGATCGTCAAGCTCAATGTGGACGAGGAGCAGCAGTGGGCGGGCCGCTTCGGCGTGATGTCCATACCGACGATGATCCTCTTCCACAAGGGAAAGCCGGTCGGCCAGCTGGTCGGCTTCCGGCCCAAGCACGAGATGTACCGCATCCTCGACAGCGCCCTGGACAAGCTGGAGACGGCCTGAGCCCGGGCCCGCCCGCAGAAAAGGGAACCCGACCCGCACCGGTCCGGTTCCCTTCGCTTTATCCGAGCTTCAGGAACTGCTCGATGACCTCGTCGACCGCGGTCAGGGGATCCTCGCCGCGCCGGAGCGCCTCCGTCACCTGCACCCCCATGCTGCAGGCGGCGGCCTTCATGCCGACGCGGTTGATGGCCGCCTTCATGGCACCCAGCTGGATCAGGATCTGCTCGCAGTCCTGCCCTTCCTCCAGCATCCGCTGGATGCCGCGGGCCTGGCCCTCGATGCGCTTCAGCCGCCGCATCAGGTCCTCGTAGAGCGCCGGGTTGACCTCCTTGATGTTCATGCCATCCGCCTCCCGCCATTAGATTACCGTACCCCGTACCCTCTGTCAAAGGCACGCGGGAACAGGCCCGCCGCACCCCCGTGCGGCGGGCCTTACGGCGCGGGATCGCAGTACCCGGCGCCCTGCGCCTCCCCGCGGTCCGGACCCGGGGCCTACCGGGACCGGGCCTCGGCGGCCGCCGCGCAGATCGCCGCGAAGGAGTTCGGGTCGAGGCTGGCGCCGCCCACCAGGGCGCCGTCGATGTCCGGCTGGGCCATGTAGCCGGCCATGTTCTCCGGCTTCACCGACCCGCCGTACTGGATGCGCACGCGCTCGGCCGCCTCCGGCCCGAAGGCCTCCGCCACCACGGCCCGCACGGCGGCGATGCGCGCCTGCGCGTCGTTCGGGTCGCAGTTCCGGCCGGTGCCGATGGCCCAGACCGGCTCGTACGCGATGATGAGGTTCGCCACCTGCTCAGCCGTGAGCCCCTGAAGGCCGGCCAGCAGCTGGCGCCGGTTGACGGCGTCGGCCTGGCCCGCCTGCTGCTCCTCCAGGGTCTCCCCGATGCAGAGGATGGGGATGAGCCCGCACTGCAGCGCGGCGCGCACCTTCGCGCCGACCAGCTCGTCGCTCTCGCCGAACAGCCGCCTGCGCTCGGAGTGGCCGAGGATGACGTACCGGCAGCCGGCGTCGACCAGCATGGGGCCGGAGACCTCGCCGGTGTAGGCGCCGGACGGCTTGTCGCTCATGTTCTGCGCCCCGAGCCCGACCCGGGTGCCCTTCAGCCCCCCGGCCACCGCTGCGAGCGCGGTGAAGGGCGGGCAGATGACGATCTCGACCCCGCCGAGGCCCTCGGCCCGGGGCAGGAAGTCAGCCAGGAACTGCCGGGCCTCCTGCTGCGTCTTGTGCATCTTCCAGTTGGCTGCCACAACGGGTGTCCGCATGGCCTGATTCCTCCCTTCCATGTCTCGTCCCGGCTAGCGGCCCCAGTCCGCGATCAGCCAGGGCTTCCCGTCCCCTTCCCGGACCAGCAGGAAATAGGCCCACTGCGGACCTTCCACCAGCGTCGGGTCGCGCCGCTCCTCGCCGGGCGCCAGCTCCAGTTCGTACTCCACCCGCAGGACCTGCTGCTCCGCATACCCCGGAGCGCGGGGCACCGGCGCGTCGGGCGCGGGCTCGACCCGGGTGACGCGCGCCGCCTTCACCGACAGCCGGCGCCGGTCAAGGGTGGTCGGGCTGCTATAGAGGCGGGCCCGCTCCGGCGTCAGGGTCGCCAGGATCCATTCCAGGTCGTGGGCCTCGATCGCGCGGAAGTGCTCGGCCACGACCTCCGCCGGCTGCGCCTGGGCGCGCCGGCGCAGCCACGCGGCAGCCGGCGACTCCGGCTGCCGGCGCCCGAAGATCCGCCCCAGCAGGTTCATCTCAGGCCTTCACCGCAAGGCAGGCGACGCCGGGCAGCTCCTTCCCCTCCAGGAACTCCAGCGATGCGCCGCCGCCGGTGGAGACATGCGTCATCTTGTCGGCCACGCCGGCCGCCTCCACGGCCGCCACGGAGTCGCCGCCCCCGACGATGGTCACGCCCTCGCACTCCGCCATCGCCTGGGCCACGGCGAAGGTCCCGCGCGCGAACGGCTCCATCTCGAACACGCCCATCGGGCCGTTCCACACCACGGTCCGGGCCTCCCGAATGACCGCGGCAAAGGCCCGGGCGCTTTCCGGCCCGATGTCCAGCGCCATCCAGCCCTCCGGGATGGCGTCGGCCGGGACGACCCGCTGCTCGGCGTCGGCCCTGAACTCCGAGGCCACCACCAGGTCGGTGGGCAGCAGGATCTTGTCCCCGCCCTTCGCGAGGAGCTCCCTGGCCGTGTCGACCCGGTCCTCCTCCACCAGGGACTTGCCGGTGGCGTAGCCCTTGGCCCGCAGGAAGGTGTTGGCCATGCCGCCGCCGATGATCAGCCGGTCGACCTTGGTCAGCAGGTTCTCGATGACCAGGATCTTATCCGACACCTTGGCGCCGCCGATGACCGCCACGAACGGCCGGTCGGGGTCCGACAGCGCCTTGCCCATGGTGTCGACCTCTTTCTGCATCAGGAATCCCGCGACCCGGACCGGCATGTAGTCCGCCACGCCGCGGGTCGAGGCGTGCGCCCGGTGCGCCGTGCCGAAGGCGTCGTTGACGAAGATCTCGCCCAGGCGCGCCAGCTTCTTCGCGAATTCGGGGTCGTTCTTCTCCTCCTCCGGGTAGAACCGGACGTTCTCCAGCAGGACCACGGACCCGGGCGGCTGCTCGGCGACCAGCCGCTCGACCTCCTCGCCGATGCAGTCGGGGGCGAACACCACCGGCCGGCCCAGCAGCTCGGACAGCCGGCGGGCACAGGGGGCGAGGGAGTACGCCTCGTTCCGCTTGCCCTTGGGCCGGCCCAGGTGCGAAGCCAGCACCACGACCGCCCCCTGCTCCACCAGGTACCGGATGGTCGGCACGGCGGCCCGGATCCGGGTGTCATCCGTGATGCGGCCGTCTTCCAGCGGGACGTTGAAGTCGACGCGCACGAACACGCGCTTTCCCTTGACGTCGATGTCGCGTACGGTCATCAGCGCCATCTTGCCATTCCCCTTTCCTTTCTGGCGCCCCGGCCGGGGCGGGATGATCCCGGGACTTTGTTAAACGTCTCAACAAAAGATTACCACGCCGGTGGACAAATCCCTTCTCCGCGGGGTAGTGTTCGTCTGCCAGAGCGCGCCGATGTACCGCCGCGACCGAGCGGTCGGAGCGGTCGGAAGGGTTGCGATTTGCGCGGGCCGGATCTGTCACGCGCCCAGATAGATTATTTTTATGGTATGGTAATAGTAGCGGGAAGCGCAGCGCTGGCCGGGAGGTCGAGCAGCCATGGACGTGCAGGGACTGGAGGCCTTCTGGTGGATCGCCCAGACGGGCAGCTTCAACCGGGCGGCCGAGCGCCTGTTCCTCACCCAGCCCTCGGTGACCGCCCGCATCCAGGCCCTCGAAAAGGAGCTGGGCGTGCAGCTCTTCGAGCGGCGCCCCCGCGGGGTGCGGCTGACCGACGCGGGCCGGGCGCTCCTGCCCCACGCGGAGCGGGTCCTGCAGGACATCAAGCGGGCCCGCCAGGCCATGATCGACCTGCAGACGGCGAGCGGCGGGACGCTCTCCGTCGGGTCGGCCCTGACCACCTCGGCCTACCTCCTGCCCGACATCCTGCTGCGGTTCAAGCGCAGCTACCCCAACGTGGAGGTGCTCGTGCACACCGGGCGCTCCCACCAGGTGCAGCAGCTGGTGCTGGAGGACACGGTGCAGGTGGGGCTGGTCCACGCCCCGCTCCCCAGCCACGCCGAGATCGTCTCGTACCCGCTCTCGGAGGAGCCCATCCTGCTGGTGGTGCCGCCGGACCATCCCATCGCCCGGCGCAGCGAGGTCACCCTGGACGAGCTGGCCCAGGAGTCCTTCATCACCACCGACCGGGCCTCCGGCTACTGGGCCCTGGTGGAGCAGTGGTGGGCCAGCCAGGGCTTCGTCCCCCATATTACGATGGAACTGGATTCCATTGAAGCGGCCAAGCGGATGGTGCTCTGCGGGCTCGGCCTGACGATGCTGCCCTACTCCACCGTGAAGTCGGAGATCGAGCTCAGCCAGGTGGTGGCCGTGCCCCTGGCCAACAGCGACGGGCTGAAGCGGCAGAACATCCTCATCCACCGCCGGGGAAAGATCTGGAGCGGGACCGCCAGGGCGTTCCTGCGGGTGCTGGAGGAGATGTTCCAGGTGAACCTGGGGCTGAAGGAAGAGGAGTGAGGTGAAAGGGTGCGGTACGTTCCGTCGGAGCGCTCGCCATGGCTCGGGCTGATCGCGGAACCCCATGGCCTCCCCGGCGCTCTCCATGAACCGGCTGGAGATCCGCACCACCCGGGGCTTCGGCCCCCTCATCTCGCCCCGGAACCGGTCCGAGTTCCTGCAGCTGCTCCGGGAGCGCTGTCCGCAGGCCGAGATCCAGGGGTGAGGCTCAGGGCCGCACGGGTCCGGGCGCCGCTGCCCGGTTTGCCTCGACAGCCGAAAAGCGGCACAAGCAACAGGGCTGCGTGTGCGCGCAGCCCTTTCGCGTGCCGTTATGGCTTTACGTAGCGGCGCCTCTGGCCGGAGTTGGGCACGCCCATCTCCTCCCGGTACTTGGCGACGGTGCGCCGGGCGATCCGGATCCCCTGGGCCGCGAGCGCCTCCGCCAGGGCCTGGTCCGAGAGCGGCCGGGACGGATCCTCCTGCCGGATCAGGTCCGCGATCATCCGCTTGACCGCCTCCGCCGCCACTCCCTCCCCGCAGCCCATCTGGACACCGCTGGAGAAGAAGTACTTCAGCTCGAACATGCCCCGGGGCGTCTGCGCCCACTTGCCGCTGGTCGCCCGGCTCACGGTCGACTCGTGCACGCCGACGGCCTGCGCCACGTCCCGCAGGGTCAGGGGCCGCAGGTACCGGGGGCCGCGGTCGAAGAAGTCCCGCTGGAACCGCACGATCGCCTCGGTCACCCGCAGGAGCGTGAGCCGCCGCTGCTCGATGGACTTGATCAGCCAGAGCGCCGACTGAATCCGCTCCTCCACATAGCGCCGGGTCTGGCCGTCCGCGGTCTCCAGCAGCCGCCGGTAGTGCGGCGAGACGCTGAGCCGCGGCAGCGGCGCCTCGTTCACGATCACCACGTACTCGGAGCCCACCCGCTCCACGAACACGTCGGGCACGACGTAGCGGGGCTGCTCGCCGCCGCCGAAGCGCCTGCCGGGCTTGGGATCCAGGGCGCGGATCGCGTCCGCGGCAGCCTGCACCGCGGCGCAGTCCACGCCCAGCCGCTCGGCGATGCGCGGGATGCGCCCGGCGGCCAGGTCCTCCAGGTGGTGCCGGATGATCTCGGGCACGAGCGGATCCGGATCCTCCAGGCTCTCCCACTGGAGGAGCAGGCACTCCTGCAGCGTCCGGGCGCCGACCCCCGGCGGGTCCAGCGACTGGACCACCCGGAGGGCCGCCTCCACCGCGTCCGGGCTTGTGCCCAGCTGCTCGGCCGCCTCCTCCACGGTCACGGCCAGGTAGCCGTGGTCGTCGAGGCAGCCGATGAGGAAGCGGGCGATGCGCTCCTGCTCCCGGTCCAGCTTGAGGACCCCGAGCTGGCTGTGCAGGTGCTCGGCCAGGCTGGGCACGACGGGCGGAAGCGGCTCGAACGCGGCCTCCTCGTCCGGCTCGGCCGGCGCGCCGCGCCAGTCCCCGCGGCCCAGGAAGTCCAGCAGGCGGCCGACTTCGGAGGGCGCGCCCTCCTCCGCCGGCTCTCTGGGCTCCGCCTCCAGGCACGGATTCTCCAGGAGCTCGCCGGCGATCAGCTCGCTCAGTTCGGCGACCGGCTTCTGCAGGACGGTGATCGCCTGGCGCAGCTCGGGGGTCATCACCAGGCGCTGGGTCTGCTGCATCCGGAGCTCGAAACCGAGGCGCATGGCCTACACCCCCCGGCAGCAGGCTGCTCTCGCCCACACTATTCGCCGCCCGCGCCCCGGTTTCCTTTGCAAGACTCGTGCCAATCCCTGTGTCCCAGGAAGTGCCGGGTCTCCGGCTGCCGCGGCCGCTCCAGCACCTCGACCGCCGGTCCCGCCTCCACCAGCCGCCCGTCTTGAAAGAACGCGACCCGGTCCGCCACCCGGCGGGCCTGCTCCAGCGAGTGCGTGACCAGCACGATGGCCATCGAACGCTTGAGCTCGGCGATCAGCCGCTCGATCGCCTCCGTAGCCGCCGGATCCAGGGCCGAGCAGGGCTCGTCCAGCAGCAGCACCTCGGGCTCCAGGGCCAGGGCGCGGGCCAGGCACAGCCGCTGCTGCTGCCCGCCGGAGAGCCGGCCGGCGTGCTCGTGGAGCCTGTCCCTGACCTCGTCCCAGAGCGCCGCCCGCTGCAGGGCCTGGCGGACAATCCGCTCCAGCTCCCGGCCCCGCACGCCCGCGAGCGCCGGCCCGAAGGCCACGTTTGCGAAGATCGACATCGGAAACGGGTTCGGCCGCTGAAACACCATCCCGATCCGGCGCCTGAGCTCCTCGGGCGCGATCCGGTCGATGGGGCGGCCGTCCAGCAGGATCCGCCCCTCCACCCGCACTCCGTGGCGCAGGTCGTGCAGCCGGTTGAGGGCCCGCAGGAAGGTCGACTTGCCGCACCCGGACGGGCCGATCAGGGCCGTCACGCACCGGTCGGGCACATCGAGGCTGACGCCCTTCAAGGCCTCCCGCCCGCCGTAGTAGACCCGGAGGTTCCGCGCGGCCAGCTTGGCCGCCGCGCTCCCGACTCGCCTCATTCCGCCCGCCTCCCGCCCATGAGCAGCTGCGCCAGGGCATTCACCAGCATCACCCCGCAGATCAGGGCCAGCGCGGTGGCGTGGGCCCGGCCGTCCGACAGCCCCTCCCCCGCCAGCAGGTAGAGGTGCACGGCCATCGGCCGGCCCGGGTCCAGCGGCGACCGGGGCAGGGCGAGGTCCGTCCCTGCGGTCAGGAGCACCGCGGCGGTCTCGCCGGTGGCCCGCCCCAGGGCCAGGAGGGCCCCGGTGAGGATCCCCGGCGCCGCCTGCGGCAGGACGATCCGGCGGATGGCGTCCCAGCGGGTCGCCCCCAGCGCTGCGGCGCCTTCCCGCAGCTCCCGCGGGACCGCCGCCACAGCCGCCTCGCTGGTGCGGATGATGGTCGGCAGCAGCATGAGGGCCAGCGTCGCGCTGCCGGCGGCCAGCGAGGGGCCCCACCCCAGCCGCACCACGAAGACGGAGAAGCCGAAGAGGCCGAACAGGACGGAGGGGACCCCCGCCAGGGTCTCGGTGAGGCTGCGGAGGAACCCCAGCAGCCGGCCCGGGGCCGCGTACTCCTGCAGGTAAAGCGCCGTCCCCACGCCCAGCGGCAGGGCGAGCGCCAGGGCGCCGGCGGCCAGCCACCCGGTGGAGACGACCGCCGGGAGGATGCCGCCCTCCCGGCCCGCCGCGGCCGGCAGCGTGAACAGGAACTGCAGGGTGAGGGTCCGGGCCCCGCCCGCCGCCAGCGCGGCGACCAGCCCGGCCATGACGCCGGTCACGGCCAGGGCCAGCGCGGTGAGGAGCGCCCTCACGGCCCGGCCCCCCCTCCGGCGGCCCGGCGGGCCGCCTGCGTGA
>k87-655933_pt1 | contig 15571 bp, 14 predicted proteins | sample MGYA00084031_6733416 | MGnify analysis MGYA00084031
GAAAATCCACCACCAGAGAAACTACCCCCATCACCAGAAACGTTACTCTCAAAGGCACTATTTGTTTGGATATTCTGGGCTAAATTATCAGCCCAGTCGACACCAAAACTACTGTATACCATATAGAGTGGCAAATTAGGGACAACGACGTTTTCATCTTGTGCCCATAATTTCAAAGTTTGGGACACCTTTTTAGCTTCGCCAAATATCACAGCATATGCCAGTAACTTATCCCACAATTGCACATCCAATACTGTTTTATCTTTCAAATTAGCAATGTCATGTAACATCAAGCGAAAGCCGTCCCATGCCCATTTTTCTGAAAAGCCATCGGGCACAGTATATACTGTTGTATTTTGATAATAAACGATACCAAACATGGCAATACTTATAATCAGTTCAAGCACTGCAGCTAACCATATTTGCCAAATACCACTATAATTGGCCATTAGTATATTGGCGATAAAAATAATAAAGCCACTAAAACCAATCAATCCATTGAGACTGATTTTCAAATTATTATAATAATCTGTGCGCTTTTGGTTGATTAGCGCCTTTGTCTCATCATGGTTGCGTATTTGTTGCGTGAACAAGCCAACACCTTTCCGAATTCTGTCAGAAACAGCCGAATCTTGTCGCTTAAACTCAGATTGAAACACATTATCACGCGATGGACCAAAAATCATGCGAATAAATGTCCGCTCATAATTTTGCAAACCATCTTCATTGATTACTTTGTAAACCGCATGCGAAACATCAGTGACTTGCGTGTATGCTATTGTAATTTTATGCTTAGCGACCAAATCTAATAATGTTGCCACAATCACTTTCGACACATCAGCCTTATAGTCAATACGCGCATTAATAATTGCTGGTCCCAAGTCATTAGGAATATCGTAAACATGCACAGGCGGTTGACTGGCACCGCTGGCTTGCTTTCCCTGCTTAATGGCTCGTCTCACATGATACATAAACCCTAGCATGGCAAGTAGTAATAATAACGTTACCATTGGCAATACCACTAATCCGAATAGTTTAACACGTTGCAAAGCGCGATAGGCTTTGATCGTTTTTGCTGCTTCCTGATTTGAAATTACTTTAGCGCGTTGGCCGGATTGGCTGTTCTGATTACGCGGTGTCTGCATTTTGTCAAAATAACTTCTTAATTCTAATCGTTTATGGCGTGCAACTTCATCTGTGGTAACAGTCAGCTGTGACTTGGCCTTATTGATAGCTACACGTCCTTGTATTCCTTTATCATTGTGTACCCAAGCTTTCAGAGTTTGACTGGGTTGATGAGGTAATGACATGGTCACTTTAACATCATGTAACGCCACATCCCAGTTAGTAATCACTAACCAATTTAATTCTGATACATCATCCCAATTAACGACAAGATTGTTGATTTGGTAAAGGTACTTGACAACTAATTGTTTATCAGCTTTTATCGGATAGTAAACTTTTTCTTGCACCTCGTCCTGATGCTGCGTTTCTACGTAGCCTATGACTGCTGATTTTTCCATTGGCGGAACAGATTTAAAAGGTCCACCATTGTCAGATATAGTAATAGCTTTTAATCCGCCCCAAGTGTAGTTGCGTTTCTGGTCAGCAGCCCCCTTTAACGTTTCATTAAGATAAATACCATTCATCTGCTTATCAAAATGATAATGAACCTCTTTTTCAATCAAAGCACTACCATCCTCATTAATTGTGATGTGCTGTTGATATTTTGTAATTTGATAATCGGCTTGCGCCATGCCGATGCCAATCACAAACGTCGTTATCATAGTTAAGATAATTGTGATTATTTTTTTCATTAGCTCTCCTCATTGCTCATATTATAACAAATATGATGACTAAAATAAGTTTTTTCCGTTTCTAATGATGCTATTTTCAATTGTTTTCACCACGTATCACATAAAATAGCGTAAAATAGAAAAGTAAATTTTATCGGAGAATCGACACAGGCCAAAAGAATCACACCGGCGCTGCTGTCCACAAAATTATGTCAGAAAACACGATTAACCACCCCATTCACGAGCGCCTCCCGATTGCACTACTGTTAGCCACTAATTCTGGGTTTGTCGACGCTTACACGTTTCAATTTCATGGTGAACGTTTCGCCAGTTTGCAAACAGGCAATATCATTCAGGCTGGCATCGTGCTTGCCAAGGGCAATTACACAGGTGCGGTCAACTTCATTTTGCCTATCTTATTTTTTCTTTTGGGCGCAGCTTTCAATGGTATTATTAAGCACCGTTTCAAAGCTAAGCAGTTATCGACACAACAACACAGTATCCTCGTTGAAACCATCGGTATCATTTTAGTTGTGATATTATCACATCATATCAGTAGTACCACATATATCACTTTGCTTTCCTTTTTTCTAGCGATTCAACTAGATGCTTTTCCTAAAGTGCAAGGGTTACCTTTCACAAGTGTGATGTCAACAGGTAATCTGCGTAACGTTGGTGCAAACCTCATGACTTTTATTTACACCAAGGATCATGCTGCTTTGAGAAATGCTGGACTATTTACACTAATTATTTTAGCGTTCTTCTTTGGCGCCCTGCTTTCTACACTATTTGTCCCTTGGTTTGGACAATACACACTATTTGGTTCGACTGCTATTTTAACTGGTATTTTTCTCCTTATTTTTGACAATACGAAATAAAATAGTTGACAAACATAATCGAGATATGTATTATTAGGTTTAACGATTTTAGAGATAAACAAGTAGAGCAGAAAAGTAGCAATTAAGCAAAAATCAGAAAGCTAATGGTTGATGAAAATTAGCATGCGTGCGATTGCGAAAATGACCTGTGATTGGTGTTGACGAATTGGTTTACCATTTAGTTGACAACGGTTTGGCCCTCGTTACTGGGCACACCATTCAGCTAGGGTCATCTCCCAATGCTCGATGGTTAGTGAGCAAGTTATTAGTAATAATAACTGACAACTCAGAATGGTAACGCGCTATTTAGCCGCTTCTGTATTTAGGTATACAGAAGCGGCTTTTTTTCGTTTAACTGCTGCTGCTTAGCCTATCTCTAAAATGAATATATTATTGGGAGAATCAATTATGAGTAAAACAAAAAACTGGCTGATTGGTGGCGCTGCCATCATTGCTATTGGCGCCATCGGATACCTGAGTTTTGGTAAACCAGCGTCAAACCAAACTGATGGTAAAGTGGTTAAAGTTGGTATTATGTCTGGATCCAAGCAAGACATGTCTATTTGGGATTCAGTTTCTAAAACAGCTAAAGATAAATACGGCATCACACTTAAATTCAAACAATTCTCAGATTATAATCAGCCTAACAAGGCCTTGTCTGATGGTGAAGTAGATATCAACGCCTTTCAGCATTATGCTTTCTTAGATGCCTCTAACAAAGCAACCGGCAATAAGATTGTTGCGATCGGTGATACTGTTATCTCCCCTATTCGACTTTACTCAAACACTTATCAAAAAGTATCAGATTTCAAAGCGGGTGATACCATTGCTGTACCAAATGACGCTACCAATGAAAGCCGTTCACTCTACGTCTTAAAGGCTGCGGGACTAATTGATCTAAAAGCCGGCTTAAAAACAGCTACCGTGAAGGATATCACCAAAAATCCTAAATCACTTAAAATTAAAGAGTTAGCCGCTGACCAAACTGCACGAACACTATCTGATGTACAAGGTGCTGTGGTGAATGGTACCTACGCCGACACTGCTGGACTTGATTATAAAAAGGCTATCTTTGTAGAACCAATCAATAAGGATTCTCATCAGTGGGTTAACATTATTGCTGCAAATGACAAGGATAAAGATAAACAAGTACTAAAAAATGTTGTCAAAGCTTATCAAACTCAAACAACAAAAGATGTGATTAAAAAAGTATACGATGGTGCAGAATTACCCGCTTGGGATAGTAAGCAATAAGCTGAATAGAAAAGGAGTTTATTTATGCGTAAAAAGAATTGGTTAATTGGCGGTATCATCGTCGTTGTGATTGCTGTTGCTGCTTATTTTAGTTTTGGTGGTCACGGTAGTCAAAAAGCGAACAAAACTGTCACAATTGGTGTGATGGCTGGTGACAAAAATGAAGACGAAATTTGGAAATCTGTCATTAAAACAGCCAAAGATAAATATGGTATTACTTTAAAAACAAAGAAATTTACAGATTACCTTCAGCCCAATAAAGCGCTATCTGCTGGTGATATTGATTTAAATGCATTCCAAAATTACCCTTATCTAGCAAACTGGAATGCACAATATAAGACAGACATTGTATCGATTGGTGACACATGGACAACACCATTGCGCATTTATTCAGATAAGTATCAACATGTTTCAGATATTAAAGATGGCGAGCAAATCACAGTTGCTAATGATCCTACCAACGAAAATCGTGGCATTCACTTATTAGCAGATGCCGGTTTAATTAAGATTAAAGAGACTGACAAAGCTACGCCTAAAGATATTATTGACAACCCTAAGAATCTTAAAATTACGCCCGTCGATGGCTCACAAACACCCTCATCATTAAAAGATCCAAAGGTTGGTGCTGCCGTAGTTAACACAAACTTTGCTAAATCTGCCAAGTTAAATATTGACACAGCTATCTACATTGAACGTTTAAACAAAGATTCAGAGCAATACTTTAACTTCATCGCTGCCAATAAGAAAGATAAAGATAAGCAAATTTATAAGGATGTTGTGAAATCACTACAAACTGATAAAACAAAGGCGCTTGTTAAGAAATATTATGGTTCAGCTGAAATCACTGTTTGGGATTATAAAAAATAGTCCCACTCATCTGCAAACTAAGTTTGCAGGTACATAACTTCATCACAAAAAAGGGGGAAGCCAGTGTCTATTCGTGATCATTATCTCAATCTTTTAAAAACATTAATCGCTATTCCTAGTGTTTCGGCGCAACAATCGCATCTACCAGAGGCAGCAACTTGTATCGCTGATGCTTTTAGATTACTCGGCGCTGAAGTCATTTATGATGACACTTACTTTGCACCATTCATCATGGCCCAATTACACAGTCCCCATCCAGATGCGCAAACTATCGTGATATATAATCATTATGATGTGCAACCCGCCGAGCCACTGGCATTATGGCAAACTGATCCATGGTCATTGACATCACATGATGATAAATTATTTGGCCGTGGTGTCGACGATGATAAGGGTAATCTCACTGCACGGATGGCTGCTGTTGCAGAATATATCGATGAACATGAGACATTGCCAGTTAACATTGTTTTTATTGTTGAAGGTTCAGAGGAAACGGCCTCTCGTTACTTACAAGAATACCTGGTTAAGCATACGCAAGGTTTAACTGCTGACTTAGTTATTTGGGAATCCGGTGGTAAAAACGATGACGGTGTACTTGAAATTTTTGGTGGTAATAAAGGCATCGTCACTTTTGACTTAGCTGTCACAACAGCTAATACTGACTTACACTCTTCGTTAGCAGGCGTTGTCGATTCCGCAGCAATACGCTTGTCGCAAGCCATTGCGACACTGTTCGATAAACACGGTCGCATTATCGTTCCACATTTTTTTGACGACGTGTTGCCGCCTAATCAGCGTGAAAAAGATTTAGTCGCTGCGCTACCAATTACACCTGAATCTCTCATTGAGAAATACAGCCTGAACGCACCACTATATACTAATCGCTATGATGATGATTTTAAAGAAATCTTGTACTTTCAACCAACAATTAGCATTGAAGGCTTAATCTCGGGTTATAATGGTAAAGGCGTCAAAACAGTTTTACCAGCGCAAGCTCATGCTAAATTGGAATCACGACTAGTGCCAAATATGTCCCCAGAGTCAACGATTCAACATATCAATAATCACCTAGTCTCGCAAGGTTTTCCAGATATCACATTGACTATGACATTGGGACAGCCGGGTTACCGAAGCGACATGTCTCACCCAGAAATTGCGCGCGTGATTAATGTTGCCAGACAATACTACCATGCTGAACCAAGTGTGATGCCAACCTCCCCTGGGACTGGACCAATGGCCATTATTCACGATGCGCTGCAAGCACCAATTGCCAGTTTAGGCATTGGTTATGCGCAAACATATGATCACGCGCCAAATGAAAATGTTCGTTTATCGGACTATAACGAGCATATTGATGTCATCAAAGCGCTTATTAACAGCTACAATGAGTCAAAACATAAAATCATAAATCACTAAGGGAGTAACTCTATGAGCCAACCAATTATTGCACTAGATAATATTAATGTTACCTTTCACCAAAAAAAACGAACAATCAACGCGGTAAAAAATGTTTCTGTTCACATCGAACGTGGGGATGTTTATGGTATCGTTGGTTATTCGGGTGCCGGTAAATCAACTCTTGTTCGCGTTATCAATTTGTTACAAGAGCCAACTAGCGGTTCTGTTGTTGTTAACGACGAAACATTTTTCAAAGCTGATACAGAAGCAGGGGCTAAAACACTTATTTCAGCAAAAGATTTACGCAATCGTCGCCGTAAAATTGGTATGATTTTTCAGCACTTTAATTTACTAAACGAACGTACCGTTACCGAAAACGTTGCCTTCGCCCTACAACACAGTTCGTTGTCCCAAGCACAAAAAGAGGCAAAAGTTAAAGAATTACTTGCCTTAGTCGATTTAACAGACCGTGCTGAACAGTATCCCTCACAACTATCGGGTGGACAAAAACAGCGCGTTGCCATTGCGCGGGCATTGGCTAATGATCCGGAAATACTGATTTCAGACGAAGCCACTTCAGCTCTTGACCCGAAGACAACCAACCAAATTCTTGCACTTTTGAAAAAATTAAACGTAGAACTTGGTCTAACGATTGTCTTAATCACACACGAAATGCAGGCAGTAAAAGAAATTGCCAACAAAGTTGCCGTGATGCAAAATGGTGAAATTATAGAACGCGGTTCACTACTAGAAATTTTTGCACAACCAACTGAACAACTGACTAAGGAATTTATCGAAACAGCAACTAATATTGATAAAGCTATCGAGACAATTTCTTTCCAACCACTCGTTCAAAACTTAAAGTCAGACGAGGTCTTTGTTCGCTTATCCTACGTGGGTGATACGACAGACGAACCACTAATTACTGGATTATTCCGCGATTTCAATGTCACGGCCAATATTTTATATGGTAATATTGAAATTTTGCAGGATACGCCGGTAGGGTCTTTACTGGTTGTACTTTCTGGTCATGCCGAACAAGTGAAATCAGCCATATCAACACTAGCTGATCATCATGTCGAAGTAGAAGTTCTTAAAGGAGGTTCAACACTATGAGCCAATGGTTTACACAAACATTTCCTAACGTCGTTTATCAAGGTTGGACCGGCGATACCGGTTGGCTAACTGCTATCACACAAACATTATTCATGACCTTTTGGTCTGCATTATTTGGCGGTTTGCTGGGCTTGATTTTTGGTATTGGCTTGGTTATTACTGCACCAAATGGTATCGCCCCAAATCGGGCTCTATTCTGGCTCTTTGATAAAGTCGTTTCAATATTCCGTGCCGTGCCATTCATTATTTTGCTGGCTGCTATCGCACCTTTCACGAAACTAATTGTCGGTACACAAATTGGTACAACTGCTGCATTAGTACCTTTATCATTGGGTGTCTTTCCCTTTTATGCACGTCAAGTACAAGTAGCATTAGCTGAAGTAGATGGCGGCATTGTCGAAGCTGCACAAGCAGTTGGCGCCTCATTTTGGGATATTGTATTTGGTGTTTATTTACGCGAAGGTCGTTCAGAAATTATTCGTGTGTCAACTGTAACACTAATCAGCTTAATTGGTTTAACCGCTATGGCTGGCGCAATTGGTGCCGGTGGGCTTGGAAATATGGCTATCTCGTATGGCTATAATCGCTTTGCTTCAGATACGACATGGGTAGCAACAATTCTTGTATTGATTTTTGTCTTAATTGTCCAATTAGTTGGGGATTTCCTAGCTAAAAAGCTCAGTCATAAATAAAAAGCCTTGGTGTATAACCAAGGCTTTTTTAACGTGCTAATTTAAACTCAAATCGTTCACCAACATAATACGATCTCACATATTCAAAGGGACGGTCATTTTGGTCAAATGACACTTGACGTACACTTAAAATAGCATCCCCGCGCTTAATTTGTAATAATTCCGATAAACGTTCATTGGCTAGGCTGGCTGATATCGTCTGCTCAGCTCGGCCTGGTTTGATACCCGCTTTTGCTAAAGTATGATACAACGACTCCGTTAGATCATGGCGCGAAAAGCCATGCACAAGTGTTGCGGGCACCGTTGCCCGTTCCAGCAAAATTGGTTCGTTATCCCCCATTCTCAAGCGTTCCATGACCAACACTTCATCATTTTCTGATAAATCCAGTTGTGCCATTTCTGAGGCCGAGGGTGAAGTCATTTTATAACTGATTGTTTGTGTTTTTGCTACACGTCCAGTCGCTGACATCAATTCCGTAAAACTAGTCATCCCTAAAGCACGCTCGGCTACTTTCTGCTCGGCAACATAAGTCCCAGAACCAACTTTACGTTCAAGTATGCCTTCATCTACCAGTGTTTGAATAGCTTGTCTTAGCGTCATTCGTGATACGCCAAATGTTTCCGCCAACTCACGTTCAGCCGGCAGCCGTTTTTCGGACTGCCATTCGCCGGCTTCAATTCGCGCTTTTATTTGATTGTGAATTTGAATATAACGTGGTGTGGCGGATTTTGTCATCATTATTCCCTTGCAAAGCGGCGACCCATTGAGTAAGTCGCCTGTAATCGCATATCCTTCTTATTAAATAAATTGAAATCAGCATCTTTACCAATCGCGAGATGCCCTTTTTGTGTTAATCCAAATTCAAGTGCCTGGTTAACAGAACTCATCTGCACCGCGTCTTGAATACTGGCTGAAGTCATCGTTTGAATATTACGGAAGGCATCATCATAAGCTAGGACTGACCCAGCTAAATGACCATTATCTAGACGTGCTTGTTTATCCTTTACGGTGACTTTTTGACCACCAAGTTCTGAGATACCATCACCTAAACCTTCAGCACGCATTGAATCAGTGATTAATTCAAGTCGTTGCGCACCCTTCAAGCGAAAAGCCAACTCCAACATGTCAGGGGTAATATGGAAACCATCAGCAATTAGCTCACCAGTAATTGCTTCTTCTATCATACCATGCCCGGTGACACCTGGCTCACGATGATGTAATGGCCGTTGGGCATTATACAGATGCGTGATATGCGTTGCTCGTGAATGGCACAATTGTGCGCGTGTAGCATTAGAATGTCCAATAGAAGGAACAATATGATGTGCCAACATAAATGCTTCAAAATCAGGAATGCCGCCATTTTCTGGTGCATAGGTCACTAGCCGAATGCGTTCACCTGATAAAGCATACCACTTTTTAAGTAAAGCCGTATTCGGATTAATAATGTATTCTTCTGGTTGTGCGCCCATAAAGACTTTATTAATAAACGGTCCTTCCAAATGAATGCCCTGAATCACAGGATTTTTTTTTGCAACCTGATTAATTGTGACAAGTGCGCGCTCAATGTTCTCGGGCGATTGCGTGATTGTTGTGGGAAATAATGATGTAATCCCTTCAGTAACCATCAAATTAACCATGTTATTTAATTTATCTGGATCACCATCCATCGTATCTAAACCATAGCCACCATGTTTGTGGACATCAATAAATCCTGGGACAACCAATCGTCCTGTTGCCTCCGCAATTAGCTCATCATCTGCTTGCTCTGAAAAATCTACCATATAGCCAACATCTTGTATAACATCCGTGAAACGCACATAGGCATCTGCTATATGTTGATAACCCGTATATAAATCAATATTTTTCAGTAACTTTGCCATAATTATCTGCGAGGTAGTCTAGTTACTAACACACCGCACACCACAACATGTTTATTAACATAGACATTTGAGCACCTCTCCTCCTTGTGTCTATACTCATTATAATTGGTATAGACCGATTATGCAAATCAAGGCAATAAAAAAAAAACGTCAACGCGTTTTTAATTAATTTTATCTGAGTCCAAAATACCAGTTGGGTATTTATGAGCAACTTTAGATGCTGCAGCTGCAGCTAAAGCACCAACAATATCGTCTGCAAAAGTTGTTACAGCTGAGGTGGTTTTCCCTTTGCGGTCAAGTTCACCCACCAAACCAATTTTTAATTTATCGATATAGCCATAATTCGTTACCCCAATGGTATCGTAAGACATAGCAATAGCAGTGGCTAGTGTTTCATCCACACCAAACAAAGAATCATCGCTTTCAACAAGATCTTGCAATGGCGACTCGAGTAAATGTGCTTCTGCTAAACGATCAAGTTCTAAGGCTACCCAGACTTGGTGTTGTACAACACGTTTATGCAAAATACTGATAACAGCTTCTTCCACTTGCTCAATAGATAAATTCGGCAGATAAGCTTTTTCGCTATTGTAAGCAATGTCTGCAATGGCACGAATTGTAATGTGATGACGCTCTAGCTTCTCAACGGTATTTTCATAGGTTGCGTACTGCATGGTATCCCCCTTAGTCTGTTTCCTAAGTATAACGAAAAATCTTATTTTTGACAAAGACAAATTTCTACTTGCAAAATGGTAGGAGACCCTGTAAAATATATAGAGTAATTGCCCCTTGGCCAAGCGGTAAGGCGGTGGCTTCTGGTGCCACTATGCGTTGGTTCGAATCCAACAGGGGCAATTTCTAAACAGTCTTCGGACTGTTTTTTTTGGTTTAAAAACGCGTATAGTAACAATTGATTGACAGAACAAAGTCATGTTATGCTTTTTGCCATTGAATGTCGGCCCATTTTTAGATGCAAGGTTAATAAAATGTTGCAAATTCCGAACCCAAAGATGGATAAGCATACAAATTTGCCTGTGTTTCCGCTAATGTACGCCGTTCATTAATCGCTGTCACAAAATAATTAATCACTTCTTCTGCTTCAGCTGCAATGACGCTCGCGCCGACAATGCAGTCATTGTGGTCCAATACCACACGTACACGCACTTGATCATGGTAACGGAAAAAAGTAATCACATCGCTCATATCCATATCTATCACACGATAACCTGCTGTTCGACCGGCGGCAACCGTTAAGCCCGTTTGGGCGATGTGCTGTGATCCAAATACGACAATTGGTGTTGTTGGATAACTTATTGGCGCGTTCGTTTTTCCGGCAATCACTTGTGCCACATAACGTCCTTCATAGTTACCCGTTGGGACAAGTTTTGGTACTGGTGAGCCACCAACATCCCCGACAGCATAAACATGGGAATTACTGGTACGTAAGTGCTCATCAACAGGCAAATCGGCCACCTGACAAGCCACACCAGCTGCGGCCAAATTCATCTGATCAAAATTGCCAATACGTCCAGCCGTAACAAACACACGGTCTGTTTCAAATGTTGTTCCGTTGGTTAGTTTAACGACCAAGCGACCAGTTAAAGTCTTATCAATGCGGCACACAGTAGCATTAAAATACCATTCAATCCCTGTTTCCTGCATCTCTGTCATCAATTGTTGTACCAATATCTGATCAAATGCCCGCAAAGCAGTTTGCCCCTCAGTAACAATACGCGTGTGTGCACCAACCGTATTCGTAATTGTTGCAAATTCAACGCCCACAAAACCAGCCCCAATAAATGTCACGTCTTCTGGCATATTTGGCATGTTCAAAAAATCTTCTGAATTTTGTGTATAGCCTGAGCCCGGAAAATTTAATGTCTGCGGTCGCTGACCCGTTGCAATAACCCAATCACTTGCTCTAATTGTATCCTTAGAATCTCCGACACGAACAGTATCTTCATTGATAAAGCTGGCATGACCATAAAAGCGTACAATACCTGCTTGATCTAAACCACGAATTTTACGCGGTTGCACAGCATCAACATAACGCTGTTTGTGAGCCATTAAATCAGACCAATTAATTTGTGAATAGCCATGCAAACCTCGCGTTTGTAAGGCTTTTTGTCTTTTAATATTCTCAACTGCTGCAAGCAAAATTTTCTTAGGATCACAGCCGTAATTTGGGCAGGTTCCACCCCATAAGTATTGCTCTAAAATGACCACTTTTTTACCCAAAGCTTTTGCGGCAAAAGCGGCTGCAAGTCCTGCTGGACCAGCGCCAATAACACCAACTTCATACTGATATCCAACCATCATTTACCTCGTTACTTATATTATATCAGGCAATGTCAAGTCAATATACTGGTCGTTTTCATGAAAATAATTGCATATCTACACAATTTATGTTAAGTTTAACGTGTAGTTTTATATTTAACAATCTGGGGTGCCATTTGGCTGAGAAACACCCATTGAACCTGCTCTGGTTAGCACCAGCGAAGGGAGCATTGCGCTTTAGTGTGTATTTTAGCAAACGCATGGCTCATCTAATTGCCAGGCGTTTTTTATTTGCTAAAATTCAAGCATCAGCACACAATAACTGCACTTTGCCAGACATAAAATAGAAACTACAAAAAATTTTATGGAGGCATAACTATTATGCAAACTGTTTCAGAATCTAAACAACACCATTGGGCGCTACGCGATGTCTTACTGCTCGCTTTTGTTGCGGTGTTTATTGGCTTTATCTTTTGGGTCCTCGGTCCTGTTTATAATATACTAGCAGCTGCTTTGACACCCATGGGATTAGCCCCATTTGCTAACGATTTATTAATCGGGGGTTGGATGATGGCCGCGCCACTAGCCAGCATATTAATTCGTCAGGCTGGCGCTGGTGTATTAGGCGAGCTCTTTGCCTCAGCAGTCGAAATGTTGCTTGGTGGTCAATGGGGGGTTGCAACATTGCTCTCAGGCTTGGTTCAAGGTGTGGGTAGTGAAGCCGGATTTGCCGCTTTAGCTTATAAAGATTGGCATTGGCGAGGTATTTTCGCCTCAGCAATTACTGGTACAATTATCACTTTTATTTGGTCATTATTCCGTGATGGCTATGCTTCATATCATGTTGGTTTGTTGGTGGCCCTATTTATTACACGGTTCATTTCATTGTTTTTCTTTGGCGGTGTACTAGTTGTTGCTATTCAAAAATTAATTGAAAAATCAGGTGTCTTGCATCGTGGCTAATCTGGTTGTCAAACAGGTCAGTTTTGCTTATCAAGACACCACCGTACTCAAAAACGTCTCGATGACGTTGCGACCTGGTAGTCTCAATTTGCTAGTTGGACCTAGTGGTAGCGGCAAATCAACACTACTTAAATTAATTGCTGGTCTTTATCCAACATTTAGTGGTGGTAAACTGACAGGAGAACTAACACTTGACAACTATGCGATTCATGATATCGTCCCTTATCAACGCGTTGACCATATTGGTTATCTTTTCCAAAACCCAACCCGCCAGTTCGTGATGAAAACACCATTTGAAGAATTGCGTTTCAGTCTGGAAAATTTACAGCGTTCTCCTCAAATAATACCTAATCTTATTACGCAATCACTTGCACGTGTCGGTATGAAAGAATTTATCACGCATGACCTCATGACATTATCTGGTGGTGAAAAACAAAAGGTAGCCTTAGCAGCTATCTTAGCAGCAGACAGCGATTATCTATTACTCGATGAACCCTTTGCTAATGTAGACCCTCAATCACGGTTACAGCTCATTCATTTAATTAAGGATTATCAAAAACAAGGTAAAACCATTCTGATTGCTGATCATGATTGGAGTGGCTATGCTGATGTCATTGACGATATTTTTGTGATGTCTGATGGCCAACTCCATGTAGCAAATGCCGAAGAAAGCCATCATATTTTATCGCAGTTACCTATTGCCCCTGAAATTCATACAAAATTACCGGCAGCCCAGCCTGGTGATTTAGATCTCAAACAAGTCTCCCTATCAAATGGTGACAGACTACTACTAAATGAGACAAGTTTGTCTTTTCCTACAGCTAAACGCACCCTGATTACTGGACCAAATGGTGTAGGTAAATCGACTCTTTTTTCCGCGTTAGTCAAACTTTACCCTTATGGTGGTAAAATCAGCTACCAAGGCCAAGACATTGCTAAACGCCGTATTGCACAGCATGTACGTCAGGTTGCCCTGATCTTTCAAAATGCTGAACAACAATTTATTGCAATGACAATGGCAGAAGAACTCAAACAAGCGCAAGCTACCAGTCATTTCGCCAAACAATGGTCAGATGATGTCATTACTTCCACCTTGCAACGCTTAAATCTCACACATGTTCGCGACCATATTGTTTATCAACTATCTGGTGGACAACAAAAAAAGCTGCAAGTTTTGTTGATGCTAATTACAGGTACCCCAGTGTTATTATTTGACGAACCGCTGGCCGGACTAGATGCTGAATCACAAAAACAACTATTAGACTTAATTGCCGAAGTAACCGATAAACAATCACAGACTGTTATCATGATTAGTCATCAACTGCATGCTGTAACGGATTGGTTTGACTATCATCTCGAATTCGAGCAACAACACTTAACATTTCAGGGGGATGCCTCATGAATCCACTAATGAAATTTGGTGTTATTATGTTGATTGCGTTGGAACTAACTTTTATTAAAAGCGTCACTGTTAATTTGGTAATTATTATCGTTAGTGCTCTCATTTATACTGTCCTTAAATTGCGTTGGCAACAATGGCTTTGGCTATTGTTACTTCCAATTTTGCCTGGCCTGGGATCATGGTTCTCACTGATGTATTTTGGTACCGGTGATCATGTTCATATGGCATGGATCATGTTATCTCGTGTTTTTGCTTACTTATGGCTTGGTGGTTTATTCACATTAAAACTCAATGATGAACGTGATATTTTCCTGGCGACACTTGAGCAACGCGCACATTTAAGCGCGACATTTGTTTATGCCCTTGTTGGCGTCTTGAACTTCATGCCAGCAGTGAATCAACAAGTTAAAACTATACGCGTAGCAGCACAAATGCGTGGCCAAACACTTCATATTTGGGCACCACAGTTATATTTCAAAGCCATTTTAGCTGCGATTCGTTGGTCTCAAAATTTAGCAGAAGGTATGGTTAGCCATGGCTTCACAGAGGGGGCAACCAGAACACATCTGGCAGTTGTAAAAATCAAATTGCGTGATTGGGTTATTGCCGCGATTATCTTACTTATGTTTCAGCTACTATTATTCCCAGGTTGGTATTAAGGAGAAAAAACATGTCTTTTTCAGAAACACTTTTAGAACGTGCGCAACCTATGATGAGCGCGATTATGAGCCACCCATTTGTCGAAGCTATCGCCAATGGTCAGGTGCCTCACAACGTTTTAAATTATTATGTTGAACAAGATGAACACTATTTAAAAGATTATTTGCAGGTCACTTCATTAGCTATTACAAAAACAACGAATGCCGAAGATATTACCAATCTTTTAGCGACCGCTGCCTTTGTTCAAAATGAGTCACAAGCACATGAAGTCATGCTTGGCATCACTGGTCACCACATAGAAAATTGGCAACGTGAACCAGAAACAAAACGCTATACTGATCACATGTATGCATCTGCATATCACGGTACTTATGCGGATGCCATTGC